>Ga0206127_1001642_pt1 | contig 23886 bp, 15 predicted proteins | sample Helgoland_Spring_6_FD_148646 | JGI IMG/M metagenome (GOLD analysis project Ga0206127, IMG submission 148646) | Pelagic subsurface seawater microbial communities from Kabeltonne, Helgoland, North Sea - Helgoland_Spring_Bloom_20160419_1 | ecosystem: Environmental > Aquatic > Marine > Epipelagic ...
TTTTCGCTGTACGAGGAGCATTATCAGCAGGTGCACAGTGATGATGCTGTTATTGACCAGGAGAAACGTAAGGAGGCTATAAATGCGGTCCTGGAGCGCTGGTGTATGCAAGACGACGATTTGACTCAAACAGTAAGTAAGATTAATAGAAAGATTAAACAAGCCGTTACAGATACGCTTGCGAAACCGCATCAGATCACTGGGCCTAGAGGCGGTGTACGAAAAATCGCAGCGCTGTCATGATTGTTTATTTTACCTACTTCGTATCTGTAGCGGTCATCCTTACTAAGTGGTTTGACTGTATCAGTACTTTAAAGAAAATTCAAGGAGTTCAAATGGAATCTAATCCCATTGCACGTGCATTAATGTACCGTCTAGGAATACGGGGTGCTGTTTGGTTTGCTTTTGGGGTAGCGGTTCTTGTAACGGTCTTAAGTCAGCTCTATGTTCAGCTGTGGACTTTGCATCCAGCGTGGGATTGGGCCTATGTGTTTACGGGGTTATTTACCGCAGTAATTCAGGGAGCAACGGCTTTGAATAATTATCAGGGGAAGCCGAATTTAATTACCTTATTAATCTTTAAATTGAGAAAAAAACTATGAGTAAAAACAATAAAGTTATTATCGAGATAGTCCATAATGTGGATCATCAATCTGTATATCATTTACAGTTTCATCCGTCACCAATCCTATTCTGTGGTAATAAAGAGATCGCGACTGGTAATGGACAGCCTTTTGGTACTAATGGGATTCTTAAGCATCTTAAAAAGTTTGAGGAAATTGAAAATGTCAACATATATACAAACCTCAATTCAAGCAACTTAGACGAATTAATGGCAGGGTTTAAGGAAGATTGCCGAGAGGCGTCCTTTGTACTAATTAAGATTTAGGAAGGTTTCTATCTACTCTTAATCTAGCGTAACAAAATGTCAATAACGGGTATTGAACAACCCAAATTCCACCTTTGTGTAGGCAAAGGGGAGGGACTCTATTGCCTAAATTTTATTCAAATAGTATGTCAATTAATAACAGTACACCTTTTTATAAAATCTACGGGACTCTAAAATCAGCAGCTTCAAAAGCGGCAGGTAAAATCGCCGGAAATAAGACGGCACTAACCATGCGCTTTTATAAGGAAGAGTTAATGTGGTATGCCGATGTTAACGGCTGGCCCGGACCTAAAGACATGTTGCTTATGGTAGATGGTGCAGATACTTTTTTAGACTATTTATCAAGCTACGGCGAAGAGGTAACTTTAGATATAAGTCTCGACCCAAAAGCGGGTTATGAAGTTTTAAATTATATTCATCCGCACCCTGTTGGAGATGGCGCGTATTATATAGCCGATATGAATGGATGTGAACACAAGCTCTGGCTCTGTGGGGTGACTGAATTTGTTTTTGGGTATATGCCGGAGGAGGTTTGGTATAAGAAATAGATATCGTTAGAGACGAATTTAATAGGCGCTGTTGTGCGACTTTTTTTGTTTCGGGAATAAACCTCAAATAAATTTCTTTTTTATATGCTAGTTAGATTGGAGGTTTTTATTCAAAAAAAATTGGTCAAGGTTAGAATATGATTAAATTAACCAAAATCAATTGTCATATGTCCAAATCACAAACGATTGACACAGTAATAAAACAACGTAAAAAGGAAGTAAGTTCTTTCTGTCGAAATTTTGCAGTTGCTCATGCTGTGATAAAACAAAATGAATCCAATTCAATGAAGGTTTGGTTAATTAATACAAATGAATTAGCCATGGGATCAACTATTCATTTTGGTCTAACGGGCAATCCAAATATTACCCCAGGCCAACCACAAGCAGTAACATCTAGTGGGGGAGTATTAATTTCCAAAAACTCACGATTAGCAGAGTATATCATCAGAAAAGAATCAAGAGTATTTCAAATTCCCAGTCCAAGGGGAACAAGAGATTTAAGATTAACAGGCGTAACGACTTACATACCTGACCGCTCTAATGAGAAGGCTTATGATGTCAAGGGTTGGATTCCGGATGGTGAATCGTGGAATATAAATGTTATTCCAAAACCGAATAAAATAATACGGAATAATGAAAGTGATAACGTTAATGAAGAATTACTTTTTGAGATAGATAAGTTAATCCCAGAAAGCTCAAGTGAGTCGCTTGAAAGCAACGATTTAAATTCCACGGTATTATTAACGGATTATGATTTATTTGAAGAAAGCGTCCCCATTCATTTAAACAGATATGTTTCTGAGACAGCTGAGTTGAAGTATCAGCCTATTCTTGACCCATGGCAAGAAGAGTATAAAAGAGCCCATTACTTTGACGGAGTAGTCGTTGTTTTAGACGGAGGACCAGGCACTGGAAAGACTACCACATTAATACAGAGGATTAAATTTCTCATTGACCAGGCTGCGTTAGAAGACTACTCCAAGGGCTTGACGCATATAGAGTATCAAGAAGTTTCGAAAGCTCAGATTAATTGGGTATTCTACACTCCTAACGAACTTTTAAAACTGTATTTAAAAGAGAGTATGGTCCGTGAAGGTTTGCTTGCCAATGATCAAACAGTTCGAGTATGGCAGTCGGAAAGAAGTGTAATAATGAAGCTCTTTGGCCTTATCAATCCTGCTGCAAAGAATGGTGTTTCTCAGCTTCTTCATCAGAATAATGACACTCCTTGTTATCGTTATGAACAGTCTCGTGTAAATGAGCTACTTAGAGAGTCACAAAAAGTTATAAGTGAATATGTTCATGATAAGATTCGTCAAAACTTTCTATCTCTCTTAAATCTTGAGCAACCGGATGATTTAAAGCTTTTCGTCGAGGATATCATTTCACGTGTTGATGATGACTTTCAGTCGACTTTTGTATCGGTTGTTAGAATGCTAAATAGGCTACAGAATGACGATTTACTCGAAAAGTTCAGACAGATTGTGCAGTCGAATAAGATTCGTTTAGCGCGTTTCTCCAAAATGAATCAATCGCAGTTTACCAGGCATGACTTTGTGGAACAACTTCGTGCTGATTTTTTGAAAGGCGCGCGCCAGACTGATGCTCCGGATTTCTTCAGCTTTTTAAAAGACTTACAGGAACTTGAAACGTCTAATCCAGTTAAGAATTTTTATACCAAGGTATTAAATGCTGTAGTCTCGGGAAGCGAAGCAGGTAAGTCGTACCATAAGTATTTACTTGATTCAGAAGAAAAGCAGCAGTTAGTAAAACAGATTCTTCAAGTACGTAAAGTTCTATCGGGGTTGAATCCATATTTATCAAGAGCTTTTCACACGGTGCTGTCTACAGATATCCCCTTGGCTTTTTTAGAATGGAAGAAGCTAGGTTTGCAAGAAAATGCCGGATATTATATGCCGCGTTACGCGTCGTCAATTGAGACTTTTAAGTTGAAGCACCTTCACAAAGAGGAGCAGTCTCTTTTGATTTACACCCTCAATACACTTGTTGATTTAATGAAAAAAGGAGGTCATGTTTCACAGAGTCAAATTGAAAATTCAGCGGTTTTATTTAATTCATTAGATAAAAGGAGAACAGTTGTAGCTATAGACGAAGTTACCGATTTACATCCCTTGGATATAGCAGCGATTAAGAGTTTTAGCAATCCCATTATTGCAAGTGTAACCTTATGTGGCGATTTAGCTCAGCGACTTACTGCGGCGGGAATTAGAAAGTGGGAAGATATTAGTGGTGTTCTTGGATCAAATGAAGTCAAAGAACTCCAGTTGTCATACCGTCAGGGGCCAAAGGTTCTTTCTATAGCTGAAAATATTTATAAGAAAGCTACTGATCGTGAACATGAGTTTTTAAGCATTTTCAATTCTAGTGAAGATGAACCAGATCCGCTAGCACTAGTGTCGAATGATAAAAATGAGACTATTTCGTGGTTGGTTGACAGGATATTGGATATCTATCGTGCGCATGGAAATAAAATTCCGTCGATCGCTGTATTTGTGTCTTCGGAATCAGAGGTGCGAGTTACAGCTGAATCTTTAGGTAGTCAAAGAAGAATGGTGGAGCTCGATTTAAAATGCGTGGCATGTAATGAAGGTCAAGCTCTAGGGGATTCAAATTCCGTTAGGATATTCAGTATTGATTATATCAAAGGGCTAGAGTTTGAAGCAGTATTCTTTTTAAATATAGATGAAGTACTGAAGTCTCGAGGAAGAAGAATAGGACTTCGACTGCTTTATGTCGGTTTAAGTAGAGCTGCTTTCTATTTAGGAATAACGTCGCAAGTGGATATCGATACTTTAAACCTTGGGGGAGGTTTTAGTGAAAAGTCAAACTGGTAATTGTAAAACCATAGAACAATTAAATAAGAATGATAGAAGTAGCACAATCCGATAGACTGCAGCTAGTTTAATATTAACAGATTTGATAACGTTGCGTGGCAGGGAAATAAAAAGTAGCTCGTGGTAGAAATGTATTTGATTCTTATTTCGCATTTCTTGATGAGTAAAAAGAAGAGGAATCCGAAAGTGTGCCTACGATTTAATGACGTTAGAGTCATCGGTAGCGTTTTTTTTTGCTCCTCAAAATGTATTTACTAAAAGTATAGAATAGAGTTATGAGAATTGCCGAGTCTACGAGCCTTCGAGGGAATTTGCGCACCATAAGTAAAACAAACAGGATCGGCCAAAGGGTTGCGAACAAGGTTTATGACCTTCAAGCGGCATTAAGACAAGTTAACTCTTTTGAAGAGGCCAGTGTAGAATTGGAGCAGCTTAAGGTCACAAACCATGGGGAAAACCGGATCCGTCATTGTGTGAAATATGATCTTGGCAATGGCTTTAGGTTAGTAACCATCCAGCATAAAGGGATAATAGTCTTAGAATTTGTAGGTAATCATGAGGATACAGATAAGTGGTTAAGTGCAAATGTGGGTAAAACACTAATAGCTGCGAAAAATTCGATTGTCTGGATTAATAATGGAGCTGATGAGCAACAAGTTTATTGGATTGATTCTCATGAGTCACTTCCATTAAACTCACATAAACCGCTGCTAGAGTATCTAAAATCGAGGGATTTACACTTTGTTGAAGAATTAGATATTCCTCTGAGAAACTATAGACAGTTAATGGGGATTTTCTCTGATTCAACTAAAGACGAGTTAGATGCTTCGCTTGACGGTGTTGAAGTATCGATCTCTATCTTTCTTAGGGGGCTGTTTCAAAGGTTACAGGATGATGATTTAGATGGCGCCGCTCTGTTGATAGATCATGAAAAAGGCGAATATGAGGCTTTGGCAGATTTAGATTCTACCGAGATTGAGAATCTTGCTTTGGGTCAAGGATACATTGAGTTACGCGATCTAACCAGAGAAGAATGGAATAACTTACTTTCAAGTGATTGGGAGGATTGGATGCTCTATTTACACCCGGATCAGCGTGAAGTGGTTGAAAAAGATTTTAGTGGGCCATCGAGGTTATTGGGCGTTTCAGGGTCGGGTAAAACCTGTGTATTAGTTCATCGTGCTGTGTATTTAGCGAAAAAATATAAGGAGCCGATTTTAATTACCACCATTAATAATTCCTTGTCAGAGCTCCTTAAAGAACTTGTTGATCAACTGATTAACCTCGAGGTGCAGCACAGGGAGGAGATAAGACAACTGATAGAGGTAAAAAGCTTTTGGAAATTTAGTTTTGATTTCATCTTAGGGCACGAAAAAGATAAGTTGATTAAGAGAGGTCTAGAAGAGTATTCGGATAAGAGCCAAGATGATGTGGATCGCATTTGGGAGGAGTTTATAAGTTTGGAAGAGAATAATGATGATTATTCCAAGGCTTTTGATGTTGTGACTTCCCTAAAGTCACGTGGAATGGATGCGCACACTTACATAAAAGATGAGTTTAATTTAATTCGCAGTGCAACCAAGTTTACAAGAAGAGACGACTATTATGAGATGTCTAGAAAAGGACGTAAAACACTACTTAATAAAGACCAGCGAGCTATCGTTCTTGAAGCGCTCAGCGCGTGGGAAGAGAAAATGGAGCATGTCGGTGTTTCTGACTATATGAACTTATTACGATTCGTGAATAAACATGAAGATGAACTTCGACCAAAATATAGATCAATACTTATTGATGAAATTCAAGATTTCGGTACGGAAGAGTTAAGGGTGCTGAGGAAAGTTGTTGCGGAAAATGCGAATGATATTTTCATGTGTGGCGACATTGCACAACAAGTTCAAGTTAAACAGCATAAGATTAGGACCGCGGGTATCACGGTTCCCCCTTCGAACTATTTAACTATCATAAAGAATTATAGAAACAGTAGGGAAATTTTACGAGCGGCGAACACCATGTTCAATGCTAATATTGATCGAGCCGATTTCAATGAAGATGGATTCGAGTTGTTGGATCCGGAGATGGCTAATTTTCATACTACTATTCCAAGCGTGTACTACGCAAGTTCTCTGGAAGAAGAGTTGGAATACGCTATAAATTACCTTAACTGGTTAGTAGATGTAGAGTTAATTTCAAGAACATGTATTGCTGTTGCGGGATTGTCTCATTTTGAAGTTTGCAGGCTGTCAGATCAAGTCAAGCTGCCGATATTAAATGGGGAGTCAAACTTAAAAGGTAAGCCTCTCGTATTGTCTGAGTTGAACCAAACAAAGGGGTTTGAATTTGATGTTGTTGTAGTCTTGAATCTAAATAAAGAGACCTTCCCTAGACCAAATTATCCCAAGGAAGAAGTCTTCAGGGATATTTCTAGATTATATGTCGCCATGACAAGAGCGAAGAAAGAATTAATACTGTCATATAATACTTCTCTTTCTGATGTCTTTAAGAGTGCAGAAGACACTATTCGTGAGCCTGACTTATGGGAGTCGCAGTTAGATGAAAGTATCGAAAGGGTCGAGATAAAGGAATTTACGGCACCCTCATACGATAACTTGATATTTTCAGATCTGGATGGACTATCCTTTGTGATACGGACACCATTGATTTTTTCAAGAGAGCTAGCGTTAAAATTGAGATCATTAGTTTCAGGACGCTCTGCTTCGGATACGTCAGGAAGGCCAACTCAGTTTAAAAATACACGAGATTTAGCGCAGGCATTAAAAATTTCAAGATATCAAGGTCACATGAAAGTATTGTTTGGGGCTCAGTATAAAGAGTTACTAGAGGTCTTTGATATAAGTGTTGATGCATTACGCATATAAAGCAATTGATATTTTGAACCTAAAAGCGCAGCTGTAATGTATTGTAGTTTATTAATAATCGTAACTTCTCAAAATAAGTTATGCCAACCACCAAACGACCTTTAAAACGCTACAGCATTCTAGATAGATGCTTCTCTAACACCGGACGGAATTATACGTTTGACGGTTTAAAGGAGGCGATTAATGAGTGGATGTTGGATAAAGATCCACAGTCTAAAGGCATCAGTACTAGGCAGCTTCGAGATGATATTGCTTTTATGAAGAGCTCCGACGGTTGGGAAGCGCCTATTGAAACCTTTCCAGGAGAAGGTAAGAAGCGCTATTATCGGTATGATGATCCGAAATTCTCGATTAATAATCGTCCCGTAAATCAAACGCAAGTTGAGGAACTTAAGATGGCGCTAGATGCACTAGATGCTTTTGAAGGGTTGCCTCAGTTTCAAGGTCTCGAAGACCTCATCGTTAAACTTCAAAGTGACATGGATATGGCACAAAACCCGAAGCAATCTAAAATCATAGACTGGGGCGGTAATCCATATTACAAGGGTAAAGAATACTTAGCTCCACTTTACAGAGCAGTGAGTGAACGTAGGCAGGTTCAAATGACTTATACGCCGTTTGGTGGAGAGTCTAGAACTTTCGTGACTAATCCTGTTTATCTCAAGCAATACAACAATAGGTGGTTTGTGGTGGCACTACTAAAAAAGGACGGCTTTGTCTTCGTCAATGCTTTTGACCGTATTGACAACCTTGTTGTTTTAGATACGGACATACCTAGAAACATCACCTTTGATGCAGAAGAATACTTCGATCCAATTGTGGGCGTTAGCCGCCCAATGGACGGAGAGATAGAAGAAATAGAAATACAATTAGCTCCCGAGACCTATCCTTATGTTAAGACCAAACCTATTCATCATAGTCAGAAAAACTATGATGAAGAGTGTAAAGTGAAGGTAAAGGTTATTAGAAATCTGGAGTTAGAGAGTATCATTGCTTCGTATTCAAAAACAATTTTAAAAATTACTGGGTAATAGTATGTTTCTCGAAAAATTTAATAATGATTGATTTTTACCATAAATATTTTAAAAAGTCTTACCGAAACAAGGTGATTAAAATGATCGCTGATATTGAGCGGCTGCTTATTATTGAAAATGTGTCTGTAAAAAGGGCTCCCAAGACAGTTTTATCGAATATTTATCGTGAAGAACTAACAGACGTAGTATGGAATAAATTAAATGATCTCTACTATACGTTAGATGTAAACGGTCAAACTATTTCTGAAACACTAAAGAAGTTTTTGATCAAAACGGGAAGTAATAGCGAGTCTGATTTTCGTTTTATTGACACATTTGCAGGCTGCGGCGGATTAAGCTTAGGTCTATCTAAATCTGGATTTAAACCAGTGTTAATCAATGAAATTGAACCAAAGTTTGCGGAAACATATTATTTTAATCATGACTTATCACTCAATTCTTATTTCTGTGGCGATATTAAAGAATTAATAGAAGACGTGGATTTTCTGAGCCAAAAGCAATTTGAAGATTTGGATCTAATAGTTGGAGGACCTCCATGTCAAGGGTTTTCAATGGCAAATCGTCAACGTATTCTCGATGATCCTCGGAATGATCTTTACAAGCAATTTCTAAAATTATTAGGTCAATTGCGCCCTAAGTTTTTCATTATGGAGAATGTAAGAGGTATGATGAACAAGGTTGAGGAAATTGTAGAAAACTTTGGATCTGTTTTAGGTGAAGGCTATACTATTCGGATGCTTCTTCTTAATGCTCGAGATTTTGGGGTGCCGCAGAATAGGGAAAGAGTTTTTGTCATTGGAACTAGGATTAAAGAAGTTGATATGGATAAGATGGTGAGTGATATAGCCAAAATTAAGGAGCATGTTAAACAATATGTTTTGAAGGATGCACTGGAAGGTCTACCAGAATTGTTTCCGAAAAAAGAAAAGAATAAATCTGCTTTAGAAAGTGAAAGAATAGGATATAAGTTCAGAGAAGGCATAAAAGCCGAGAATGAATTTCTCAGATTAATTGGCGGATCCTCAGAATATTTAGCAAATCATACTAACAGATTTAATAATGAACGGGATGTGGAAATTTTCTCTCGCCTTCCACAAGGAGCGAATTCTCTCCATCCATCTATAGGGGATATTATGCCTTACAGCAGCAGAAACCATATGTTTAAGGATAAATATTTCAAATTGAACGAAAGTGAAGTAAGCAAGACCATAACTTCTCATATGAAATTCGATTGTAACATGTACATTCATCCGACCCAGCCACGTGGATTGAGCCCAAGAGAAGCGGCTAGAATACAGACATTTCCCGATGACTACGTCTTTATGGGAGCAAACAACAATTGGTATGCACAAATTGGAAATGCTGTACCTGTCAAGCTAGCCCAAGTACTTGGCGAGCAAATAATGAAACACTTACATTAAGACAGGGATGACTCATTTGGAATTATTTGCTGGTATCGGAGGCTTCAGAAGAGCAATTGATCTTTTCTGTCAGGATAATAATGAAGAATCTAATTGTGTTGGTTTTTCAGAAATAGATAAATATGCTGTTCAGTCGTACAAAGCAATTTATCAAACTGAGGGTGAGATTGAACTTGGAGATATTCAGAAGTTCGTGAGTGATGAAAGATTAAATGAGCTTCCGGAGTTTGAACTACTGACAGGTGGATTCCCTTGCCAAGCATTTAGTATGATGGGCAAGAAACGTGGTTTTGAAGATGAACGCGGTGAAGTTTTTTACCGGATTATTGATATACTCAACCAATCTCATCCGAATTACATACTTCTCGAAAATGTGAGGAACCTGAAGACTCATGATGAGGGAAGAACATACCGAGAAGTGATGAGGGCATTATCTGAAGACGCGAACTACGAGGTAGACTCGGTTGTTCTTGATACCAAAGATTTTGGTTTACCACAGACACGTCGTCGCATTTTCATTTTTGGAATACATAGAGATCATCTTCAAGAAGGACAGGCGGTTAAACTCTGTCGAGAGGAGATTCTTGGAATTTCGGGTAAGCTGAATGGGGAGACCTCTTTGAATCGTTATCGGAATGTTCTTGATGGCATACTCAACATGGAAGTTGATCAGAAATACTATCTGTCTGAGCGAATAAAACCAACTATTCTGGCGAATGGAAGTAAGAACTTTGAATCGAAATCCGAAATTAATCAGATGACAGCCCGGCCCCTGACAGCAAGTATGGTTAAAATGCACCGAGCTTGCCAGGATAATTATTATTCAGATGAGTTCCTGGCTGCTCTTGATCCGGAAGTATACCTTCAGCAAGACTTTTCTAAAGAAGAGCAGGCAACCCATCGAATCCGAAAGATTACACCAGAAGAAGCTTTTAAGCTGCAGGGGTTTAATGAAGAGGATGTCGAAAATGCACGAAGAGCTGGAGTTAGTAATCATCAGTTATATCGACAGGCAGGAAATGCTGTTAGTGTGAATACTGTTTATGGATTGTTGCATTATCTGAATCATAAATACGGAATTCTGAATGGATAAGATCGAGCCTCATAAAAATGCAGTTATTGGGATTAAGAAATTATCTCAAGCTGATCTTGGAGCTTCTTTAACAAGTAACCAAACTCATATTGGTCTTTTTGAAAACACACTTTCCTGTATTGATGATCTTCACCTTATAGATTTCTGTTATTTCGTCACAGAAACAGAGACAAAGAAATTATTGTGCTTGCTGGATTACATTGAAAATCCTGATGGAACGTTTCGGAGTCCGAAGATCAGGAAAGGTGCGAATGAAGAGTTGACATTCGAGGGAGAGGGCCTAAACTCTGTCGTTAGAGAAATAAGAAAAGTAGCAGTCAAGACTGGAGGAGAGAAGGACTGGTATCTGTTATGGTTTGCGACCAATAATCAGCATTTGGTATTCGTTCTCTTTGAATTCAGATCTGAGTTATTTGATTTATTGAGTACAAAATTGGATGGGGTAAAGCAAAGACAACAGTTTGATTCAGACACAGAAGCTTTTATTGTAATTATGGATGTGTTAGAACCATATTTGAAAATTGAATTATGATTGAAATTGGAAGAAAGATTCTGTCGGATGCAGATTGTAAATATGTACTGTCTAATAATCAAAGAAGTGGTGATGATGGTCAAATTTTAATTCCAAATCAAATTTGCGACGAGTTAGATTGGAATTGGACAAAGGAGTCTCATGAAGTTGAAGTTAAAATAGACAAGGCAAGCCTAATTTTTGCCTTGAAGTTCGCCCGATTTTATGGAAAAACTGAAGTTTATCACAAAGGGAAAAAGATCATCCTCGATGATAATTGGTATGAGAATCAATTAAAAGTTATTGAGGCACATTTTGGTAGCTCTCATATTGCTTCCTACAAATTCAACATTCATCTTAGCACAAAAGGTAGACATTATCTTAACGGTCTATCTCAAAGTTCAGGTTTGAATTTGCAGGAGTTTCTTATTTCTAAGTATTCCTCTTTGGTATTCAAAAAGCAAGAAGAAGAAATTATTATTGAAATCGACCAGGACCAAGGCAATTTAAGAGCTTTTTGCTTTAGTGTTTTTAAGATTATCTTAAAAGAATTTGGTGAGCAGTTTCTTAAAGATAACGCTGACGAAGTAGATACGAAAATTGGAGATTTTAATTACAAAGGAGTCATTTTCAAAGATTATTTTGGAGGTTCAAAGTTACTCGGTCTTTTTGAGCCCGGCCAGGGAGCTAAAGTTATCGAATCAGCAAATAGATTCAGATATCAAAAGGAACCTCTTCAAATTCTCTACAATAATAAAGAAGTTTATTTTTCGACGGAATTCGAGTATACCAGATCCAATGAATCACATATACTATTTGATAATTTTAAAAGATTTATTGAAGATTATTCGGAAAATAAGTATTCCGTTTTAAAAGATCGCGACGGTTATTATCAACTTTTCTATAAGGGAATCAATACAGAAAGAAAACTCCTTTTTCATGTTAAGAAAAGTCTTCGAGAGTTCGCGTTCAAAACTTTCGAAGAAGTTCATCAAGAGTTTGGTGATCACTTTTTGATTGCAAAAAGGAGCTATTTCGATCGAACCCATAATGGTAAGCCAATTAAAGCTATTGGCTTTCAAGATTATTTTGGCTCAAAAAAGATATTTGCTGTCTTTGATACGGAGCAGGACAGAACATCGTTAAAGACCGGTACTTCAGTGCGTTACAACCCTGTAAGCCATAATTTTATGGGGGAAGAGTTTATATATTTTTCTGGTCAGTGGTCTCACCCGTACGATAAAAGCCATCCCTATTTTGAGGAGTTTGTACATTTTATCAATGATTATGGTCAAGGTTCCTATGAAATAGAATATGAACCTACAGAGAAAATATATAGCCTATATAGGCTTTGGCAAGAGACTAAAAAAAATAATATGCAGCCAATTCAAAAAATATTCTTCGGTCCTCCAGGATCTGGTAAGAGCCACCATATCCAAAAGAAGTATGATAATGAATGGCCAAGAGTCACATTCCATCCAGAACTGGATTATCAGGGATTTATAGGTTCATACAAACCTGCAGTGGTTGGTGGTACGATTACTTATAAATTTATTCCAGAAGCATTCATTCGAGCTTATTGTGAGGCATGGAAGTCAAGGGATCCTTATTTCTTGATCATAGAGGAAATCAACAGAGGTAACTGCGCACAAATTTTTGGAGATATTTTTCAATTATTGGATAGAAACAATAAAGGGTATTCGGAATACCCTATAGTTTGTTCTCCGGATGTCCAGAACCATTTGAAAGATGAGTTAGGTCAAATGGATAGGTTGGATGAGTACGAAAGATTGACAAAAGTGAAGGATTTCTCCAAAATGACTTTGCCTAATAACATGAGTATTCTTTGCACCATGAATACATCTGATCAGTCCCTATTTCCTATGGACAGTGCATTTAAACGTCGTTGGGAATGGCAGTATATTCCAATCAACTACGACGATGCTGCTAAATTCAATATTGATCTAGGTGAAGAAGGAAGTTTTAATTGGGGAGAATTAATTAAGGCTGTTAATGAAAAAATTAAGGAGCATACCCAAAGTGAAGATAAGCAACTTGGGAATCGTTTTGTTTCTCCTTCTTTAGGGAGTTCTATTTCAAAAGAGGAATTTGTTTCTAAGGTGGTATTCTATTTATGGTCAGAGATTTATAAAGATGAGCAAGGATCCGGGGAATCTATATTTTATATAAATAAGGATGACGAGATTACGTTTAGTGATTTTTTCAAAGATGGAGAAGTGAACGCAGCGACTACAAGAAAGTTCATTGATTATCTTCTTTCAGAAAGCAAAGAGAAGGAAAGTTCTACCTATGGTGATTCTCTTGATGATGAAGCAGAAAAAGTAAATCAATAATGAAAATACTTTTTGAAGAATATCCTTATGACCCGAACCAACTGAAAGGTGTATTAAGTCATCATTTTTATAATTCCGTTTCGCAAACCAGCAAGAAGAAAAAAATTAATTACGTAGGTTATTATTGTCGGGAAAGTGCAAATGGTACTCTTGAAGAACCCATAATGATTTTTCCCAAGGTTTTCTTGAAGTATGACGCAAACGGTAAGAATCCGAAAGCTTTTGGATATTTCAAACCGGACAGTATAATAGATGTTCTTGAAGATGAAAAGTTGAATCAGTTGGGTGAGCAATCCATTACGCGTCCATTATTATATGAAATGTCGGTCTGGTTATTTCGCGCGATCGATAAATATAGGAAGAGTTGCGATAAAGAAAGTATCAGTGAGGCAGGAAGTGTAAACCCTGTAATTTCCAGAAAGGATAATCATTCCTTGACGGAGTTAGAAATTATAGAAGCTTTAAGGTTGTTCTATGAAGAAAACCGAAATCTTTTCACCTTTATTTCCAGAATTTCGAATTCTCAGAAACATCGCATAAAATGGAGTCAAACTATTGCACGAAAAACTCCTGTGTTTGTTGATTACAAGCCTGTCTATTTTGATGTGTACTCCAAAAAGAAAACGATTGATTACGACGAGGAGTTGATTCGTATGTTTTTTTCTGTTCTGAATCATCTTAATGGTAAGTATGGGTTTGGCTTTAAAATGAATATAAATTTCGATTTGATTACAGGGTCGGAATACAGAAAATTAGAACGTAAAGGTTATCGATACCTTAAAACAATTAGATATAGGTATTTCAATGATAAAATGCTGAAGTTGCATGAGTTACTATCATTGTATTTCGAACGAATTTCTAGGTCTCGCGTTGGTAAAGCTGAAGAAGAGTATGTGTTGATTAAAGATTTCAATCGTGTTTTTGAAGAAATGATTGATCACTTAATTGGTGATAGAGCGGAGGGGGAAATCAAAAAGATGAAAAGTCAGCCGGATAATAAACAGCTTGACCACATTTACAGAGAATCTGGTGTATTTAAAAAAGAGGATATCTATTTTATTGCCGATAGTAAATATTACTCCGATAAGACGACGGTTGATCCTTATTCCTCGTATAAGCAGTTTACATATGCCAGAAACGTTCTAGCACTTAGTCTTGATCTATTCAGAAAAGGTTCTGGCACTGACCAATTAAATTATCAGGATAAACTAACGGATGGATATCACCCATCGCCTAACTTCTTTATTTCAGCTTTTTTCGATGACAGATTGAAACTGACTGATACTGGTTTAACAAAAGAGGAGAAGGACTTTGTCAAGAGATCAGCCCATTGGGATAATAGATTGTTCGACAGAGACACAATGTTTACATTGTCCTATAGAATTAACTTCATGTTTGCACTACAGACTTTTGTAAGAAGAAATTCCAGATTAAAAATGTTTAAAAAAGAGACTAGGGCCAAGTTCAGAAAGGAATTTATTAGATTTCTTGACTCGAGGTATATTTTCTATTGTCTCACACCTAAAACGGATTTTAAGGAAGCAATTGACAACCACTTTAAATTATTACTGGGTGTTTCTTTTTGTCCTGCTGAAGAAAAACAGGAATTGATTCTTGCCTTGGAAAAAGATGAGGCGAATGACGGCAAAGAGAAAGATCACCGTGGTTTGAAGGCTAATAAACTGAAACAGGAATTACGGCACGACTGGAACATCACTAAAACTGGTTTAAAGGAATATGAAAGAGCAAATCGCGGAGAAGCTTGATTTTGAACAAGCAAATCCGAATCCGGAATACTTGATAAAGTCAATCGCTGAGCAAGGTTACTCACTCGAAACGGCATTGGCCGACCTGATTGATAATTCAATTTCGGCGCGTGCAGATAAAATAGAGATTCTTACAGATGTAGCGAACACAGATGACATCAGTCTTTACATAACAGACAATGGAGATGGTATGACAGCCGATGAACTGGCTGCGAATATGAAGTTTCCCAGTAGCTCAGTAGAGAGAGAACGCGACAAAACAGATCTGGGGCGATTTGGTCTTGGTTTAAAAACGGCCTCATTTTCTCAGACAAGAAAATTCACAGTTATATCCCGTAAAGAGAATGGTACATATTCGGCAAGAACCTGGGATGTGGATTACCTTCGAAAATGTGGTAAGTGGAGAATTATTGTAAACACGGATGAGCAAATTGATCAAGTCTTAAATGATTACCGAGATTGCACAAATAATTTTGGTGAACAATTTTCTGATTATGAGCCCAGTACGTTGATTGTATGGCAGGGGCTCTATAAGTTTCAGAATTTCATTGAGCGTGAAAACAGAGCAAAGGCATTAATTGAGCAGTTGGATAAAACTACTAGAGAGTATCTGGGAATTGTATTCCATCGCTTTATGCAAAGAAAAGAAAAGCCATTACAAATTAGAATCAATAATTGGTTGGTGGATTTCTTTGATCCCTTTCCAATAAGAGAGAGGCAAGACCTTAGGTCGTTAGGTGTATTCGAGAGGTCATATAAAAACGACGTATTCAGAGTTGAAGCTTTTGTATTGCCTTCGATAGCCATAAAGGAGGAGAAGAAACATGGGGGGTGGGTAACACCGAATAGAAACCTAATGGACCTAGAGGGACTATATATTTACAGAGGTGAGCGCGTTATCTATTTTGGTGGATGGAACGGACTTATTAAACGACAAGCAAATTTAAAACTGGCCAGGTTGAAAGTTGATGTTGGGAATATCAACGATGATATACTACAACTCAATGTAGCAAAATCAAAAATTTCAATCCCGTTCGAGTTAAATAGAGGCTTTCTGGAGAAGGTAGCTCAATTGAGAACAGAAGCTAAAAAAGAGTACTTCAACCATGGTATTCGTGATGTGAGTACATCTCGAAATGACAGCAAGGAGGCTCTCTTCAATAAGATAATAACAAGTAAAAAAGGAGCTATTCTCGAATTGAATTCAGAATATCCCGGGATAAAAACTTTTGCAGAAGGCTTAGATTCAAAACAGAAGAAGCAATTCAGACTTATTATGCATTTAATCAACGTCTCAAGTAATAGAATGCTTGATAAGCATGAGGATACACAGATTGTAGGTATCGAAAAAACGGACAAAATTGACATTGATTTACTTATCAACTACATCAAACAATTGAAAGAGGCGGGCTTTGATAAAGAAAAAATTAAAGAGCTTGCTTTCTTCGATTTGGGTTTCAAGCACACTAATTTACCTAAAGAACTAACTACAATACTCAAATCTTTATGAGGAATAAAATTGAGTACATTGGAAATCTAATTGGTGGTTTTGCCAAGCAGTTTAAACATAGTAATAATCAAATCATAACGAGCGAATTTACTGATGACCCTAAATTGAAAGCAAAGGTTAAAACCTTGTTTGATATGCATGAAACAATGCAGATTCAAATGGGACAAACTATCTGGGGAGGAGAGACCGCTAGCATTGATTTTAATTCTTATTTTTTCTCGGCTTTAAGAGAATTTTCAGCCTCGAACACAATTGAGGCATCCTCGAGCACTACATTGAAAAAATCTAAAAAGACCTGGCTGGATGAAAAGAAGTTTGTCGAGTTTGATTGGGATAAAGGACCAACCGAAAGTTACAGGGAAAGATATTTTAAATATCTCTCAAATGCTGGCAGGTCTGAAGAGGAAATCGAAGAAGTTAAGAAAAGTACCTTGAGTATTCTTGAAGGATTTGGTGATCCAACGGACGCGAAGCCATTCTTTAAAAGAGGAATGGTAGTGGGAAGTGTACAATCGGGTAAAACAGCTCACTTCAATGGTGTAATAAATAGCTCGATTGACATGGGTTATAAACTGGTAATCGTTCTATCGGGTATAACGGAAGATCTTCGGTCGCAAACGCAGAAAAGACTTGAGAAGGAAGTTATAGGGCCATTAATAGGTCAAGAATATATAGGCGTTGGCAAAGTTTGCAGGATGGAAAAGCTAAAAGTAGAAGTTAATTCAATTACATCATGTGAAACAGATTTCAACCAACAGATAGCGAGAGCTAGTGGACAAATTGAGAAATACAATGTTCTTGTTATAAAAAAGAATGTTTCGGTTCTTAAAAATATACTACTCTGGTTAAAGGATTGGGTTGATAATGACCATCCGCAGATCAAAGTCCCTTTGTTAATTATAGACGATGAAGCCGATAATGCTTCACTGAACAACATGGGGCATAAGGGAAGGGAGTACGCAACCAAAATAAATAAGGAAATAAGGGCAATTCTTGGGTTATTTGAGAAAAAGACATATGTCGGATATACAGCAACTCCTTTCGCAAATATTCTTCAGTATAAAAACGAAGAGCCTGCTCTTCCATTTATTGTTAGGTCAAAAGGAGTAGAGTTTCAGTTCACCCTATCTGAAGATCTCTTTCCCGATGATTTCATTGAGTTACTCTACCCTTCTTCACAATATGTAGGGATCAAGCAGTTTTTCGATACAAAGGATTCCAAGTTTAAAAAAATCGGTCCTCTAATAGCAAAACCAATTCCTAGCAGTGACTACTTAAAATCTTTCCCTCCAAGATTCTGGAAAGATACAGATCCCTTGGAGCCTACAATCTCAAAAGAAAGAGGCACTAGAGCAGCGAGCAAGTATGATAAATTTCCTACTGTCCTTCCTGAATCCTTAAAAGAAGCAGTCCGTTGCTTCATTTTGGCTATTGCAATTCGAGATTCTAGGGATTTTGAAATGAGGAATTCAAAATTCTATCAGCCGCACAATACAATGCTAGTCCACATTAGTCGTTTTGGTGACTGGCAAAATAGAACGAGGGACTTGTTACTTGAGTATGTTGAAAATTTAGTTTATCAGATTAGCATAGGTTATTCATCACCCATTTTTGAAGAATTCAAATTTACCTGGGATCATCATTACGCTCACATCGTTGGAACAATAAAGGAAAAGTATCTTGATCCCAATCGGTATTGTGATGACTATATGACTCCTGTTGATTTTGAAAATAAAATTAAAAGTGGTTTGTCAAGAGCTATAGATGGTATCGAGGTAAGAGCTGTAAATAGCTCGCCGGAAGGAAGAAATCTTATATATCCTTCAGTAGGAGCTCCTGATTATGAGCCTAAAAAATATATTGCAATCGGTGGTAATCGATTATCCAGAGGGTTCACGCTGGAAGGCCTCACGATTAATTACTTCTTGAGAGCCACAGATAATGCAGATACCCTCATGCAAATGGGAAGGTGGTTTGGCTATCGCATAGGGTATCTGGATTGCTGCAAGCTATTTACTATAAAAGAGAATATTGACAAGTTCAATGAGGCCTCAATAATTATTGAAGATCTTGAACAAAAGTTTGAACAGCTGTCTAAACTTCCTAATAAGACGCCGAGAGATTTTACAATATGGATTAAAAACAATCCAGATGTGATTAAGCTTACAAGAGGTAATTTCTTGAGGAATCTCAACAAAATGACCCTTGACTTTGGTAGTCGTATTCAGCAATCCTCTCAATTTAGTATTGAGCCAGACAGAATAATAGATTCGTGTAATGCCTTTAAAAATATTGCTAAGGATTTGACATGGGATTCAAAAACAAGGTCTGGGTATGTGATACATAAAACTGATCAAGAAGGCTTAAAAAGATTTTTAGATTTCGCTGAGATGGATTCAAATACAATGCTAAACTTGAATATAATTGGTTTGAGAGGCTATCTAGAAGAATGCAAAGAGAAAGGTAAACTGACAACTTGGATCATTGCGGTAAAAGATGCTCAAAAAGGTGAAGGAAGCCCATTGAATAAAGATGTCCTGGGGATTGGTGTAGAAGTCAAACAAACTGTTCGTCGAGGCCCTGCTGAACGTACTGGAGCGGAAGAATATTTGTTTGAGCGCAAAGTATTCAAGGTTAAGAATGCGCAGATTATAAGCGCTTCTGATTTTGCCATTGCTTTGGATAAGGACGTTAGAAAAGAAGCGGAAACCGAATTTAGAATTGAAAAAGAAAAAGAGCTTTTATTCAAAAAGTATAAAGATGATCCCGTCGCTGCGCGTAAAAAGGCAAAAACAACCATGATTCCGGACTTTCAATATAGGAAATTCATGGATGAATCAACTGGGGTTTTAATGATATACCCGCTGGAATTAAACAAAGTTTTTGATGATAACGTGAGTTCTAAAGCTTATCAAGAGAAGCTAAGGGAATTTGGCAAAAAGCAGGAATTAGCAGGATTAAATATTCCTTTGATTGGATTTGCACTTGGATTCCCGGATATCAGAGATGTGGAAGGTGGAAGTTTCGTCACACGTCACCTGGTAAAGGATATTGAGGATATGAACCTAGAGGAATTGAAAGAATATGTGGAGGATAAGAATATCTCAATAGATCTTAAAAAGAAATGGAATAAAAAGACCTTACTGAATGAGCTCATTGAAATCGAAGGAGATTCTGGTGATGAAGAGTTTGATGAAGAGCTTAGCGAATAAAATAATGTATTATGACAGGGCAACACCTAAATAAAAAATGGGAGTTAATTTCAGCTCCAAAGGGTGGTGGGTTGTATGCGAGACAGACGATTAGTTTCGAGTGCAAACCAGATCTTATGATAGGTATAACAAGAGAGGGTAGTCGTTGTGTTCTCCTCAAGCTTAAGAATAAGTTAAAATTCGAGTTTCAAGAAGAAGAAAAGGAAAATCTAAAAACGTACTATAATAATTCAAGCCCAGACAATGATTTGGTTTTGGAATTAAAGGATCCTTTTTTTGAAAATCTTTTCTCCGATTTGGTTGTCAACCTGTACGAAACGATCAAGGATATTGATAGTGAAGATCAGGCGACGAAAATGTTTATCAATACAGTACGTTATTGGTCAGATTTTTTAAAGTCAAAGAGAAAAGATTTTCTTTCAGATGAAGTTGTCCAAGGTTTGTATGGTGAGTTAGTTTACCTCGAAAATCTGTTGCATACTTCAACGAGTCCTATTAATGAGATTTTGCAATCCTGGAAAGGACCTTATGATGCCAATCAAGACTACCATTTCATAGAGAAAAATGTCGAAGTAAAGACGAAACGAAAGAATGGTAATATAATTACTATTGCATCTGAATATCAATTAGAAACTGAAGAAGGGAAGGCTTTGGAGCTTGCCGTTGTTTCAATCGTACATGTCAAAAAGTTAGGAGATACATTAAAGCAGATTCTTGATCGTATTCGAGATAAAACTATTGTAGAAGGAGGATCCATCACTATAATTTCCGATGCACTTGCTGAAAAGAATTTAAATTTCACTAATGTAGCTGCTTACGATCATTTACAATTTAATCCAGATAATATTCAAGTTTACAATTGTGATCATACAGATTTTCCAAGGTTGATATCTAATAAGTTGGATGATGCGATACAAGGGGTTACTTATAAACTAGCCATAACTTCAATTAAGCCTAGTTTACTGGTGGAAACAATTGATTTGAAATGAACATCGACGAACTACTAAAATACAGAAAAGAACTGTTGGAGGGAGCAACGGATGAAGATGGGTATATTTCTCAGACTTCAGTTTTGGAAAATACCTTGCCTAGTTTGGTAGAAACTAAGTTGATAGAATCAGAAATTATCAACATCGTACCTCCGAGTTCTGCATATTCAGTTGTAGGATTTTCAGAAAATGAAGCAGGAGAGCGTTTGCAGTTATATCTTGTGGATCTTGATTCAGTAGCTCTGAGCGCCGCGGATGAAGTAATTATTCATTCTAGAAAGGATCATCATAGTTCTTTATTAAAATCCGGACTGGACTTTATAAAGAAATCTGTTAAACGTCACTTGAACGATGAAATACAGGACTCTGATCCGCTTGCAGTATTATGTCACAAACTAGGATCATCAGTTTACGTTGATCAGATAGATGTAATTGAAGTAATCTTACTAAGTACCTCGATTTCCGTGGAGAGCAGAGGAAAAGAAAAGACGCCCAAAAGGTTTTTCTTTGATGATGAAGAATTAAAGGTTTCTTATGCGAAGAATAGGGAGAAATTAACTAAAGAAATTCTTATTCAGTACAAGCTGATTGATATAGGATATTTATATCAAGTAAGCGTGTCACAAGGAAACGCAGACCCATTGAAAGTTTCATTTGAAGAAACATTCGGTTCGCACATTGAGGTCCTAAAAGCAGCAGAACAAAAGCATTTTGAATCTTATTTGTGCGTATTGCCGGCCGCAGGACTTTGTAACTTATATCGAAAGGAATCATCTCGTTTACTTGAGAAGAACGTTCGGTCATTTCTCAACTTCAAAGTTGAAGCAAATAGAGAAATGCGTAATACGATCAGAACGGCTCCTGAGAAGTTTATTGCATATAACAATGGTTTAACAATTACTGGTTCAGCCGGAGAAATTGTAATGAAAGAGGATAAACTATATGTCCAGTCAATTACAGATTTTCAAATTGTGAATGGAGGGCAGACTACTGCTGGAATCTATTTTTCCGCAAAAGACGGACTAGACATTAGTAAGATCAATTTAATGGCGAAAATTAATATAGCAAAGGATGTTTCGGATGAAGAATTAAATGAGTTGATAAGTAATATTAGTCGGTTCTCGAATACTCAGTCAAAAGTTTCCAAGGTTGATCTTAAAACATCGAATAATGAACTTAAGGCTATAAAGACATTAAGTCGAAGTGTCGTTGCGCCTAACCAAAACAAATGGTATTTTGATCTCGCTAGGGGTGAATTTGCGACGCTTGTAAAGCTTAGGGGCAACAAGAATAAACTTGAAAAAGAGTATCCAAGCTATAGGCGATTCTCTAAGGAACAGTTAGGGAAATATTACACGGCATGGGGGTTAAATCCGTTTCTCGTTAAGCTTGGAGGAGTAAAGGTATTTAGATATTTCATTGAGGAAATATCTGGAGATGGTGATAGCAAGAAGCCTCAGATAATTGATCGTGATTTTTATGAAAAGTTAATAGCTCGTATAATTTTATTCAGAGAACTTGAAATACTTCATGGAGCAGGTAAAAATGCAATAGGTCAGCTTCGTTCCGCGGTAATTCCGTATAGCATATCGGCAGTTTACCTTTTCATGAATGCAGATAAGAAAAAACTTGATTTCGATCTTGAGATATTATGGAAGAACCAAGAATTAGATAGTTTCATGCGTTCATTCTTTCTCGACTTAATGAAATTGATGAATCAACTCATTAAAGATTATGCACAAACAGATGATTATGGGACTTACGCCAGAAAAGAGCAATTGTGGACAGACATATCTAGATCTAGCGAGTTAAGACAATTCTTCTCAAATCAAAACGCGCAGAAGTTTGTAGAGAAGTATGGGATTAAAAAAGTGAAAAAGAATTCACGGAAAAATAATCATGAGGTGGATTTTTCGATAATAATTAAAACAATTGAATTTGCATCTAAGGGGCCTTCGTATTTTAAAAATATCCTACGTTGTGCTCAACCGCCATTAAGCTTTCACATGGAAGAAAAGATTACGAAGGTTTTACATGCCTTGAAAATGAGGAAGGACATCGGAGAGCAAGGTGTTTTAATTCTTGAAGAGTTATTAGAAAGAATTAGAATAAATCAGCCGAAATTGCTTCGTGATACGGTAAGTGCAAGTGATGATTCTTTGATGAATTCATTAAGTGGAATCATTGAGCAATACAGTAATTCAATATCAAATAAGATTACTATCCTCAGTGAATTTCAGAAGTCCTCCGATATAGCTAGTGCAAAAGGGATCAAATACTCCAGTGTATTTACGTCAATTGGTAAGAATTTGGAAAAAGGTGTAGCACCAAGTCTTTCTCAAGTATATCAAGCTAAAGAGTTTTATCTTTTGAATAGTCAAAAACTCCAATAGAATTATTGACTTATTCTTTTTGAGGACTTCACCAAAAGTTGGGTAGGTAATATAATGTGTTAGACAAGGAATTATGGTGAGGCTGAAGATAAAGCCACAATGATATTCTTCGCTAATAGATAGTCCTCTTGGTAATTGAAAATCTCAAAGAATTCAAACGTTTAAAATGAAATGTCTGAATTTCGGATGTACAACAATTACAAGTATTCCAAGTTCAACAATGAACGAAATTGGAAGGAGCACCATTCTTAATTAACTTACAACAGCTTATAAATATTCAAACCATAGATGAATGATAACCGCAAGATCAAAAGGTTTTCAATTATTAGATAATAATATCGAGGTGCTACGTATGGGCATCGAAAGTCTATTAAACAAGACTAAAGGAATAGGGTGGAAAAAGGAATTCATCAATCGCAAAGGAAAGTACTACCC
>Ga0206127_1001644_pt1 | contig 23850 bp, 16 predicted proteins | sample Helgoland_Spring_6_FD_148646 | JGI IMG/M metagenome (GOLD analysis project Ga0206127, IMG submission 148646) | Pelagic subsurface seawater microbial communities from Kabeltonne, Helgoland, North Sea - Helgoland_Spring_Bloom_20160419_1 | ecosystem: Environmental > Aquatic > Marine > Epipelagic ...
CTGCGGGATAATGTTTATTTGTTCGTTTAGTCATATTCACCTCAATTAACAGGATTATAATCCTTTATTGAAGTGTCCGGTTAATTCAACCACAACATAATGCCCAGGTAATGGATAAAGTGCGCTGTACTTTATCCATTAGGCGTTCGTTGACCGCATTGTTATATATTTTTATCATTCGCAGATTTTCCGAAAATATAACCTACCATTTCAAGGAATGCGCCAACTACTACAAGGATAAGTCCTACGTAGGTAGTAGAAACACTTGCTTTGACACCGGCCGCTTCTAGATTGGCTCCTCTTTGTGGGAAAGCAATCTCAGGAGCTGATACCTGAAAATAGAATTGGACTGCAATAAGTCCAACTCCGACAATAATTAAAAATAGACCGCTGAAGATAACTATCAATTTTGGATTTAACATAATTATTCTCTATCGTTCAAAAAACACGCATTAATTTTAAAGTCTATACTTACACATAACACTAACATATGGGTATTTTAGGAGCGTTTTCTCAGCGAGTAAAATCCCATCATGATGTTTTTGTTATAAGCACATACGACTGTAGTGTTTGGATACATAGATTTAACCCCACTTATTGGCTGCTGCGGGAGCGAAAGTAAACCAAAATAGACAATGCTGAAAACACCGATAAAAAACGCTAAATTTGTGACTTTGTTTGCAAATTTAAAAACTGTATTAAGAAATGATGATGGTCACACAAAGCAACCCGAACACTTTTATAAGTAACCTGTGCTGCCAGACCGCCATCTTTGAAATTCAAGCAAAATACAATTAACCATTATATTTTTGCGAAAATGATCGATATATATAAAAGAACTGAACGACTAGTGTGGGTTCTATGAAAACAGCTTTAGTACTCTCAGGTGGTGGTGCACGCGCTGCATATCAAGTCGGTGTGCTAAAAGCGCTTGCTGAAATAGTTCCCAAAACTGAGCATAATCCGTTTCAAATAATATGTGGCACCTCTGCAGGTGCAATTAACGCTGCGAAAATTGCAACTGAAGCCGATAATTTTCACCAAGCGGTTATTGGGCTAGAAGATATTTGGGGCAACCTCACCTCCGCGCGTATACACCAAGTTGATTACTTTACGGTTTTTAAAAGTATGATCAAAATATTCGCTTCATTCTTCCATAGTGGTATTGCCAATGATAAGCCGTTAAGTCTTTTTGACAATCGACCACTGGCTTATTTGTTAAAACGAAGTATCAATATGAGCCGCCTCAATACTATGATTGCCAAAGACCATTTGCATGCACTAAGCATCAACGCCTTAGGTTATACCTCAGGTCAAAACATTGCGTTTTTTCAAGGCCACTCATCTATCAAGACATGGAGTAAAACCCGACGCTTGGGACTGAGAGCTGAACTACAGCTTAAACACTTAATGGCATCAACCGCTATTCCCGCAGTTTTTCCTTCAGTACGCATTAATCGTGAATATTTTGGTGATGGTGCAGTGCGCCAATCAGCGCCATTGAGTGTGCCATTGAAAATGGGAGCTGACAAGATTATGGTGATTGGTGTTAGTGGCAATATTACGGGTATTGAGCGTTTACATACTGAGCATTCACCTTCCATTGCGCAAGTTTTTGGTAATATGCTGAACAGTGCTTTTATTGACGCGATGGATGAAGATCTATCTATTTTAGAAAGTTTCAATCGCGTGTCAGCATGTATTTCAGAGCACCAACAAAAACAAATTGGGGTTCGACCGGTTGATATTTTAGTAATCGAACCGAGCGTGAAATTTGATGTCTTGGCTGCTGAATATGAAGTGCACTTACCAAAATCCATGCGTTTTTTATTATCTATAGTGGGTGCTAATAAAAAAGGCAGTGGCGGCAGTTTGGCAAGTTACGTATTGTTTGAAAAGGCCTATTGCAAAGCATTAATTGATATTGGATATCAAGATGCGATGACACAGATTGATGAGATTAAGCAGTTTATGGTAATGACTTAACACTCTACTTTGCGGGCTACTTCAGAGTCATAAATAGACTAAATTAGGCTGAGTGTTTGAAATCAACAGGTCAGTGCGTTTGCACTTGTAACATCTGCTAATGGCTAAATTCAACTTATCACGCTTTGTTGAAAATATCAGATTGAATTCTGACAAACCCAAATCAAGTTTTATTCTGTGGTTGAGAAGGCAAAAACGAAACATTAGGCAAGGAATGCGTATATTTCGCTTCTTTTTCTAACGCCTCTAAATCTTTGATAATCATTTGATTGCGTTTTTTATCAACGACGCCTTGTTTTTTCCACTGCTGTAATTGTTGATTCACCACTTGTCTTACTGAACCCGTCATCCTAGCCAAGGTTTCATCAGTTAAGCCATTGACTAAATGATGTTGATGCTCTTCCTCTTTAGCGCCGGTATAAAACTTGATTTTATTAATATGTTCCAAAATAATACGGCTTAAACGTGTGGTGACATTATGCAAAACTAAACTGCTTGTTTGTTGTTCTTTTTCGCGCATCTTTTTGGCTAAATAAGGCATAAATTGTTGGTTAAAAGTAGGATAGGTCCATAACCAATTGCGCATAGTAGTGAGTTTAACTGAAAGTAATTTGACTGTGGTTAAAGGTGAAATAATCACATCATGAGGTTGGTCATCAAACAGCACCATTAAATCAAAACAATCGCCAGCATAAAACATATCTAAGGTGGCTTCTCGGCCCGTCTCAGGGTTAGATTGTTTGATTTCCAATTGCCCTGCCATCACCACAAAAAAACGTTTGGTTAATATGTCTGCATTTATATAATCGCCTTTGTGCCATTCATCGAGTTGAAACTCTTGTTGAAAATCTTCGATTGATTTTGCCGGTAAGTCAGCAAAAATATTCGCTTGTTTTACTAACACTAGGTTGGCTTGTTGAGGCACATGACTACCATATTGACACATAAGTAAAATTACCTTAGCGGTAATGAAATGAGTAATTTTATTCTACTTAGTTATGTTTATTAAGCAAAAGCTAATCCGTATTTTCTTCAGAACACGATGCTAATTTATTGTTTTTTTTATTTTAAAAACTATTTCATTTGTTCTGTCATATTTGTGACAGAAGCATTTTTTAGCCCTACGTATGATTGCCCCACTAACCAAATAGCTAAGATTAAACCAAACGTATTATTGGGTTTATTCAAGGTTGTTTATTCAGTCAAACTGCTTATTGGGTGACTGCCATTAAGCATTAGATGTTTATATTAAATGATAGGTGATTATTATGACTAAGATTATTGGAATTGATTTAGGTACAACAAACTCATGTGTAGCCGTTATGGAAAATGGTAAATCAAAAATCATTGAAAATGCAGAAGGTAGTCGCACTACTCCCTCGATTGTGGCTTATGCAAACAATGAAACCTTAGTGGGGCAACCAGCAAAAAGACAAGCAATTACCAACTCTAACAATACCTTATTTGCGATAAAGCGCTTAATTGGCCGCAAATTTGATGACAAAGAAGTACAAAAAGACATCAAGTTAGCCCCTTATAAAATTGTAAAAGCAGACAACGGTGATGCCTGGGTTGAAATCAATGGTAAAAAGTTGTCGCCACAAGAAGTGTCAGCACAAATATTACGTAAACTAAAAAAAGATGCTGAGGCTTATTTGGGTCATCCAGTAACAGAGGCGGTCATTACTGTGCCTGCCTATTTCAATGATTCGCAGCGTCAAGCAACCAAAGATGCAGGTAAAATTGCTGGGCTGAACGTCAAACGTATTATAAACGAGCCGACTGCAGCAGCCTTGGCGTATGGCGTTGACAAAAATAAAAAAGCCGACCAAAAAGTAGTCGTTTACGATTTAGGTGGTGGTACCTTTGATGTATCGATTATTGAAATCTCTAATGAAGGCGGTGAAAAACAATTTGAAGTATTAGCCACTAACGGCGATACCTTTTTAGGTGGTGAAGATTTTGATTTATGCCTAATTAACTACCTTGCAGATGAATTTAAAAAAGACAGTGGCATTGATGTACACCAAGATTCGTTAGCCTTACAGCGCATTAAAGAAGCGGCTGAAAAAGCGAAAATTGAATTGTCATCTACTATGCAAATTGAGGTGAATTTACCTTACATTACGGCTGATGCCAGTGGCCCTAAACACTTGAATGTAAAAGTAACCCGAGCTAAATTAGAATCATTAGTGAATGATTTGATTAAAAATACTATCACACCCTGCGAGCTAGCATTAAAAGATGCGGGTTTAAGCAAAGGGGATATCAGCGAAGTCATTTTGGTGGGTGGTCAAACACGTATGCCAAAAGTACAAGAAGCGGTTAAAACCTTCTTTGGAAAAGAGCCTCGTAAAGATGTCAACCCAGATGAAGCAGTAGCTATGGGAGCAGCGATTCAATCAGGTGTGTTATCAGGGGCAGTGAATGATGTGTTATTACTTGACGTCACCCCATTGTCACTGGGGATTGAAACCTTAGGTGGCATTATGACTAAACTGATTGAAAAAAACACCACTATACCATCACGGGCATCGGAAACGTTTTCAACGGCCGAAGATAACCAAGCAGCGGTAACCGTGCATGTATTACAAGGCCAACGTGAAATGGCGACAGATAATAAATCATTAGGTCAATTTAACTTAACGGATATTAAGCAAGGCCCAAGAGGTTCGGTACAAGTGGAAGTCACCTTTGATATTGATGTGAATGGTATCTTAAAGGTATCAGCCAAAGACAAATCAACCGGCAAGGAACAAAGCATTGAAATTACCGCGTCAAGTGGTTTAACAGAAGATGAAATTAATCGTTTGGTTCAAGATGCAGAGCAACACGCCACGCAAGACAAACTAAAGCGTGAGCTAGTTGAGCAACGTAATCAAGCAGATCAATTAATTCATACTGTTGAAACATCAATGACAAGCTTGACTGATACACAACAAACAGAGCTTAAAAACTTAATTGAGCAACTTAAAATGGCGGTTAATGGCGATGATAAAAACGCGATTGAAATGCGACAAAAAGCGTTACAAGATGCTTACAGTCATATCATGCAAGCCGAGCAATCACAGCAAAAGGCGCAATCTAAAGCAGGGCAGCAGGAAAACACCGCTACAAGTGATAGTGCTAACGATGATGTGATTGATGCAGATTTTGAAGACGTCAGCAACGGTTAATCATTCAATGATTTATGTTTAAGCATATTGTTCTAATCTAGGTGTAACCCCCCTTAATAATCCTTATTAAGGGGGGTTATTGTTTAGTATAAACCTGTTCATAGAAAAACATTTAGAGTCACAGAGTTTTATTCCCTCAATCTAAACTATCATTTAATTATATCGCCTGAGGTGCAGTGGCTATGCAATCAACTTAAGGAAAGTAATGATACCTTTGTCTTGGAAAAAGCGCTCTGGTAGAAAATCGATAGTCATTTTGTTGTTTGTCACTGTGCTGGCTGCAGTATTTTTTTTCCGACGCCCAATTGCCATTAACAGCATAGAATACCTTGCTGAACAACAGGGTTTGAATATTTCGTGCCTCGATTTCTCAATGAATTGGCAACTTAACATCAAAGTTAAACAAGCCTGCATTACCCTTCCAACAGGCGAGATTTTGGTTCGTGAAGCCATATGGCAACCCTGGCCCAACATTTTAAGGATCAAACGGATAAACGTTAGACACCATGCAACTAATCATCAAGTTGATAAAAAGCACTCAAGGGAAAATCAAACAAATCAGATAAAATTACCAGACTTTTTACCAAAAATAATTATCTCAAGTCTTCAAATTCACTCTTCTGAATTACTTAAGCCCTTATATTTAAGTGTTAACACTATTGATAATAACGAGTTTCATATCAGTGGAGATGTAAATGCTAGCGTCAAAATACTTCAAAACACTATAATTGGCAGTTTAGTATGGAGTGTTGCGGATCTTACGAAGTGGGTACCTCGAGCGGAAAACTTGGTCACAAAAAATGCTGATTTATTCAGAGATGTTGCCTTAGATGAAATCAAAATAAAAACCCACTTAATCTTTGATGGTAAAATGCTTAGCGCAGATAATAGCTTTAATATAGACAGCCGTATTTATGTATCAAAGTGTCCCATTGATGCTGTTATTGATGGAAATGTGTTAGTTGACATAGAAGTTAGCACTCTGAATATCGGTTTGGATTTAAGCCAACTTTCAAGTCATGTATCAATCGATCATTGTCCATTATTGCGAGACTATTTTGCAGAAGATGATTTACCTCAGCTGTCTTTAATCTTTGAGCATAAAGTGGCGATAGATAAAACTCAAATTAACCTGCCGAGCTTACACATTGTAGATAAACGAAACCCCAATCGCAGCATCGTTCTCAATGAACTTAACTTTAAAACAATAGGTGAACTTGCATTTAACTATAACATCTCACTTAAACAGCCTATCAAGGCTAAAAAATTAACGGCCGGCATGCTGGACTTCCAAGGCAATGGTTTATTTTCTGCGGAGATGTCGACATTGAATACACCAAATATTCAACAGCCATTTAGTTGGAAAATCATCGATGATAATAATCAACTAGTAATATCTGATTTGAAAATGGACGCATTGCTTATTAGCGACCTAACAAGTGAATTTTCTTTCATAGATCTTAGCGTGAATAAACATGAAATCAAGGGCACAATTCATAGCTCAGTTATACAGGTAGGCGTTGTTGAACTTGCAAAAACAAGTAGCTTTTTTTCTCTTTTAGTTACTAACTTTAATGATGTGCAATTGAGTATCGATAACCAACTTTCCCAGCTGGATCACCCTAATTTTGGGATCCAGAATATTAGCAGTCACATAGATATAAATATAAAAGAACTTGAAACTCTGATTTTTTCGGGAGATTCGAGTGTCACAAACTTGTCTGCACATAATATCAATTTTATGCCCATTGATGTGACTCATACTGGTCAGGTAAGTTTATCGAATATGAGTATTTCTAGTGAGCATAAAATCCACTTAGAACATGGGTTTTTGGTTTCACTTGAACAGCAACAAACGCATGCAACACTACAAATAGCAAAACAAAACATCGTTGACTTACAAAGCACTATTTCACAGTTTGAAAATGCACTGGTGGTCAAAGAAGGTAAACTTACAGCCAGTATTGAATTTACCTTGCCACTAAAAGATGAAAAGTTTTTCGCACAAGGTAAGGCAGACTTTCAAGGGGTATCTGTTAAGTATCAAGACTACCTAATTAATAATATGACGTATCAAACGCCACTCACTTATAATTCAGCAGGACTTCAGTTAGCCGAATCTACTCTTCACATTGATTCAATTAATGTGGGGGTGGCGATTGAACAACTTAAAGCGAACGTGATTGCAAAAGGCAGCGAGTTTTGGCTGACACAAATGGAAGGCGAAATATTTAATGGTCAATTTTCATTGGGTCACTTATGGTTAGACAGACGAGAGCAGCAGTTTAATATCAATATCCAGAATATTGATTTAGCTGAGCTTATAGCCTTGCAACAGCAACCTGGGATCAAAATTACTGGCCGTGTTAATGGTGATATGCCGTTTATTATGAGCAAACAAGGTGTAAGGATTGAAGATGGCTGGGTGTCGAGTCTATCGGGAGGAAAGTTGACTATAGTAGACAATCCATCCTTTGATTCCGTTAAAGTGCAACAGCCACAATTAGTGTTATTAGAAAATCTTGACTTCACCAAGCTCGAAAGCAAAGTGAAGTTCACTCCAGATGGCTGGGTGTTTTTTGATTTCGCCCTTCGAGGTAACAACCCTGTTAAAAAACAGAGTGTCAATTTTAACTATAGCCATCAGGAAAATATATTTGCTTTACTAGAATCGGTACGATTCGTTAAATCAGTAGAAAATAAAATTGAACAGAAAATAACCCAAGGAGGTGAAAAGTGAAAATAACATGTTTGGTGCTTATGGCGACGGGGGTCCTATTTGCTTGTACACATAAAGTTCAAGTCGAAACCAAGGAGCCAATTACAATCAATATTAATGTGAAAATTGATCATGAAATTCGAGTCAAAGTGGATAAAGAGCTTGATGATGTATTTAGTGATGATAGTAACTTGTTTTAAGCCAATTTAGGAACAACCTCATGAAAAACAGAATATTTACATCCCTTACTATTGTCAGTTTGCTTTTTAGCAGTATTGCTTTTGCAATAGGTTTAGATGAAGCCAAAGATAAAGGTCTAGTGGGCGAAAAAGACAACGGCTACTTAGGAGTAGTCATTGCCCAAAAAGATGCACAAGGCTTAGTCGCTGATATCAATGCTAAGCGAAAAGCAGTATACGTCGAACTCGCAGCTAAAAATGGTATTACCTTGCAGCAAGTAGAAAAGTTGGCCGCTAAAAAAGCATATGACAAAACCAGTACGGGACATTATTTGTGGGTAGGTAACCAATGGGTTAAAAAGTAGTTTTAGTAGAGTAAGATTAAGCGCAAGTAAACAAACTTTATATTGATACCTAAAACACTCAACGGTTATATCACTTCATAGGGAAAAGTGACCACTGAAAGAGTTTAAAAGATACTTAAAGTAAGGTGCCCGAGCTAGGTCAAAGAAACAAAGGAAAAAGTTCTCCTGTCTATTGACTTGAGTTATCGCTATCCAAATTATGGCTCTGGGCACAAGCTTTACATATACATTTTTTATCTTTATCTGCATTAAGGACTTGGCATAACAAACTATCGGGAAACGTTATTGCGCTATCCATACACCAACAAGCTGCACCTTTTTCACTGGGTGATAGGTTACCGCAAAAATTATTTTCGCCACACAAAGGACAACGGTTAGGAGTGGTACTTTTTTCTAAACTCAAGACTGACTCAATAAAATTAATTATGTAAATGTAAAGATGCAAGTAAACAGGACATCCATGATAAGCGCTTTCATAATAACTAAATTATGGGTTCATCTATTGAGGATGACATGCAAAGTCCTATGGATGAGTTAGTAGTTCGACCATTAGCCGTTGAAAATTTGACCGCTGAATATAATATAACGATACATGCGATGATTATCACTAGGATAATTAAAAGTAATTCCAAGACCTCAAGGCTGACATTATCCTGGCAGATTGTGAATAACTGATGTTTACCAACAATTAATAATAGAGCCGTTCTCAGGAGGCAAAGACGCTAAGCAAGGCTTTACCAAACATAGCTCAAAAATGCCCCAAAAATACGCGTATTAAAAAAGCGTTTAAATCACCGATGTGCTGCCAAATTCCTCTATTAGATCTATGGCTATAATTTCCTGAGCTTTGCGGGCATCAAAGTCCACACACTGGCTATTGTTCCATGATTGGTAGCGGGGTATATCTCGGTCACCGACATTAACGAGGGTCTCCCAGACCATTAAGCATTGTTCAATTGGAGCAGCATGAGTGTTGGCGGCAATCTTAGCCAGCACGCTAGTTAATGTCTCTAATTCAAAACCTAAGGCGAGTAACTCGTCTTTGTCGAGGCGCACATAGGCTTTTTTGGTGCTTGTGTAACCTTCCCAATCAAATCCAAGAGACAAATCTGGCGTTCCTGTTGCTGCAAAATCACCCCAAACATTCATAAATGTTCGGTTCATTTGCTCGCGCGCTTCCCCTTCTGGGTAGATGTAGCTGGTAATGGGGCCGTACTTATAATCACCACTGACAAATGAAATATCGGTGCCATGTGCAGCGCCAAGGATATTGGGAAAATCAATAAAAAAGGAAGTAGCCTGATGATCCCAATCAAAACGATAGGCAAAAAGGTTTTTATAACCTGCCCGCTCTAGGGCATCCAGGGGCTCATCGACCCCACGCGCTTTCCAAGCCTGTGAGCGCACCCGCACCCAAAAGTTAAAGAGTTGAGGATCTTTGATCGACACAATGGGTGGCAACCACTTAGTAAATAGATAGCGAGTACTCATAAAATAGCGATGCAACCCCAACCAAAGGGTGACCTCGTCTTTGTTCGCTCCGGATATGATAGGGACTTGTTTTGCATAAAGGGGATTACCTAAAGCGCTTGCCAAGCCCTCTTTGGGAATAACAATACCGTCATTAGTCGTTAGTGGTTGATAATTAATAACACCGGGTTTATCAGAATATAGTGTTATTAAAGAGGCTGCACTGACACTTTTAAGGATGGTGTGAAGTTGCTCTGGCGTTTTTAACGTCTGACTCTGAACCTCTTGTGAGGCTAGCAGCTCTTCAACCACACGCCATGAACCCTGAGTGACATAGGCATTTTCATCCTGATGATCATAGGCATTCTCTAAGCTGTTGCTTATTGTGTAACCGGACTGTGCAATGGCTTTGTGAAACAAGCCCTTAGACAAGGGCGTTGCAAGCATGGTGTAAACGTTATGGGCGCCAGCAGATTCACCAAAGATGGTGACATTATCCGGGTTGCCGCCAAACGCAGTAATATTACTTTGCACCCACTTTAAGGCCTCAATAATATCTAAGCTGCCAAAGTTTGAGCTTTTATCGAGCCCATTTTGCAAGCCCTGAATAGCTGGATGAGTAAACCAACCAAGAGCTCCAAGGCGGTAGTTGATCGCCACCACGATGACATTTTTTTCAGCCACTAAATTGCTATAATTGTAGTAATCCTTGTGGCCAGTGATATTGCCTCCCCCATGGATCCAAACCATCACCGGGTAATTTTTATCTATAAAATCTTTCGGAGCACGAATATCAAGATACAAACAATCTTCATTACCCACAATCCCATCACCAGCAATCCCCCCATAATTAGAAGCTTTTTGAACACAAGATGTAATAGGCTTGTCGACGATGATATTCTGAGGTGTACTCAAAGGCCGCGGCGCCCGCCAGCGCAGGTCGCCCAAAGGGGGCTGTGCATAGGGAATATCAAACCAACTGACTACTGACCCAGAAATGGCATAAGATTGGCCTTGGGTGATCCCAGATGAGGTGTTTATGGTGTGTTCTGTAAGGCGAACAATTTCAGGCTCTGAATCGTCAAAGAAACCATAAGATGATAGCGATATAATAATAAATAAGACGCTACAAACGCCGATTAGCTGTTTCATAATATATTCTTGTTATTGTTGCAATGCCACGACCATACAAATTTCACGTGAATGATACGATTGAAACAGCTTATTTGATCACAGCCTTATAGACAATATAATCTAATCGACAGGTAAAAACTGCGATATTAAGCTTTTTGAAATATCATAAATATTGGAAAACTCTGATTTAAGAATTGGTTTCAATCCTGTTCATTTAAACTGGGAATGTAAGATTATACCCATTGCCGGTTAAGTGAAAAGAACACCAAACCTCTTGGTTATTCAATTTCGTTAAATTCACCAACGCTGGCTATATACATGCATTTGGAAATTCAATGGTAAGCCCCTACCTAGGTAATGCCACTATTGCCCATTTACACCTTGACCATTCTGAAGGTTAATCTAAAGCGATGATAAATGAGAGTAGCTTTATAAATTAGTGGAATAATTTAAACAACCCATACCAAGCATCATACATAAAAAGACCGCTTTTAAGCGGCCTTCACACATTAGAATCGTCTATCGATTAATGGGTTAAATCATCAAAAAACTTTTTTACACCATCAAAAAAACCACTTTCTTTGGGACGGTTCTTAGCAGTATCTTTTCCCGTTCCCATAGAGTTTTCCAATTGGTTTAGGAGTTCTTTTTGACTGGCACTTAAATTAACGGGTGTTTCGATGACCACTTTACAAATTAGGTCTCCTACACTGCCACTGCGAACTGACTTAACACCTTTATTACGCAAGCGGAACATCTTGCCCGTTTGAGTCTCAGCAGTAATTTTAAGTTTAACCTTACCTTCTAATGTAGGAACTTCAATCTCACCGCCTAACGCAGCACGAGTGAAACTTAAGGGTACTTCACAGTAAAGGTTGTTACCTTCACGAGTAAATATTTTGTGATCACGAACATGTACTTGTACATACAAATCACCAGCTGGCGCGCCCATTTCACCGGCTTCACCTTCACCCGTTAACCGAATTCTATCGCCTGTATCAACGCCGGCTGGTACTTTAACCGATAAGGTTTTTGTTTTTTCGACGCGCCCTTGGCCATGACAAGGTTTACAAGGGTCAGAGATAATTTTACCTCTACCAGAACAAGTCGGACAGGTTTGCTGAACTGCAAAGAAACCTTGGCGCATTTGCACTTGGCCTTGACCATGACACGTAGGGCAAGTAGTTGGGTTAGAGCCTTTTTTCGCACCAGAACCGTCACAACTTTCACAACCAGCGAGTGTTGGCACACGAATTTCGACGCTTTTTCCTTTTACCGCTTCTTCAAGAGATAACTCTAAATTATAACGCAGGTCAGAACCCTGACGAGCACGAGATTGACGACCTCCGCCTCCACGTCCACCACCAAAGATATCGCCAAATACATCACCAAAGATATCGCCAAAGTCTCCGCCTTGACCGCCACCGCCGCGATTAGGATCAACACCGGCATGACCATATTGATCATAAGCCGCGCGTTTTTGCGAGTCGGTTAGCATTTCGTGTGCTTCTTGCACTTCTTTAAATTTTTCTTCCATAGCTTTATCACCCTGAGTTCTATCTGGGTGGTATTTCATCGCTAGGCGCTTATAAGCCTTTTTTATCTCGCGTTCGGTGGCACTTTTGTCCACACCCAACACTTCATAATAATCTCGCTTCGACATCTCGATCTGTTACCCTGGGGTCTTTAGTTACTTATTTTAAATAACGAACATCGTTATTTTTTGTAAATTCTTAATAAAAACAAGGCGCAGTCAGTATAACCTGCTGCGCCGAGTTAAACTATTGAGTCACCTCAACAGACAATTTATCTGACAAAACTTACTTTTTGTCGTCTTCTTTGACTTCTTCAAATTCAGCATCAACCACATCATCATCTTGTGGCTGTGCGCCTGCATCAGTTGGCTCACCAGATTGAGCCGCGCCTTCAGCAGCAGCCTTGGCTTGCGCCACTTCCATCAACTTGGCCGAAGCTTGAATAAGTTCTTGAGTTTTTGTTTCAATCGCTTCTTTGTCACCTTCTTTGACTGCTTCTTCAAGCGCAACTACAGCGGTTTCAATTTCAGTTTTATCTTCTTCACTCAACGCATCGCCAGCTTCTTCAACCTGATTACGCGTACTGTGGATCATGCCATCAGCTTGGTTACGAGCTTGGACAAGTTCTTCAAATTGTGCATCAGCTTCTTTATTGGCTTCAGCATCTTGTACCATCTGTTCCACTTCTTCTTCACTCAAACCAGAAGATGCTTTGATTGTAATTTTTTGTTCTTTACCTGTGTCTTTATCTTTTGCAGACACATGTAAAATACCATCAGCATCGATATCAAAAGTCACTTCAATCTGTGGTGCACCACGTTGAGCCGCTCTTATACCCTCAAGGTTAAATTGACCTAAAGATTTATTACCTGAAGCTTGCTTTCGCTCACCTTGAAGACAATGAATCGTTACTGCTGCTTGGTTATCTTCAGCCGTTGAAAAAGTCTGAGATTTCTTAGTAGGTACAGTGGTGTTCTTCTCGATGAGAGTAGTCATAACACCACCCATTGTTTCGATACCCAAAGACAGAGGCGTCACATCAAGTAACAACACATCTTTCACATCACCAGATAATACGCCACCTTGAATGGCCGCACCAACAGCAACTGCTTCATCGGCGTTAACGTCTTTACGAGGCTCTTTACCGAAGAATTCAGTTACATACTTTTGGACCATAGGCATACGTGTTTGACCACCTACTAGGATAATATCGTTGATATCACCTACAGATAAATCTGCATCAGCTAATGCTTGTTTCAGTGGCTCAAGGGTTGCTTTAACCATTGATTCTACTAAAGACTCTAATTTTGCACGAGTAAGCTTAATGGTAAGGTGTTTTGGACCAGACGCATCAGCTGTAATATAAGGCAAATTCACTTCAGTTTGTTGAGCAGAAGACAGTTCAATCTTAGCCTTCTCACCCGCTTCTTTTAGACGCTGCATAGCAAGCGGATCTTTACGAAGATCCATCCCCGAGTCTTTCTTAAACTCTTCAACTAAATAGTTAATGACTTTGTTATCAAAATCTTCACCACCTAAGTGAGTGTCACCGTTAGTCGCTAACACTTCGAACGTATGCTCACCATCAGCTTCGTCGATTTCGATGATAGAGATATCGAACGTACCCCCCCCTAAATCATAAACGGCAACAACACTGTCACCTTTTTTCTTATCCATGCCGTAAGCAAGGGCAGCAGCAGTTGGCTCATTAATAATACGTTTCACTTCAAGACCGGCAATACGACCTGCGTCTTTAGTCGCTTGACGCTGAGAATCATTAAAGTATGCAGGAACTGTGATAACCGCAGCAGTAACTTCTTCACCTAGATAATCTTCAGCCGTCTTTTTCATTTTTTTCAAAACTTCGGCAGAAATTTGTGGTGGCGCCATCTTTTCATCTTTTGCTTCAACCCATGCATCACCATTGTCAGCTTTGACAATCTTAAAAGGCATGATGTCGATATCGCGCTGTACTTCTTTATCTTCCCAGCGACGACCGATTAGACGCTTTATTGCGAATAAGGTGTTTTGTGGGTTGGTTACAGCTTGGCGTTTAGCGGGTTGACCCACTAATATTTCTCCATCTTGAGAATAAGCAATGATGGAAGGAGTTGTGCGATCCCCTTCTGCATTTTCTAATACTTTTGCTACGCCGCCATCTAACACTGCTACACATGAGTTAGTTGTACCTAAATCGATCCCAATGATTCTACCCATTAGTTTATCTCCAAAAATTGTTCTTAAAAACTTGTACACTTTGTGGGGTTATTATTTTAGTTTTCAACATTTCGTTGCAAAAAACCTTCACAAAACTGCAATTATGTTTGTCTCCTGACCCCATCTATTGATGGATCAGTAATTAGGCTTGAGTATCGACTCCAGCTTCTGGCGCTCTGGTTACCATAACCATGGCAGGACGTAATAACCGGCCGTTTATCTCGTAGCCTTTTTGCATCACTGCCAACACTGTGTTGGGTGCCAGCTCTGCATTTTCTTGCATCGACATAGCTTGATGCTTTTCTGGGTTGAAAGGTTGACCTTGTGGATCAATTACTGACATTCCAAATTTTTCAATCGTGCTTAAAAACGACTTAAGCGTCAGTTCAACACCATCAACAATAGGTTTTATAGCTTCGTCTTCTGGGTTAGCCACTTGTAATGCACGTTCTAAATTATCGGCTACAGGCAACAATTCGCCGGCAAATTTTTCCAAAGCAAATTTGCGAGCCTTGTCAATTTCCCCTTGAGCACGTTTGCGCGCATTATCTGCATCAGCAATAGCCCGCATCACTGAGTCTTTTTGCTCAACCACCTTAGATTCTGCTGCAATAACAGCGGCTTCTAATTCAACAATACGTTGTTGATCTTCAGTCAACTCAACAAACTCTTGATCCGCGTCTTGTTGTTCTACTTCTACTTCTACTTCTATATCTGTTTCTAACTCTTCACCTTGCTGAGGTGTTTGTTCATTTGACATGCTTAGCTCCGTATACTCTTTCAGCAAATTTTTAACTGCCACTATTAATGGGGCTATATTTATAAGCTTCAAGGGCTGATAATTGATGTTTTTTTGATTTATTTATTATCATGAAGCAGCCATGAACCATCCCTCATAATAGACTCATCAAATAAAAGTACTAAACGTCTCATTTATTCTAAATAATTTATGATAGATGCTTGCTTAATTTAAGTAATATTGCACAGCGATATATTCGATTTGTATGCTATGCGGTTTGGCGGATGTTGGTTACAAATACCGAGGGTAATTCGCCTAAGATTATGTTTTATAAATGATTGATTACTTTTGCATGTTTATGTTTTGTGTAGGGTATTAATTGTAATAAAGCGATGTGATCTTTGAAAAGGCAAAGCTTTAATAAACAGTACTTCACATATTAAGCAGTTGGGTAGCAACCGTTGATGTATTATACAAATAGACGATGTATTATGACAGCGTGAAATTCACCCATATGATTTATAATATTGATTTCCCTAAAATGCGCCAATCGCCTATTAGGCAGCAGCACTGCCAAAGTTCTCAAATGAACAAACCTGCAGTATTAAGCAGTAATATAAAACTGAAAAACACATAAATGAACAATAGATACTCATTTGCAATATTAATCTCAACCAATCAAGCCTAATAAATAAACACGATTGTTAAAACAGTGCATACAACATGCCTCAATTTGAAGACGTTACACGCCAGCAAACAATCAGTTTTTTAGGTATTATCTACACATAAAAAGGAACGAAAAAAATGAGTACGGTCACACTTCTTGATGGAGGCATGGGGCAAGAGTTGTTGCGCAGAAGTTCACGAGTCATAACACCTATGTGGTCTGCTGATATCATGTTGAATGAGCCGATACTGGTGAGAGATTTACACCGTGAGTTTATCGATAGCGGTGCGCGCGTCATCACACTCAATAGTTATACTGCGACACCACAACGCCTAAAAAGAGAAAATGAACTTCACCAATTAGAAAACCTTCATCAGCTGGCCATGAATGCAGCGCAAAAGGCAGTTGAACTGTCTCAGCGCAACGATGTTGCAATAGCAGGCTGTCTTCCACCCTTGGTGGCTAGTTATCGCCCAGATGTATCCCTGTCATTCAAAGACTCACTTGACACCTACCGTCGACTTGTCGAACTTCAATCACCCGCTAGCAATTTATTTATATGCGAAACGATGTCTTCAATTACCGAAGCACGTGCAGCCTGCACTGCTGCTCTCGAAAGTGGTAAACCTGTATGGGTTGCATTAACGGTCAGTGATGCACATCCACAACAATTACGAAGTGGTGAATCCCTAGAAGAGGCTTTGCAAGCACTCGCTTCTTTTGATACTCAGGCAACATTATTAAACTGCAGTCAACCTGAAGCAATTACTGCGTGTTGGGAGCTTTTAAGAATGACACAAAGCAAGGTTGGTGCTTATGCCAATGGTTTTATATCAGTAGACTCATTGTACCCTGGAGACACAGTCGAGGAGCTGAGCATTCGTCAAGACATGAGCCCACAACAATATGCGGAACACGCAATGAGTTGGGTAAGAAATGGTGCATCAATTATAGGTGGCTGCTGTGAAATTGGACCGGGGCATATCAAAGCGTTGCACAGTAAATTATTCGATGAAGGATTTATCTAGGCAGAGGTTCAATTTATCTAGATAAAAAGCTCACATGGAAAGCCTTCATAAATAATGTGCACATATATTACAAATATTACAAAAATTTTGACGAGGGCCCCATGAGCCCTTCTTTTCCTTAATTTTTATCCTTATTCAAAACGCCACGGTTAATTTGGTCACGTTCAATCGATTCGAACAATGCTTTAAAATTACCTTCACCAAAGCCATCATCACCTTTGCGTTGAATAAACTCGAAAAACACCGGACCCAATTGGGTTTCAGAAAATATTTGCAGCAACAGTCTTGGACCATCTTCTGTGGTGCCATCCATTAAAATCCCGCGTGTTTGCAGTTCATCAACAGACTCGCCATGATTGGGTAAACGACCTTCAAGCAACTCATAATATGTTTTTGGTGGCGCTGTCATAAATGGCATCCCCATGCTTTTCAAGCGATCCCAACAAGCCACTAAATCATCGCAACTGAAGGCTATATGTTGAATACCTTCACCATTAAATGCCCGCAAGAATTCTTCAATTTGACCTTTACCGCCCTCACCTTCTTCATTCAAAGGAATACGAATTTTACCATCAGGTGCGGTAAGTGCTTTGGATGTTAAACCGGTGTATTCACCTTTAATGTCGAAGAAACGGACTTCTTGAAAGTTAAACAATGTTTGGTAAAAGTCAGCCCAATATTTCATGCGACCGCCATAAACGTTATGCGTTAGGTGATCAATGACATTAAAGCCGGCGCCAACGGGGTTGCGGTCAACACCATCAATGTAGTCAAAGTCGATGTCATAAATAGAAAGCTCATCGCCATAACGGTCAATTAAATAGATAATAGCGTTACCGATACCACGAATAGCGGGTAAACGAAGTTCCATAGGACCCGTTTCAACAGCAACTGGCTCAGCACCCTGAGCTAATAAATACTCATAAGACTTAACCGCATTTTTCACTCTAAAACCCATTCCACAGGCAGATGGGCCATGTTCACGAGCAAAATACCAAGCCGCAGATTTTGGCTCATAGTTCGCAATTAAGTTGATGCCACCTTGACGCCATAATTGGGCATCCTTGGTACGGTGATTTGCAATTTGAGTAAATCCCATTACGGTAAATACTTTTTCTAATTGCCCTTTTTCAGGAGAAGAAAATTCAATGAATTCAAATCCGTCTAAGCCCGCTGGATTTTCAAATAAGTCAGCCATTATGCACTCTCTTTAGTCATGTCTAAAACCCAAAATAGGTGTTTGCCTTTAAGGACATCTAATTTATGTCACCCAACTGTTTTAGCTAATTGAACTTAATAATGCGGTTACACCGCTAAATTTGGACGCCAGCAGCTTAGGGTATTTCAATAAAAAATGCTAAAAAGCAGACTTTATAAAACGCAATAATGCCTATTGAAAAGAAGTAAGTGTAAATAAATTGATACGGAACTGTCGATTTTAACCGTAATTTCGGTTTTTTGAACACGCATAACACCCACTTAGCCAAGTATAAAAAAATGAAACTGCCCTCTTTAAAAACTCAAGTGAAAATACAGTGAAATAGCTTATAAATAAATTTGATAAAATATGTATTAAAAAAAGTCTAAATAAGTACTTAAGCTCGTACTTGCCAAATGACCACATGTAACAGTTCGACAGATAAATTACGCATTTAATTGCTTCTGCGGATACCGTATTGATTATTCACAATTGGCAAAAATGTGTGCCTTTTCCGCACGATAAATCTTATTTTTCAGAGAGTTGCAAACAGTGTTTTGTTAATAGATTTGATACCGTAATTTCACTCACTTTTTTTTCTGAAAATTGCGCGTCACAAACGTTGTTACCACTGACCTGTGTCTATATACTCCGCGAAATATTAGGTAGGGTTAAAAAGCCCTTATCTAGAGATTTAATTTCCAGCTATTTGGAGTTGTATAATGTTGTTTAACGGTAACCTAGTCACTGAGTCTGCCACTCGTCAAAAAATTCGCGATTTTTATCGAATAGATGAAAACCTTGCCGTTGAACACATTTTGCCAGATGCAGAAGTTAATATGCGTGCCCGCAGCCGAGCTTGGGATCGCGCACGCAAGATGGTGCTGCAAATTCGTAACGATCAGGATGGCAGCGGCGTGGTTGAGGCCCTGCTCAATGAATACTCCTTATCTTCAGCCGAAGGCGTAGTGTTGATGTGTCTAGCGGAAGCGTTATTACGGGTTCCAGACAAACGTACTCAAGATAAATTAATCAGCGACAAATTGTCCAAAGGCCAATGGAGCTCACATTTAGGTAACAGCGACTCCTTATTCGTCAACGCATCTTCTTGGGGCTTACTATTGACAGGTGGTTTGGTTAATTATGCCAATCAAAAAAATAAATTTGGCTTCCTGAAACAAACCTTGGGTAAAGTTGGCGAGCCTGTTATTCGTAAAGCTATGAACATAGCCATGAAGGTCATGGGACAACAGTTTGTGATGGGTGAAACCATCGAAGACGCTGTAAAGCGCGCTGAAGAAAAAGAACGTAAAGGGTATGTTTATTCTTATGACATGCTAGGTGAAGGAGCCAGAACCCAAAAAGATGCAGACGATTATTTTGATGCTTATGCACAAGCTATAAAAATCATCGGCATAGCTGCAAAGGGCAAAGGGCCCAGAAAAAGCCCTGGAATTTCAGTTAAATTATCGGCTATTCATCCACGTTACGAATTTACCCATAGAGAAAGGGTAATGGAAGAGATCCCCACCAAACTAAAACAATTATGTCTGCTGGCCAAAGAATATGATATTGGACTGACAGTCGATGCCGAAGAATCAGAGCGTCTTGACATCTCCCTAGATATAATTGAAAAGGTATTCAGTGATCCTGAATTAGCTGACTGGGATGGTTTTGGTTTAGCCGTGCAGTCTTATCAAAAGCGTGCCTTGTACGTGATTGACTGGTTGCGGGAGTTGACCGAAAAAGTCGGTCGTAAATTGATGGTCCGATTAGTAAAAGGGGCTTATTGGGATACGGAAATAAAAAATGCCCAAAAAGATGGTCTGGAACACTTTCCGGTATTTACCCGTAAATCTTCTACCGACGTCTCTTACCATGCCTGCGCTAACCGCTTATTGGATTATCGTGACACTATATACCCACAATTTGCTACCCATAATGCTTACACTGCCGCTGTCATAGTAGAGTTGGCCGGTGATGACAAGGAAGGCTTTGAGTTTCAATGTCTGCATGGGATGGGTGATAGCCTATATGACCAAATAGTTTCTTTAGAAAGTATCCAATGCCGTATTTATGCTCCTGTGGGAGAGCATGAAGATTTATTAGCGTACTTGGTGCGTCGTCTTCTTGAAAACGGTGCAAACTCTTCTTTTGTTAATGCCATTGTTGACGAATCAAGACCCGTTGAATCCTTACTCGAAGATCCAGTTGAGAAGACCCAACGTCTAAAATATAAATATAACGATCAGATCCAAAAACCTATCAACTTGTACGGTGCAGAAAGAGACAATTCTAAAGGTCTTGATGTCACCGACATTAATCATATTACACCACTAAAAGTGGCCATTGATGGCTGGTTTGAAGAAAACGTATTGAGTGAGGAGCAAGTACCACTAGGCAGTCATGCCGTACGCAATCCTGCTAATTTAGATGAGATTATCGGCTTTCATCACTACGATACCCAACAGCAGATGGCAGATAAATTGACTGTTGCGCACAACGCTTTTAGCAGTTGGTCACAAACACCTATGACTGAACGAGCGAATTTGTTGCGCAGAACTGCTGATATTCTCGAACGCCATATAGATGAACTTATTGCACTGTGCATAAAAGAAGCAGGAAAAGTCACGTCAGATGGGGTGGATGAAGTCCGTGAAGCAGTAGACTTTTGTCGCTATTATGCCGCTAGAGCAGAAGAACTCTCAGAAGATAACAGATTAGCTCCCCGTGGCGTGGTGTTATGTATCAGTCCTTGGAACTTTCCTTTAGCCATATTTTTAGGACAAGTAGCTGCTGCTCTCGTAACCGGTAATACTGTGATTGCCAAACCCGCAGAGCAAACCAGTTTAATTGCCCTGCGTGCTTTACAGTTAATGGAATATGTTGGATTGCCCGCAGGTGTTGTGCAATCTGTTATTGCTGAAGGGCCAGATGTAGGCAAAGTCTTGTTGCCAGATGAGCGGATCAAAGCGGTCATGTTTACCGGTTCCACTGTTACTGGTAATGTCATTGCCAACGCCTTGGCTCAAAGAGGTGGTGAGCAAGTCCCCTTAATAGCTGAAACAGGTGGCCAAAACTGTATGATTGTTGACTCAACAGCCTTGCCAGAACAAGTGGTTGATGACGTCATCGCCTCTGGTTTTCAAAGCGCAGGACAACGTTGTTCAGCACTGAGAGTCCTGTTTTTGCAAGAAGAAATAGCTGACTCAGTAACCGAAATGTTAATAGGCGCATTGCAAGAATTAAGTGTAGGTGATCCCGCTTTCCTAGCTACCGATATTGGCCCGGTAATTGACAAAAAAGCCTTGGCTAATTTACAAGCTCATGCTGAAGATATGCAACACAATGGAACCTTGTTATATGAGTGTAAAGTACCCGCTAACAAGGGTACATTTTTCGCTCCTAAACTTTATGAAATTGCAGATATCTCAGTTCTCAAACGTGAAGTATTTGGACCTTGTGTGCACATAGTGCGATTCAAGGGTGATGATCTTGAAAAAACAGTTGAAAAAATTAATGACACAGGTTTTGGTTTAACTATGGGCATTCATACTCGAATTGATGCCAGAGCCATGGAATTAGTTAAACTATCTCGCGCCGGAAACGTTTATGTAAACCGAAATATGATTGGTGCCATAGTGGGTGTTCAACCCTTTGGTGGCCGTGGACTCTCTGGAACTGGTCCTAAAGCAGGTGGACCCAATTACTTAACACGCTTAATGTTTGAAAAGTCGACGCCACGAGCCATAACTGAATTATTGCCTAACACCGATAAAGCGCTACAAAGTAACGAAGAAGGCAAGCTAGAAGCAGCTACCTTCATGACAAACGCTCACGCGACAGAGCATGAATGGCGTTTTACAGATTTAAATACGCGTCTATCATCATTACGACAATTACTCGCCACTATTGCCAAAGTGGATATAGTAGAAGAACTGGCTGATGATTTAAATTCCACTTTAGCGGCAGCACGCTCGCAATTGATCAGTATCGAAAAACGTCTTAAAAAACCCAAGTTTTTACCTGGGCCAACAGGTGAATCCAATGTGTTGTATTTGGAACCCAGAGGCGTCCTGGTATGTTTCGCAGATAAAGATGTCACCTTTGAATATTGGGTATTATCCATCGTGACCGCCTTAGCAACAGGGAATGTGGTCATTTCGGTGGTATCTGAGCTGTTTTACGCTGAAGCGATAGAGTTTCGTGAACAGTTTATTGCAACTGGCGCACCTGAAGGCGTATTTCAAGTGGCTAAGCTTCATCACTTAGAAGCGTTGTTGGCTGAGGAAGCGCTAGCCGGTGTAGTCATAGACAGTGAATGTGAACGTTCCAGCTACATGGTACAAATGTTAGCTAAACGGACTGGTGCAATACTACCTGTTATTACCGCTGAGTATTATGACAACTTGATACAGCGTTTATTAACAGAGAAAACGGTGAGCATAGACACCACTGCATCCGGCGGTAATACTTCTCTCATGACACTGGTAGAAGATGAAGAATAAAATCACACCAATTTAAAACGTGCCACAAGGCAGGTTTTACTAAACGTCAGAAAAACCCAGCTAGCTAGCTGGGTTTTTTTTAATATTTAGCATACTAATGACTCGTATTCGACAGCTCCTTGAAATGGCATTTAGTCTAAACAAGGGATTAAAATGCCTTAGTTAAAACAGGCAATGTAGTCAATCTCAATGTTCTCTTTGGTGTAAGGGAGTTGATACTATCAAGGGGCAAGATTAGGGTGTTTTTAGTCTGATGATTATACAAAAACACATAATTAATAGATGTCCCTAATAACGAGTAGTCAGCATCAGTTCCAGACGTTGCTTTAGAATCGACCAGAATAAGATCTTGTTTTTGTTCAATAATCGATTGCGCCTTATTTTTCGCATGAACACCGATAAACATGAAAAAATAAACTACAAGGATAAAGAAAGTAGTCCACTAAAATGACTGAACACTTTGCACCCCAGCAATATAGGGAATGAATCTAAGGATCCCTTTATCAAATTTTCTGTCTAACCACGCGCTCATGGGTGCATGAATATATGCTATCCCCCAAACAAGTAGCGCCACCGAAAAAGCCCCAACCACCATTAACATAACCATTGTGTTGTGGTTGAATTAACCGGACACTTCAATAAAGGATTATAATCCTGTTAATTGAGGTGAATATGACTAAACGAACAAATAAACATTATCCCGCAGAATTTAAACAAGAAGCGGTCGCTCTGGTAATAGAGCAAGACTATCCAATCGTACAAGCTGCTGCATCTTTGGGTGTGACAGACAAACTACTTTACAACTGGGTAGCTAAGCATAAGAAACAGGCACTAGGTGACGTGTTGTCTGGCGATGAACGAGCAGAGTTAATTCAACTCAGGAAGGATAATAAACGTCTACAAATGGAGCGTGAAATCCTAAAAAAGGC
>Ga0206127_1001645_pt1 | contig 23840 bp, 20 predicted proteins | sample Helgoland_Spring_6_FD_148646 | JGI IMG/M metagenome (GOLD analysis project Ga0206127, IMG submission 148646) | Pelagic subsurface seawater microbial communities from Kabeltonne, Helgoland, North Sea - Helgoland_Spring_Bloom_20160419_1 | ecosystem: Environmental > Aquatic > Marine > Epipelagic ...
AAGATGTTGCTAGGTACATGAAATATTATAATGTTGAGCGACTACATTCAGCTAATTTGGATCAATCGCCAATTGAATTTGAAAACTCCTTTAGAAAAGTGTCCGGTTGGACTTGACCAGAACAACCGTTATTATACTTCGTGCAGGTTAGTTTTTATGTCCCCTTCCAGAATTTTTAATATCCCTAAAATCATTCACCGCACATGGAAAGATAAGGATATACCTGACAGTATCTTTAAGAAAGAATGGGTTGATTCCTGGGAGAAGTATAATCCGTCATGGGAATTCAGGTTTTATACTGACAATGATATCAATCAATTTATGGAGGAATTTTACCCGGAACATCTGGAGATGGTTAACAGCTATGACCAACATATAAAAAAGATTGACGCCTTCAGATATTTTCTTCTTTATCGATATGGCGGTATGTATGTTGATCTGGATTTTGAGTGCTTCCAGCCACTTGACAGCCTTTTTATAGAAGGTGCCAATATATATCTGCAACAAAATAACGCTACAATTCCAAGAGTCACGAATGCAGTAATGATATCTTCACCGGGTCATATCTTCTGGGAACATGCGATAAACAGATTAAAGGATGAACGTAACTTGGTAGCTGGGCCACCTGTACATACCGGACCACGCTTTGTTACCCGGGTACTAGGAGAAATAAGATTCGACGATGTCAGGATTCTTCCATTTGGTGCTTACTTCTTTCCCAGGGGGCATGAAGAGAAAGGCATCGATATCGGCGATGATTACAAAACAAGAAAAAATGTGTACGGAGAACATAAATTTACAAAAACGTGGTAATTGTTACCAGTTGTTATCCTCCTCATAGCCAAGTTTTACCAATGCATCACCAAACATATCTTTGAACAGCGCCTTATGGTGAGGTGAAAAATATTCCTTCCATTTTGATGTCTGTCTTGAATAGATATGGCTGCTTTCCCGTGTCTCATCGTCGCTTATGTTGCTTATATTCTGTTTTGCTATCAGGTTTAGTAGTTCGTGCGATATATGGGCAAGGAATCCATAATGCGAGAATATCTGCTCGAAGGATCCCATGTAATTCTTCATTACTTATGATGATGAACGGCTTTTATTCAAACAGACTTATCTGAGGCGGTGCTCGACTTTGTGGGGGCAATAATTCAACGACTTCGTCATTTTTTGTATTCAGATGACTGAGTATATTTTGGATCACCAATGGATCTTCGATGCTCGCTATAACCTTAACTGCACCACCGCATTGCTGCCGGGTACCGTTAAGTTAGGCCTGGAACCAACATTAATCGACACCTTGTCGTATTCGATATCCGGGTGGTTATTCAGGTGAATAAGCTTATGTTGTAAATCGAGCCCTGTGACACGGCCATGAATAAAGCGAATATTACCGGCTTGCGCCAGCTTGTTTAGGTCGATATGCGTTTGTGCTTTTGTGTAATGGCCACTGATGAAACCCGGCAACATGCCGGAATAGGGTGTGAGACGGGTATCGGAAATTAGCGTCAGCCGTACATTGGCAATTGGCTTCATGGCTAACATTCGCAACACCAATGCATGAGTATGGCCGCCGCCGATAAATACCAGGTCTCTTTCGTTCAAGAAGAATGCCTCATCAGAGTGTGATAACAAATTTTGTAGCCGAGCCAAATTGAGCCAATCGGAATGATCATACTTTTAAATAAAATACCGACAATCAATGTCACCACCGACGTCGCGATTTGACTGCTAATGCCTTCACTGTCGACTACCGGAGCATCGTCACCAAATATGAACTTACCGATGTCGATTTCTGTAATCGACGTTTTTATGTTTTCAATGACTTGCGTGCTGGCCTCCAACACGGTGAGCGCTTCAGCACCGGTGGCATTGAAATAGAGCCAGTCAAATAGCCAAACCAGGCTGACCTCTATATTCAGTAAAAAGCGTAGCACTAAAATAACCAAACCTACGTTAATAATTGAACGGTTGTAGACATTAGGCCGCCAGAGCAAAAATAAAACAATCGCAGCATAGATGCTGAAGATGATTTTGAGCGCGCTGGAGGTGGTTAAGAGTAAAATAACTTGTTGAATGCCCAAAGCGGTTAATGAGATTAATAGTAGGCCAGAGAAGCGCTCAATTAAGTCGTTTATCGGATCGAATATCTCACCCAGATTTACACTGGCAACGCCGACACTGAGTTCAGCGGATTGAACCACTGAAATAACGCCATTGAGTGTGCGCACAACGGTAAATACAATCGCGTTACTACTAATAGTGTCTGTTAAGTATTGCTGCGCAAAAACATCAAAAGTGGGCAGCCAATTAAACGCAACCGCAGAACAGATCAATGCGGTTAACGCGATTTGGCTTGGTCGACTTAAGTTGATTTGTTGTGTGAAAGCCATTCCAGAATCTCCTGGTGATTACCCTCAAATACCTTATGTTTGGGAGTATAGGTAAAATAAAACGTCATTTTTCCTAAAAAAAATACATGATGCCTCACGTTTTCCATATTGACATCTATTTTATATTCTTAAGGGAGTGAAAGTCGGTTATTTTTCGTCGATTAATCAACTGTTTCTACGTAATTCAGAATTCAAGACAAGCGCATCCCGCTGTTGTGCAAACCAGTTTTTCTTATGATGGAACGGCTTTTATTCAAACAGACTTATCTGAGGCGGTGCTCGACTTTGTGGGGGCAATAATTCAACGGCCTGCAGAGCTTCGGGCAATGTGACTACCTCAGGAGAAATCCCGCGACCATTGGGGGTAAAGCCATGGACGATGGGTTCGTTCCCGGTCATCACTCCTATCCTGGTTGGCGAGCATGTACTGTCTACATAGTGCCGGGTAAACAGTACGCCCTGCGTCGCCAGGGCGTCCAGGTTCGGTGTTCGAACACTGGTATTGCCGTTTGCGCCAAGATCATTAAAGCCCATGTCATCGATTAAAATCAGGACGATATTGGGTTTGGCGTCACGATGTGGCTCAGGGCTCGGTGCCGGTGCGCAGGCGTGCAACAACGGACCGACAACAAGGCACAGCCAAAGCCTATAGCTAGGAAGACCTAACAAAACACTCTTGTACTCAAGATTTCCCCTGACCACCCTGCTTTCCCTCTGTCTCTTTCGGCTTAAACCGTTTTACCTGACGCTTCGCCTCCAGAAAATGGCTGGCATGGGTGTAAAACTTTCGAAGATCATTCTGGTCCTCTTCATCTTTTGAAAACATAATGTCCAGCAGCTGATTTGGTTCTCTATCACCACCCGGCTTTCTAATAGCTCCGAGACCAAAGCCATGGTAGAACTTGAACACCTCGTCGTGCTGGCCCTCCAGTTCCTCAAAGTATTTCCACACGCCAAAATCTTTTATCTTCGCCATCACATCATGAAACAGGATAATACCGCCGGGCTTCACCTTTGGATACCAATTGGTGAAGTCTTCTTTAACTGCGTCATAGGTATGCAGGCCATCAATATGCAAAAGATCGATGCTGTCATCATCAAAATGCTGTAATGCTTCGTTAAAAAACATCTTCAGCAAATAGGTAAAGCCCCGATAGTGCTCCCGCGCATGGTTCTGAACATCTTTATAAATGGAGTCATCGTAGGCGTCCGTGTGCTTGTCGCCCTCCCAACAATCGACCGCATAGGCCACACCATCAATATTGTTTTCCAACATCGACTGACAAAATGCAAAGAAAGACAAGCCATTATAGGCACCCAGCTCCACCACTAGCTTTGGCCGGATGGTCTCCACTAAATCATAGGCAAATGGCAGGTGATCTACCCAGGTGCTAAAAACCATTCTCTTTGGCTCAAACCCTCTTAAGGAAGGGGGTAAATAAATTTGTCCGGTCATGAGGATTTCCTGATAGTTCTAATTTTAAAATGTTTGGGCGAAACTCGAATTTCAATCATCTTGCCACAGAGCCTCGCCCCGAGAATCCAGGCGTTTGTAACGTCTCGTTGATCGCTCTGACGAAAACTGCAGATACGGTTGTGCCCAGGGTGTTACCGCCCCGAGCAGAATAGGCTCTCTTCGCAGACTATGAAAATCTCCCTGCCAGATATCCTGCAACTGAACACTGTGGGATGCGTGTTCTTGCTCCAGCCCTTGATACTCAGAGGTGGTAACGCCACCGTGATACTGATGGAACGAACCCTCGCCGGGCAGCACTATAAGCGTACTACCTTCCAGCAGACCCAAACTTCTAAACATATGAAGATTGATGGCACCGCCCCCGCGCAGTGTAAAGCGCTCATCAGCATACGCTATCTTCTTAAAGCTCTCTGCCGGGGCGAACATACAGTTACATTCCATAATAGGCTGTAGATAACCATGGGGGTTCGCACCACTAATATCCGCAATGGAAAATAGTTCATAGCCATTTTCCTTCCAGTTTGTCGACTTGAGAAGTTCCTTTTCAGCCTGCTCATCGTAGCCACTACTCACATTGAGGTGCTGGCCTTGCTCCCCCAGATGATAGCCTGGAACAATGGTGAAAAAATGAGACGAAATGCGCTGACTCATCAATACATACTGGATGACTCGCGGGGTCAACATGCGAGCGCCGTCTATCATCAAGCCTATTGATGCACCCCGGCACTTCTCAAATGCAAAATTTATGGCCGGCACCGGTGTGTGCGCGCTCTCCTCCCGGCGGAAGAAATGAAAATTGTTGCCCAATTCTGGCAAAATTGACTCATCGAAATTGTCGCTGGATGAGTTTTCAACAACAACAACTTCGTAGTCCTGTTCGGAGACTCCCATCTGATAGGCGCTGGAAAGGGTATACAACGTTTGAGCGAGTTGTTCCGGCATCTTGAAGCCAATAACGATAACCGACAGCAAAGGCTGAGCGGAGGGCCCCATCAGTTAAATTCCTGCAGCGGTTTCTCCCCTCGTGAACTCAGCCATTTTCCTGAAGAGAAATGCAAAAACTTTTGCGATTGCTCTGGTAGCTGGCCCAAATATATTGGATGTGACAGAGGGCTTGAATATTCCTCCCCGCGCAGCTCCCGATACTGCTCTTTACTGGCTTCAATATAGGCCGTTCGTACTGAGCTCTCTTCGCCGCCTGTGGTCACGCCACCATGAAACTGGTGAAATGTTCCCTCACCAGGAATGATGACATGCTGCACTCCGGGGTATTCGCAGGCCCGTTTATAAAAATCCAAATTTACTAGCCCGCCGCCACGCAAATCAAATTGCGCGTCATAGCCCCCCAGCTCAGGCCACAGCCCTCTGGGCACGCTGATACAATTACTCTCACTGTTGGGCAAGAAGAAGCCTGACGCCGATGAACCACTAAAACAAGCGATATCAAACAGGCGATAGCCATCGGCCGGCCAGGCAATTTCGCGCATTAAATTCAGCTCAGTTTCTAGACCGTAGCCCGAATTGACACTCTCCTGCTGTAACTGTTCACCCAAGTGATATCCGGGAATAGACACTACGCTCTGCTCTGCCAGCCTATGCCCTAACAATAGGTTTTTTATCACGCCTGGCGTGAGCATGCGGGCACCATCGATCATCAGGCAGATATAGTCACCCGTAGCGATGGACGCCCCATAATTGATTGCATGCACTGGCGTTGGCTGTGTCTCCAGCCGTTTGTGGTAGTGAACATTGCGCGGGAGGGACTCTATGAACTGATCATTGATTAAGTTTGAAGACTCATTTTCAACAACGATGACCTCAAAGTCATCAATAGAAACATCTTGTTGATAGCCCGTGCTGAGTGAAATCAGAGTATTTTTCGCCTGGGTGGGCATATCGTAGACCACCATAACGATACTGAGAACAGGCCGTATTACAGAGTCTTCTGTTTTTGAAAAAACACGTTTTACCCGATCTAACATCTACGCTACCACTTTATAAACAACGCTTGAGTAGGCGTTTATACAGGTGTTTAACTTTCCAGGGCAGAGCCTTTCCCAGTTGCTGCTCGCTGCTATTTGACGTCCTGAGTTGCTCATCATAGAACCGCTTCTCCGCGGGCCCGCTGTTCAGCCCAAACCCACTGACAAGTTGATCAAGTTTATGGTGGAAGACACTCTCATCTTCGTCAAAACAGAGAATGGGAAATACCTTCTTACTATATTCCGACAGTAGAACGCGATTATAGGCGTACCACAAGGATAATGATCTCTCAGAGGGCATATCACTTCTATTTTGCAGGGATAGGGCCACGGCATTGGGGTGGCGCACGACCCCTATGAACTCAATTTTGGGGAAAACCTGCTTCCATCCATCCACAACGAGCAGTGTTCTGGGGTCTTTAAACCCCAGAGGTTCTTCCCCAATGTTCTGCTGGAGCAGCGCCTGCGCCCTGCTCAGCTGCTCTGGCAGCCAAATTGATTTTTTTGGCGGTTTGTCCCAGGCCCCGCCATTGGCCGCAAGCACTGCGTCATTCAAATTGACAAAATCCTGATTTTCCCTGTTGCCCTTTATATTGTGTGGATTCCAGGTATGGCAGTCGCCAAGAAATAGCCCCGCCTGCTGCAGCGAGCCTGTTACGCAGCTTGTACCGCTTCGGTGCATACCCAAGATACATATTAATCGGCCTGTACTATCCATAAACTCAAAATTCTTCTTGGAAACTCACTAAGGAGGAAGGCCCCTCAATCACAGGGCGATTCAGTATAAAGCCATCGCAGCAGATTGCCTAGAATACCCCCCAACTAGCGGACGGCTATTATTAGATCAATACGCACTCCAACTCTCGCTTTTCTTAACGCCAAGGTGCAACCCAAAAAAGTAAGAGGATGCCCGGCAAAGCCCACGCAGCAGGTGTGCATCTGAATCTATTTCGACCAGAACCCAATGGTTGAACCGTTATTTTGCCACTTCTGAGAGTATAGGTTAAATAAAACATCATTTTTCATAAAATGAAAATACATGATACCTCATATTTTCCATATTGACATCTATTTTATATTCTTAAGGGAGTGAAAGTCGGCTATTTTTCGTCAATTAATCAACCCTTTCTACTTAATTCAGAATTCAAGACAAGCGCCTCCCGCTGTTGTGCAAACCAGATTTTGAATATTGCTTTTATTTCTTTTATTCAAACAGGCTTATCTGAGGCGGTGCTCGACTTTGTGGGGGCAATAGCTCGACGACAACGTCATTTTTTGTATTCAGGTGACTAAGTATCTTTTGGATCACCAATGGATGTGCATTAGGCACATCCCTGTGCCTAACCCTTGCGGGCAGCATGCGCTGTGCAAATCGGCTTTCCTGCCGATTTGTCAATGCTCGCTATAACCTTAACCGCACCACCGCATTGCTCACACGTTTCAATGCCGATGTTAAAAACCCGTTTAAGTCTTTGCGCCCAGGTCATCGACTGGTGCTTTTGTGCCCGTGTTTTTTCCTGCCCTGTCGGTAATGCTTTTTTTGCCTTATTTCGTAAGGCGGGTGTTATTGTCACGCGGTGCCGACTGTTTGGTGGTGGGCCACCCCGCGAGGGCCGCCCCGCACAAACACACCATGAAAACGCGTCAGGTTAACTCTGGGTTTGGGCACCAGTGCCGCTAAACGGGCAATAAAATCCAGCGGTTCAAAGATGACATGACTGCGCCGGTCACCGGTGGTGCCGTCATGGTAGGGTGTTTTTAGTTGGTAACGAACCTTACCGTAAGTCGTCATTGCCAACCTTTTTTCTGATACCGCAGAGCGGGACTCTCTTCACAATAAGCAACGGCACAACCTTTCGAGTTTACCCCTATCCTGTGCGTTGCTCATGACACCTGCATGGAGACTGAAGCCTGCCACATTTGCGGCACAGCCTGACGCAAGCCCCTGCTCTGCCATAGGTGCAATGGTTTGCAAGGTAAAGACCTTTCGTCCTTGCTGTTTGCCTGTAGCGATGCGATAAGTAATGGAATACCCTTGGATTAATACTTACCAAGACACCCAAGATAATTTGACTAACTTTCATACAGCACTATACTTTATCCGTGCTGTATGATTTTTAACCAAAAGGGTGATTTATGCCTCAACCTCGTCAAAGCCAAGTCAGTTTAATTGATACGCCTTATTACCATTGTGTTTCCCGCTGTGTACGTCGTTCATTTTTGTGTGGTGTGGATACATATTCCGGTCAAAGTTACGAGCATCGCCGAGCTTGGGTCGAAGACCGGTTGTTAATGTTGTCGTCGGTGTTTGCTATTGATATTTGTGCCTATGCGGTGATGAGCAATCATACCCATGTAGTGGTGTGTGTGGATAAAGACAAGGCGGAGCACTGGCTTATTGATGAGGTGTTAAGACGTTATCATAAGCTGCATAAAGGCACCTTGTTGACACAAAAATACCTGCGAGGTGAAGAGCTTAGCCCCGGTGAGCGGATTACGTTTGAAGAAACGGTTGAGGTATATCGAGCAAGGCTGTACGAGATCAGTTGGTTCATGCGCAACCTGAATGAATACATAGCCCGTGAAGCCAATAAAGAGGACGGCTGTACGGGCAGATTCTGGGAAGGTCGGTTTAAATCACAAGCCCTATTAGATGAAAGTGCGGTATTGGCGTGTATGGCCTATGTTGATTTGAACCCTATTCGCGCGAAAATGGAAAGCACGCCAGAAACCTCAAAACACACCAGCATCAAAAAACGTACACAGGCAGTTAAAAGCAAAAAACGTCAACCCAGACAACTCATGCCCTTTGTGGGAAACCCCAGACAAAACATGCTCAAGGGTATCGCTTTTTGCCTTAAAGATTACTGTGAACTGGTAGAGAGCACAGGAAGGTGTATTCGAGAAGACAAAGCAGGATATATCACTCCTGAGCACAGCCCAATTTTAACCCGCTTAGGTTTAAGTGATGAACAATGGCTTACCCTGACCACTGAATTTGAAAAACACTTTTGCTACGCCGCAGGAGCAGAACTAATGATGAAGGAATTCAAACGCCATACCAAACATCAGCGATTGCGGGGTATGGGCAGGGCAAACGTCTTATTCAAACGCGCTTAAGACAAGCAACACAATCCAAAAGTAAGTACCCAAATCCTTCACCATCCAATGATGGTGCCCAGTCACATCTGCGAACTCAGTGAACTGCGGGGTCAGGTTCGAGGTGTGAGCACCAACGGTGCGAAAAGTTACTATAAGCCAATTCCCCACAATACGCCTTTATAATAAATTAGTCTCCCTCCAGCCTCAACGGATTGTGACGCTATTTCTGCCAATAATAGTGTAACACTCAGACCAGCCGTGGTGAGTTAACCTAAGCTAAAATGTCTGCTTCAGAAGACTCAGCATGTCATCTACCGACAGTTTAGTGACAGCTTCATTACCCGATAGAAGCTTGTCTGCTAAGTCGCGTTTATGCTGGTGCAGCGCGACGATTTTTTCTTCTATTGTATTTTGGGCAATTAGCCTATAAATGGTCACTGGCCGCGTTTGGCCTATGCGGTGGGCGCGGTCAGAGGCTTGCTCTTCTACGGCTGGATTCCACCAAGGATCCATGTGTATGACGTAGTCTGCTGCAGTTAAATTTAAACCTGAACCACCCGCTTTTAAACTGATTAAAAATATATCGCCTTCACCACTTTGAAAGGCGTTAACGCCTTTTTGTCGTTGTTTTTGCGGCGTTGAGCCATCTAAATATTGATAACTCATCCCTTTGGCTTCGATGTGTTGTTTGATTAATTGTAAGTGCCCAACAAACTGGCTAAAAATGAGCGCTTTGTGATTGTTGAGTTTCAGCTCTTCTAGTAATTCATCAAGGGCGGCTAGTTTGGCGCTGGGTATGTTGGTCTCTGCCATGACTAATTTAGGGTGACAGCAGGCTTGACGTAATTTCACTAGCTCGGCAAGCATTTTAATTCGCTGTTCGCCTGCATTGGTTTGTTGGTCGTTTTGGCTAATATTGTCTATTGCATTGAGTCGCAGCGCTTCGTAAAAGTCACGCTCTTGGGGACTCATTTCTACCCGAACATTAATCTCAGTGCGGGATGGTAATTCAGTTAATACTTGGTTTTTCATGCGCCGTAAGATAAACGGTTGGATAAGCGCTTTAAGTGCTTGGCTGGCTTTGCGCGCGGCGAGTGGGTCTTCGTTTGCGTTTTCGATTGGCACTGAAAAACGCTCGCCAAAGCGTTTTATATTTCCCAGCAAACCAGGGTTAATAAAGCGGAATAAACTCCATAGTTCGGTTAAGTTGTTTTCAATGGGTGTGCCAGTGGTGATCATTTTAAAGTCGCTTTTTAATGCGATGGCGGCTTTTGTACGTTTGGTTAATGGGTTTTTTAATGCTTGGGCTTCGTCGGCTACTATACTGCGCCAGTGAACGCCTTTCAGTATTTCATGTTCCCTTTGAAGCAGACCGTAGCTTATGATCACGCAGTCAAACGGACTTAACTCGTTTAACAATTTTTGACGCTGGACGGTATTAGCTGAGTCAGAAAATATTTTGATATTCAAGGTGGGCGCGAATTTTAACGCTTCTTGTTGCCAGTTAAAACAAACAGATGTGGGTGCTATGATTAAACTCGGACCTTGGTTAGCCCGCGACAGTAAAACAGCGAGCGCTTGTAACGTTTTACCCAAGCCCATATCGTCTGCTAAACAAGCGCCTGCGCCCCAATGTGCAAGACGCGATGCCCAGTCAAATCCTACTAATTGATAGTCACGTAATTGCGCTTGAAACGTCGAGGGGATTTGCGGTTCAAGCGTATTCGCTTCGTGCATTTTGAGGGTTTGTTGATCCCAGGCATGAATTGTTTTCATGCGCATCCCGGTCGTGGCTTCCTCCATTTGCAAGCTAGCTAATGGATGAAATTTACCATCGTCGGTGACTTGATTAATTAATTCGAGTTTGTGGCGTAAATCATCAGACAAGGCGAGTATTTGATCTTGGCCAAGCTCTATAAAGCGACCATGACTGGTTTTGACCAATTCCAGCAGTTTTCGTAGATCAAGTACTTGCTCATTGTCTATTTGTAAGTCGCCAGTAATATCAAACCACTCGTTTTTATGACTAAATGTAATGTGTAAGTGTGCGCTGTCTAATTTTTTGGTTAAGCTAACTTTTTTGCCTTTCGGCCAGCGAAGCACTAAATCAAATGGTGCTTGGGCAATGGCCACTTCTAACTGTTCTAGGGCGGCTAGCGCCGTTTGTAAGTCGTCTAATAGTAAGATGTTATCTGGCATATTTAAAAAAGCGGGACAGGCTTGGTCTAGTTGGTCCAATAATGTTTCTTCGCGTACTAGGTCACGTTGGGTTGCCATACGCTTACCGTTTAAGTCAGTGGTCAAACTGGCATTACCAACCGCAGGTTTGAATGCTGGCCCTTTTTCACCAAATGGCATCACCACACAGGTAAATGTTAGCCCGTTTTTGATTGGATGAATATTCACCACTAAATTGGGATCGCATTCATGGGTTTCTAACCCAGTATCAAGCTCTGTAATATCAGATTGAATATCTAAAAATGGCGCAATGGCCGCAATGCCTGCTAGTGCTTTTTGCTTGGCACTGATTGGAATTAGCAAACCTGCCTCACCAATGATGTCGGCCACTTTAAGATGTTCAGGCGAAAACACCGTGAGATGATATTGTGTATCGGTAATAGATTTCAAATCGTAAGCAGGCTGCCCCCCATCACTGCTAATATCATCGGGTAAATCCGCGATACTTAAACAAAGTTGCTCGCCATGCTGACTAACCAATAATTCAGGCTCGCGCTTGATGATTTCAATCACTTGGCTTAAATCATCTGATTGGTATAAGTTGTCTATTCCCACTGCTGCTTCAAGTGCCGACAATCCTTGTAGCGTGTATTCAAGCTTTGAGTAATATCCCCAACTTTGATAAGCATCAATCGTACGACAAATTTTCTTATCGCTTTCGCTTAAGTAGTCAAATAAAGCAGTTTCTTCTTTCAAACGCTTTAACGAAACGACTCGACCTTTGCTCCAACCTGATTGATTAAACTTTTGCTCACGAGCCGTTAATGTATGAACGTAACTCTTTTCAAATTCCCAAATCAAACGTACTGGCTTGATTGTCTTTTGTGCATCCGGTGCCGCATTTTTTTCAGCATTTGGGTTCAATGCAATTAATTTATCTAGGGCTAAGTCCCACTCTGATTTAATTTCTATCAGGTTACTGATATTGATTAATATCGATTCGGATGCTAGGTCTGACTGTTTCTTTAAATCGGGTTTTTCATCCATAAAACTCGTGGCCATTTGACAACATATTTGCGCAAATAAGGGGTAAGCCAGTTGTTCAAAATGTGCTTGGTATCTCAATGCTAATTTAGCCCATCCTGGGCCTTTGCTTTGGTTACACCAAACCTGCGCCAATAAATAATTAAAATAGCAGAGCTGATGAGAGAAAAAATCAATCTCATCATCAACGCTGTTAAATTCAATATTTATATTATATTTTTCGCCTGACAATAAGCTCTGAATCGGTTTAACGACACCTTGCCCTATATAGAAAAAATCATTATCAGATTTACGGTCGCTGTCTTCAAATTCGACTTGTTGCAGGGCATTTGGAAAATAACTTACATCCTGTTGGTTGCCATGAACCATCAATGCCAATTTATAGAAATACCCCAACACGTCATTTAAATATTGTTTTTTGCGTTTTGTCAGTTTGTTTTTAGCGAGCATAGCTTGCTCAAAATAATCGATAGCTTGCTGGTTTTCACCGGTTAAAAAGCAATATGTAGCTTGTAACTGCAAACCGTAACTGCTGATATCTTGGATAACTTGTATGCGCTCAAAATCGTTAAATCGCATTTGATACAAATACTGCTCTGCCAATAAATGATGACATTCTATATTGTATAAAGGACTTATTCTGTCAGGATTTGCAGCGCAAACTTGCTCCAATAATTGAATCGGGTAAGCACAACTTTGCCCTTCTATTTGAAACGTTCTAATCAAGGTTGTAAACGCCTGGTATTGCAGCACCTTAGGTAATGCTAAAAACGAACTTAACTCAAACGGTAAAAATAGAAGTTCAACTAAAATTCGATTTTGCTTATGATTAATAACCTGTGGGTTTTTATTGAGCGCTAAGGCAGCTTCAAGCGGTTCTATTTGATTCAAATAATAGAGGTCTCGGATAACTCTGCTCCTATCGACCTCTTTGTTCTGCGAGCTGTAGCTGTCTACCACTGGCACAACCTGTTCAGCGGCGGTGATGATTTCAAGTAAGGTTGAATGTGATTGGCCATGAGTTTTAAGCGCAAATAGTGCATGAAATTGATCTATCTCAGCGGTTAAACGGTTGGCAAGTAATCTGTTGAGTTGCAGTCCCTCTCGGTTAGGTATTAATAACGACAGTTGAGTCAATTGCTCTTTTTGCTGCACCGTTAAACGATATTCTTTTTTTGGTTGTGGCAAAAAACCTCTACTGTCTAATATATCTATTACATGCGCTAACTTGTTAATGCCAATAGGTTTGTACACCACAGCCAAAATCATCAACGTGGTTTGTTCCACTGCATTTAGCTCTAAGAAAGCTTGATATAAAGATTCTATTTGTAGATGAATTGATGGCTGGATTAAAGCAGCAAGCTTCATAGTAGTGTGGTTCTTAATGAATATTTGTTTTTCAATGACGTGAAATTAACAAAAATTGCCTTCGTAAACAATGGATCTCACAGATGCAAAATAAGATTTAAATAAACGTATGAATTTCACACAAAAGGTTTGATGTTAATAGAAGCTCTATGCTCTAAAATCAATTACTGGGATTAATGATTAAACTTCTTTGAAGCCATAGCCACATTATGAGTTGCTTGTTTAGCGCGAGCACTTAGTGCTGTCACTGATATAAAACCATGCATACAATCAGCATAGTGTTCGTGATGTGTTGCTATACCGGCCGCTTTTAGCCGTTCGGCATACGCTATACCATCATCTCTTAATGGATCGAATCCTAGGGTTAAGATATAGCTGTCTGGAGACTCGCTAATGTCGTTTGTTAAAAGCGGACTGACTAATGGAAGCGCGGCTTCGTCTAAAGAATTTAAATAATGTTGTCTAAAATAATCCATCAGATCCCGTGTGAGCAGTAACTGTTTATTGAAACGTCGGTAAGACTCGGTCAGGCCTTGCAAGTCCAACATGGGATACAATAAAAACTGAAATTGCGGTGTTACTTTGCTCTGCACCGGCAGCTGTGTTTGTAATGTATTGAGTCCAATTAAACAAGCGAGATACGCGCCGGCACTGTCGCCACCGACACCGATGTATTTTGGATGGATATTCAGTGCTTTGTGATTGTCATGGATATAGTTCCAAGCATCAATAGCATCGTAAATTGGCGTAGGAAATTTATATTCAGGGGACAGTCGATAATCTACAGAAATAATATTCATGTTGCCGTGTTTGGCTAGATACCGGCAAAATCGATCATGTGTATGAATACTGCCAATGACACAGCCACCACCATGAAAATAAACTAACGTTTTAAGAGGTGTTTTTTCTATTGGATTTGTTGGATAGTACGTACGAATTTTTATCGTTGTAGTGTCACTGTTATGGGTACTAACAGGAATATTCACATCAACAACCTGATGTATCTTAATTTTCTTAAGTCCTAAGATACGATCCATCATCGAAAATATAGGTCTGAATAATTTAGGTGGCAGCTTGTGAAGTGTTGGCATGAATGACAATAGCTTCGCAATCATTAATTGTTTGGCTTCTAACTGCTCACTCTGCAATTTTTTATTTTCTTGGTATGTTTCGTCTTCTTCGTTTTTTTCATTTTCTTTATTGAAATCATTCATTCTACATGACCTTTTATACGATGCTTTCGGCGGGAAAGAAATTCTTTATCGACTCAAAAATTTCATAACTAAGCGATTGATATACGCGGGAGAAACGGTACTCAGAAAATGCAGTAAACCATAAGATACGCTGACTGTTCTATGAGTATTAGGCTGCCTGACTTGTTTATCAATCACAGCCACTACGTCTTCAGCGGTTAGATGAATACCTAATCGTTGCATTACTTTTGCAGTCTTTTTCTGTGAATTGAGCATATTAGTAGCAACAAATGGCGGCATGACATCACATACGCGGATGCCATATTTTTGCCACTCTAGTTCCAGCGCCTCCGTTAGCGCTTTGACTGCAAATTTACTAGCCGAATAGCTGGCTAATTCTGGCACACCATAATCGCTGCTAGCTGATGACATATTCACAATGGTGCTTTTATTATTATTTTTGCCGTTATTTTTTAAATACGGCCATGCTGCTTGGCATAAATTTATAACCCCCATGACGTTGACACTAATAACTCGCTGGTGCTGGTTGTTATTTATATCTTCAAATGCGCCAACCTCTAGAACTCCAGCATTATTCAATAATACCGATAAGCTATTATCATTCCCATTACAAAACTCAGACATGACTTGCTGAGCTTGTGAAAAATCACTCACATCCAATGGGTATAAAGAAATCCGAGCCTTATCCCATTGTTCAGTTACTTCTTCTAAGAGGGCAAAATTTAAGTCGGCCATAGCAACCACATAACCCATTTTATGAAAATGCCGAGCCGCTGCTAAACCGATACCAGAAGCTGCACCTGTAATAAATATGCTGTTTGTATTCATTGGGTAGCGCTCAGGTTAGTTATCAAAATGACCTTATTTCAATATGTTCCATCTGCGGTTCGTGCATTTCATCAACCCATCGTTTCCATGTATATGGCCATAAAATGGGGTCGCCGTCGGCATCTAAATACCAGCTTTGACATCCACCCACCCAACTTGTGCCTTTCAAACCTTCTTTTATATAGGCAGTGAATTCGTCAATGGCCTCTTGCTTAGCTTCAAATTCATCAAATTCATGGTGACGCCATTTATCAATCATTTTTATAAGGTAATCAGCTTGCACTTCGCTCATGGCGATAACAGAAAAGTTACCAATAGGCGTATTTGGTCCCAACATTAAAAAGAAGTTAGGGTAACCGTTTAGCATCATTGAACGATAGGCTTTGATTTTATGCTCCCAAGCTTTATCAATATGCAAATTATTGCGCCCGATTAAGTTCATGGGACGCATAAAATTAAAGGCACTGAACCCAGTCGATAAGACCAGAACGTCTAATTCATGATGTTTACCGTCTTTGGTGATGATGCCAGTTTCGGTGACACGCTCAATACCGTCAGTGACTAATTCCGCGTTAGGCTTTTGAATAGCTCTATAAAAGGTGGTATTGATGATGACCCGCTTACAACCTACCTGATAGTTTGGTTGTAATTTTTCACGCAATCTCTTGTCTTTTATACTGAATCTTAAGTTGGCTTTGCATAAAAAATTTAATACATGTTTTTGTATAAAGTGACCGGTTACTGCTTTGGTAAAAAAGTGCTCTAAAAAAGCTTTTCCCAGATTACGATGCATTTTTGTGAGCAAAGGAAAACGGGTCATCAATTTTCTCATGGTTTTTGAGAACGTAAAATCGGGTAAATGCATTAACCATTGTGGAGTGCGTTGAAAAACAGACACCTTAGCCCCTGTATTAATCAGTTCGGGAATAGTTTGTGCGGCAGTGGAGCCAGTACCAATAACACCAACACGGGTTGAGTCAGATATTTTTACGTCGTGATCCCACTGTGCTGTATGAAACTTAGCGCCTTTGAAGTTATCAATCCCTGGAATATCTGGAAACTTAGGGTGATGCAGTATACCCGTCGCACACACAATAAAATCTGCTACATAAGTTTGCTCTTTACTGGTCTTAACTGTCCATTTACCGCTGTCATAGTGCGCATCGGTGACCTCTTCATTAAAGCGAATGTCGCGCTTCACGTCATATTTATCGGCGACGTTTTCAAAATAATCTTTAATTTCTGGTCCGCGGGCAAAAAAACGGCTCCAGTTTGGATTAGGCTCAAATGAATAGGTATACATGTGAGCGGGCACATCGCAAGCGCTCCCAGGATAGGTATTTTCTCGCCACGTGCCGCCCACTGACTCTTTTTTTTCTAAAACAACAATGTCAGTAATACCCGCTATACGCAGTTTAATGACCATTAGCATACCCGTCATGCCTGCACCAATGATGACAACTGACGGGTTACGTTTTACTTGGCTCATGAGGTACCTTAAATATTATTATCGCGGTTCGATATGGCTACTTTGAATGTGATTATGCTGTGTTTCACAACTCAAAAATAATTAACGTAATAATTAACATAATAATTAACATATTCATTACATATCTAGAATAGAAAATTATTCATCATTGATCTATGGTCTAAATGGACTTATATTTGTTATTTTAAGACACATCCATCACACATTATGCCAATTCGTAACATTACTAGTGTACAAATCATTATTGCCTATGGCGGTGAGCTGGGTATTGATGTGGACCTTTTACTGCAAGGCTCGGGGCTGGTGAGCTCTCAACTAACCGCTCACGACGAGCAGATTGAAGACAAACAAGAGTTGCATGTACTTAAAAATTTAATGATGAATTCCACCAGCCCATTTAAGGTAGGAATGGAATTGGGCAGCCGTTATCACCTCACCAGTTATGGCATCATGGGTTATGCCTTGTTAGCGAGCAGCACCCCTAGAAAAGCGATTGAATTAGGTTTACGTTTTTTAGATTTAACCTATGTCTATTCAAAAATTGAGTTAATAGAGATTGGTCAGGATTTATCTCTTAGATTTTCATGTGATATTGCTGGTGAATTAGGAATACTTACTTTAGCTAGGGACATGATGGGCGCTGCTATGATCCAAAGAGAAGTGTTTGAAAGTGGCTATTTACCTATAAACTTACAATTCACTTCATCTCAACCACCGGACTTATCGCTAGATGCTCTGCAGAAATTATTGGGGGCTGAAATTCAATTTGGAGCAAATTATAATGGCATTACTTGGGTAGCCAAGCAGATGGATCTCCCCTTGATAAAAGCGAATGCTGCAACCGCTAAAATATGTGAACAACAATGCAGTCAGTTACTGCAGCAAAAACAAAATTGGAAACCCATAGAGAAGCAGGTTAAAGACACTTTACTGCACCTCGGCTTAACCTCGTCTATGCAACATATAGCAGATTATTTATCCCGAACGACTCGCACATTACATCGCCAACTAAAACAAGAGCAAACCAGTTGGCGACAAGTACGTGATGAGGTGCGCATAGGCATAGCAGAAGAGCTATTATCAAACCCAATGAAATTGGATGAAATTGCCGAGCGACTTGGCTTTAGTGATGGGGCTAATTTTAGCCACAGCTTTAAGCGCTGCAGAAATATAACGCCAAGCCAGCACCGAAAGCAGTCAAAGAATAATTAAAAAGCACACAGCACTTGGGACCTTATTTTAAAATATAGAAGTGCCTTTATTATCAACTTCATTCTAACAAATGCGAAAAATCAGTAAGGAAAGAAGTGAATTCATAGCTATTACCCATTCCATCCTCGCAACCTAGTTTTAGAAATATTGAAGGACGCATAACTAGTCACTGATTACATGGCCTTATTCTATTATTTATCTAATCCAAACGGGTTATCTATATTATTGCTCGGCTCGGTAAACCAGCGTGGTCCAGAGTCTGTCATATAAAAATGGTCCTCTAAACGAATGCCAAACTCATCAGGTACCACCAACATGGGTTCGTTACTAAAACACATACCTGTGGCAAGGGGGGTTTTATTACCACCAACTAGATATGGCCATTCATGAATGTCTAAACCAATACCATGGCCAGTGCGATGCGGACAACCTGGTGTTTGATATTCTGGTCCTAGACCTTGTGATGCTAAGTAACCACGAGCCGCATCATCCACAACTTCACAAGGCACGCCAATTTTCGCAGCATTAAAGGCAGCAAGTTGTGCATGTTTTTCAATATCCCAAAATTCCCTCTGCCTAGTTGTTGGCTCACCAAACACATAACTACGGGTAATATCCGATAAATAATCGTGTACTTTACAGCCCGTATCTATTAATACCATATCACCTTTTTTTAGTACTTGAGCATCTTTCACACCATGGGGGAAAGAGGTGGCGACCCCAAATAACACAATACAAAAATAGTTACCTGGCGCACCCACTTTTTGGTGCGCACGTTTAATAAATGCTTCTACTTCTGTGGTGCTTATGCCAGCATAAAGCATACTGGCCGTAGCTTGATGTACAGCCAGGGTCATGTTCATTGCAGCTTGCATTAATGCTATTTCGTTTTCTGATTTGTGCATTCTACAATGGGCTGTAACGGCTTGTGCGTTGATCAGGTTTAAGCCCGTTTGGGCTTTATTGATACCGTCGAATATAAAGAACTGCGCGCTTTCATCGATACCAATAGTGGCGGTATCAGCTATTTTTAATTGTTTTAATACCTCTACAAATAAGCTGTACGGGTTTTGGTGTTCTTGCCATCCGTGTATTGGCCCGTCTATAACCTTAAAGCCATTTAGGCTGCCTATTTCAAAATAGGGCGCTATGTATTGCACAATACCAAAGGCAGGTAATATAGCGCCAACCAGGCGCTCACTTGCATACCATTTCATGCCTGTGAAGTATGTAAGATTAGTACCAGCATTTAGATACACAACATCAATATTGTTGGCTTGCATATACTCTTGGGCATTAGCAATGCGCGTGAAGTATTCTTCAGGCTGAATAGGAACAAGCGTTTTGGTCATATCGCTTAATGAGGCTAAAGCTTGCTCTGGTGTTTGGGTGCCTATACCAATGGTCATCATTTTATCCTTTTAGATACTCACAAATTACGTAATCGAGTATCGTTTTTCGTGCTGATTAAGCAACATAATATCACCCCTTTGTGCAAGTTAGGCTGTAAAGAGCGTAATAACGTTTTCTGTAACCTTCAATTAGTAATGACGGTATTATTTTTATGTGTTGAGCCCACCTCAAATATTAATCGACAACTGTGGAGCATCATTATGCCTAAGCACTTTTACAAAAATATCAAACTTTATGTTGACCAAGAAATTACGTTTGCGAAGAAAGCGAGAAAAGTGAGAAAACAGGGCAACGTGAGTGTTGAGTTTTAACATTTAGAAAATACCCATGTTCTTGGACAGGCATCCACTTTTTTACACACCAAAGTGCATTTTTTGATGTTGTTCTGGGCTGTTAGGCAGGTCAATATTAAAAAAGGTTTAGATCAAGTAATGCGTATAGTTGGCGCAGCAACAAAAACCACCATTAGTTTTATCCCTTCTGGTAATAGTGAGGGAACTAACATTAGCCCTTTTAAGGTATTAGCTGTGACACCTAAACTCGCAACCATTCTTGCTAAGGCTAACGGGCAAACACCTACTGACTAGCTCAGAGCTAACCACAATCCTACACCTATCAACAAGGTGCCAGAAATACCGTTCATCCAACGTATATTATTGCCTTTATTAAGTAGGGTTTTTAATCCCTTGCCCCCTGTGGCATAAATCAACATACAGATAAACTCGCTAAACATAATAATACCCACCAGCGCCAAAAGCTGAAACGTAATAGGTTGAGTTGCATCGATAAAAGGTGGCAAAATTGACAGCATAAACGCCCACCCTTTTGGGTTAGCGATGGCGGTGACAAATCCTTGTGATATTAGGGCATAACGATTAAGTGCTAAGTCCATCTCTGAACTAAGGGACAGATGCGTTCCCGACCGGTACATTTTGCACCCTAAATACATTAGATACAGTCCGCCTATCCACTTAAACCATGTGAACACTGTCGGGTAATTCAGCATAATTGTAGCTGCGCCCATCACTGCCGAAACAGCAACTAAGGCTACACCGAATACTTCGCCTAGCATCATCCACAACGTTCGGCGCAAGCCAATTTTTAGTCCTAATGTCATGGCCAGCGTCATACACATACCGGGTGTAATGGAGATAAAAAACATAGTGGGGATAAATACGGCTAGAGTAGCGAAGGTAGGCATAAATGCTTATTAAGTTTAAATCTAGCGGCATCTTACGGAACAACAGATATTTTTGGAACTGAATAAAATATTGGTTTTATATCGTTTTAACGGCAACTAACTCTGTTGGTGTTCGCTCCACTTGATAACGTGGGGATCAAATCCCTTATCCAAAGTAGGTTTAACGATATTAAAATAAGGAGATATATCAAAATCTCTAGGTACAAATAAAGTGTGATGGCGAATTTGTAAGACTTCGTTGTAATGCGCTTTATTATAAGAATGTTTGGTCTTATCAAAAAAGATATCTGGCAATATAGGATAACGAATTGACTGGAATGTCTGGGCAATGAACGAGCTGCAAATAGCTCGGGTTGGATCACCGCTCCCAAGGATAATCATTTTTCTGCGCCAACGAATCGGCACTGGTGGCGTTTGAACCAGATAACGCATTAAATCAAACACATTCTTCATATCGTACTGATATCCAACTTGAGCCAAAGCGAACCCAATAGCATTATCTATTTCTTCATCATTCAACCCTACTGGACGACAGATTCTAGTATCTAAGTGTTCATAATGACTCAGAGATACTGTCCTTATACCATCGAGAACATCGGCTTCGACTAAGGTGACATTGTCACAATTAGGGACTGTACTCTTGCTATCATCGGCGATGCATAAAGCAGCATGAGACCATGTGGATTGAGTAAGGAATTTAATTGCTGTGCTGATCCTACTTGAGCCATCAACTAACAATACATCGCCCACCCTTATTGTGGAGGCCAACAATTCTGGTTTGCAGGTTGATGGTTGAATAAACCCGCTCGGTTTATCCAAATACGCAGCTAACCCACGGCCAATTTTATTCAATAAACTCATTCAACATTCAGTCCTGTGCAAGTATTTCTAATAATTCAATTTCAAGTAACTAATTAGAAGTTTCCGAGCTGAAATTGCTGATACAACGTTTGCCGTCGACTTCCATGGTTTACAGACTGGTATCTCTACACAGATCTTTTGATATCGTGAATTGAGTTAATACTATATTACCATCTTGATAAAACCGCTCCTAGTTAGTACTAAAACTTTGCCCGTAAGTCTGTTGTATGCCCTGTTCCTTTGTAACATCTCATAGCGGAAAAGACGACAAAGATGGATGCTAAGATTACCTTTTAGCTCGCTCATTTTTGTTAAAAATGTATACAGCACGCTTTTTTTTATTCACCATAAGCAACATCGCAAATGGCCTAGCCATTATTAGGAGATTATTATGCCAACACTCCACGGGGTGTCTGCTTCACCTTATGTTAGAAAAGTACAAGCTGTGTTGAATACCAAAAGTATCCATTACACCATTAATCCGATCATACCATTTGGCGAAAAAAGTGAACTGTTATCACTTAATCCTTTAGGTAAAATTCCTGTATATCAGAATGATGAAGTGACATTGGGCGACTCGTCTGTTATTTGTGCTTACCTGGAAAAGAATCACCCAGATACGCCACTTTATCCAACAGATGCAACTGAGTATGCCAATGCGCTTTGGTTAGAGAAATATGCTGACACTCATTTAACACCTTCCCTAGGCACAATTTTTTTTCAACGAGTGCTTAATCCTAAAATGTTTGGAACCCCAACTGATGAAGAAGCGGTGGCGAAAGTGGTCAACGGCGATGCGCCAATCATCTTCGATTATCTAGAAACACAGCTTGGTAACAATGCTTATTTTGTTGCTAATACCTTAAGCATCGCAGATTTTGCTATTGCGTCACCTTTTGTTAATGCTGCTGCAGGTGGCTTGAAAGTGGATGGTGCTCGCTGGCCGAATCTTGCAGCGTTCGTATCTCAAATGTTCGCTAACCCTACTTTTAATGAAAAAATCTTACTTTAATTTTTATAATCATTTAAATGCGAAGGTAAAAGATAAACCGACTCGCGTAGCTACACCCATACTAGATCGGTTTTGCTTCCCAAAAGATAAGCAACGAAAACGAATAGGTTAATAATTTAGATGCAGCTGCCATGCTTTAAATCCATTAAATGATGCGATTTTCTGTGAAATACAGCAATTATCTTCAAACTCCTTCAATAAACCGCATTCCTCCGCAGTTCCATTCACCCCCACACTCCATACAGCTCCATTCAAATATCTGCAATTAACTGCATTTAGCTTCATTACGATACATTTCAATGCACTTAGCTGCAATATTCTAAACATTAGCATTCATGCTGCTTGTTCAAATTCCAATGGACCTTAATCTCTAACAGCTGATGTTGTTTGGTAAGGAGGACAGAATAGCTTCTTAAACTGCCCTTAAGCTTTTTTAAGCTGACCATCGCAATCCAAAAACGCACAACACTTTATTTAAGTGTGTTGGCTTACATAACGATGCAATTGCTGCAAATAGTCGTTTTATCTAACCAAGCGACTTAAAATGCATTACCATTTAATCAATTGATTTTAATGATATTAAGGACTATTTCTATTATCTGGTTTTGATTAAACTAAACAACTTTTTACAAAACATTCAGTTTCTCATTTAAATGCGAAGATAAAAGATAAACCGACTCGCGTAGCTACACCCATACTAAATCGGTTTTGTTTCCCAAAAGGTAAGCGACGAAAACGAATAGATCAATAATCTAGATGCATCTGCCATGCTTTAAATCCATAAAATGATGCGATATTCTTTGAAATACAGCAATTATCTTCAAAATCCTTCAATAAACCGTATTCTTCCGCAGTTCCATTCAACCTCCCACACTCCATACAGTTCTATTCAAATTTATGCAATTAACTTCATTTAACTGCATTTAGCTGCATTTAACTGCATTTAACTGCATTTAACTGCATTTAACTGCATTACGATATATTTCGATGTGTTTAGGTGCAACACTCTAAACATTAGTATTCATGCTGCTTGTTCAAATTCAAATGAACCGTAGTTTGTAAC
>Ga0206127_1001652_pt1 | contig 23769 bp, 39 predicted proteins | sample Helgoland_Spring_6_FD_148646 | JGI IMG/M metagenome (GOLD analysis project Ga0206127, IMG submission 148646) | Pelagic subsurface seawater microbial communities from Kabeltonne, Helgoland, North Sea - Helgoland_Spring_Bloom_20160419_1 | ecosystem: Environmental > Aquatic > Marine > Epipelagic ...
TTTTAACACTTTGTTCTATTCCTAACTTCCAGACCAATTTTGACACTATAAAAATGCGGCTTCACGCGTCGATGTACAGCAGAAAAGCTGTTACATTTAGATACCCCCTGGGTATACTATTGCCCGCGCTCGCTTCGGCTCTTTTTATTGTGGCAGCTTGTGCACATAGGTTGTAAATTCTCGTGGCTCCACCTGCTACCGCCTAATCTAATAGGCGTAATGTGATCTACTACAGTAGCTACAGCTGTGCACTCTCTGCAAAGTGGCTCACCTGCTAACACATAAGCCCGAAGCTTACGCCAATCTCTACTATTATAAAAGTCGGCGTCTTCTCCTTTGTTACCTGCAAAGGTCTTACGCTTAGCCATCCAAGGCTTAGGCGTTCCTTTCTTTGGTATGTAAGGCATTACTATTTATCTCCGTCGTTAAGCAGTCTACCTACTAGCTCCGGGTTCTCTGCCCGTACAGCGCGTAGGTTCTTACGCTCTTGTACCTTAGCTGCTTGTACCTCTGCCTTTGTGCTGTCGGTACCTAGCTGCTGGAATAGCTTGGCGTTCTCCTCTAGTACCTTGTCTATTACTTTGTTTCTCATAATTAAAATATAGTTAGCTGGCTTTGGTGTACGCGTAAGCGCTCCGTAGCAGCGTTATAGTATTCTTTATCTATCTCGTAAGCATCTAGGCTATAGCCTCGGTTATGGCAGGCTAAAGCTATAGAGCCGCTGCCTAAGTGCGTATCTAGTATACGGTCGCCTTCTTTAGCGTAGTTATCTAGTAACCACTCGTAGAGCTTTACGGGCTTTTGGGTTGGGTGTATCTTGTCAGTATGGTTATGCTTCATTATAGAATAATTAAAAACCTTAGCGGGTTTTTTTAAACCCATACTTACATAAGCATATTCCGCACCCGCGAAATTAGGTACGGGCTGCTGCTTATTCCATACGCAAAAGTATTCCGAAGGGGGCATCTCAAAATTATTAGCACCCCAAACTATTTGGTTTTTACTTATTCTAAAAAGTTCTGCCCAATAATCTTTATTAGGCTTATTGTCCCAAGTTAAGCCCTCTTCTTGCATTAGCTTACTAGTCTTAAACCTTGTTTTTCCAGCTGGTTTTTTAAATCTTTCTATCCCATAAGGCGGATCTACTATAGCCAGCTCGTAAGCATTATCGGGCATAGCTCGCATAGCCTCTAAACAGTCTCCTAAATGCAGGTTAATACTCATAGATTTATTTTATTTAAGTAGCTCCCTTCGTCTAGGTCTAGGTAGCTTATAGTCTTCGTTACTATCTCTTTATTATTAAAGTCCGTTTGCCTAGGTAGTTCCTTCTTAAACCAGCTTAGGTCTATGTGGGTAAGATCCCAGGCCCAAACCCCTAAAGGCGTAGAGCAAACGTAGATAGGTCTATAGCCTCGGTCTGCTGCTCTATTAAGTAGAGCGCTATACTTCGGCCACTCTATAAGCATTTCGTTATAATGTGCCCGCCTGCATTTAAACTCTACCACTACTTGCGCCTCGTGGCAGATAGCATCGAAGACGCTGTAGCTATCTATAGCTATCTTTAGGTTAGGCAGGTAAGCCTCTTTAAACTTATAGAAAAGGTCGCCTTCAGTCATCGGTATACTGGTTCATAAAACTAACAGCGCTATAAAGTTTCTCGTCTTTAGCTTCTACTCTTATCTCGTTAGCTAGGTTATACTCTCTAGCGTCCCATAACCTGCTAAACTCCTCGAAGCTATCTAAACTAATCCCCTTAAGTCTTCTTCGAGCTGTGAGGCGCGTAGCTTCTCTATATAAGTATTCGTTATTTTTAAGCATCCTTTTAGGTATTTAGTGTTATTAGCTTCGTGTAGTGTCGGTATAGCGGTTAAGTCTCTTACGGGTAGCCTGCTGCCTATTGGCATTCCTACTGCTACCTCTATTATTTTATTTCGCCTTGTAGTACTCATATACTGTACGGCGTCCTTCTCTCTTAGCTAGTAGTACCTCTCTCTTATTTAGTGTAGGGTCAGTACTATAGCTTACGTGTACCCAGTCCGGGTTATTCTCATCTCCAAACTCCCATATAAGCTGCTTAAAGTCTCTAGTAGTTCTTATGTAGTTAAAGAGCTGGGCGTTGGTCTTTCTGTTAAATACGTCGCAGTCTAGATCTAAAGCGGCTGTCTTGTCATCACTTATACAGTGATCGCTCGTTAAACTACCTCCTATAAGCTTATTAAGTTCCGGGCCTCGGTAGCCGCTGGTAACTGCTAAAGGGCCTCCTACATATTGGCGGCAGGGCTCGAAGATATTTACAGCGATAGCCTTTAATACTTCTAGCTGGTTTATTGTGGGCTGGTTATCTATACCGTTCTTAATAGCGGTAGCGCTCTTAGTCGCTTCTTTTAGTGTTAGGTGTTTACTTAGGTTCATTTTATAAAATTTGTTTCTTCTATATAATTTACTATAAAGTGGCGGCTCGTTTGGTCGCCTTGCTTCTTCTTGTAGTCTTTATACTTCGCTCTAATACGCTCGGCGTCTTGCTCGTCTTTGGCGTAAGCCCAGGTATTTTTAGCTATCTCTATATACATTTTTAAAAAGGCGGCTCCTCACTTATATAAGTACTTTCTAAAGCTAAGGAAATTTTAGGGTATTTTTCTTGCGTAAAGGTAATTATTTTAGCGGCTTCCATTAAACTAACTGCTTTAGAAGCTTCCCCTTTTTTACAGCGCTCTACATCTCGTACGTATTCTATAGCTGTGTTCCTCGTCTTTCCTACGATACTTCTAGCTATCCTTTCTAGGTCGCTAGGGCTAAACTCTTTACCCGCTGGGCCTTCCATCTCTTTAACGCTTATATCTACGTCTCTACCTTGTACGCTAAGCTCTAAGTCCGGAAAGCTTTCGTTTCTAGTATACAGCCCTTCTATGTAGGTAGTAAAGCCGTCCTCGCTTCTGCTTACACCGTAGACGGTTTCGCTCTTCTGCGTGAGGTAGCTTCCTAAATGCCCCTTAGCGGATTTATCGTGTTTATTTTCGTGCAGTATAGTTACTAGGTGAAGGTTTAGGTCGGCGCTTATTTTCATAAGGCGACTAACTAAAGCTATGCTTTCCGCTTCTTCGTTTACTCCGTTAGCTACGTCTACGATACCGTCTATAATAACTAGGCTTACTCCCTCTATTCTTTTAAGTACGTACTCTATAATAGCTAGGCGGTCGGCGTTGGTATCTGCTCTACGTAGTGCGAAGTACTTTAAGTACTCCTGGCCCTGCTCTACGGGTATTCCGGCTAAATGTAGCGTCCTTTGGTTTACCCGTTGGGCGTGAAAGTCGCCCTGCTCAGTATCGAAAAAAATTACTTTCCCTTTTACTATACCGGCCTTGAGTAAATTCTCGTTAAAGCCTTGGCGTATTGCTGCGGCAGCGAGTGCACTAACAAAGTAACTCTTTCTACTCTTTGCTTTCCCTTGTATTAGGCTTATGTTTCCTGCGGTGCCTAGTGTATAAGTCTCTAGGCCTAAACGTAACTCTAATACGCTAGGGGGGTTACTTATATGCTCGGTAGGATCTAGTAGGTATTTAGTTAGTAGGTCGTCCTCGGTAGGCTCTTCGCTCTCTTTGGGTTCGCTTAGTGCCTCCTCGTACTGCTCTACCTCGTTTAATTTCTTAGGCTCTTGGTAGCCGTAGCCCTCAGCTTTTAAAGCTCTGCCTGCTGCCTTAAAGTCGTTACTATGCTCTAGAGCTGTATAGAGTGCGAAGGGGTTATAAAGTACTTCTGCCTCTAGCTCGGTGCTGGTGCTCCATACCCAAAGCTTACCCGTATCTTTAAAGATCTTACCGCTATCTCTAGCGTCAGTAGTTCCCGGTCTCTTTACATAGACGTACTTACTATCCTCTCTTACTATCGTCCATCCGTAGCTTTGTAAGAGCGTTAAGCAGTCTATCTTTTCGTTATAGTCGGCCCAGGGCGTAAGCTCCTCGTTATTGGCTAGAGCTTGCTTAGGTGCTTCGTATCTTATCTCTACTTTAGGCGTCTTATCTACTTCTCTAGCGCAGCTTAGTAGTATATCGCGCTCCTCCGGCGTAATCCATTGTATAGCGCTTGCCTTAGTCTCTAGCTTATAGCCCGGAGTAGGCCAGGCTGCTACTTGGCCTCCTATTCCTCTAGTCTCGTAGGTAACCTCTTTAGCTTCATTCTTTGCTAGCTTTTGGTTGCCTTCTATTACCTCGCATCTATATAGGAAGTGAAAGCCTCCGCTAGGGGTTTGCTGTATTACCATTTTAGCTAAGAGGCCGGGGCCGTTTGCCTCTAGTAGTTCTATGTACTCTTTAAACTCATTCCCGGTAAAGTGCTTAGCGTCTATATCTAAAACCTCTAGACCGTTATACCCACATACTAGGCCTAAGCTGTCCGTAGTGAATAGGTTAAGATCTTCTATAGGTGTTTCTTTGTACTTAGTCCAATCCTTTAAAAGGGGGCGCTTCTGCCCACTTACTAAAGGTATAGGGCTGTACCCGTGTTCTAAGTATTTGCTGGCGGCTTGTTGTGTTGTTGTCATTATTAGCGTAGTAGTTGCTTCCAGTTATTCTTATACTGTGTAAACTTGTTTTTATCGTTACCTAGGTTTAGGTGGACGCTATTTCCTTCTATAGCATCGAATGGAATAATAAAAAAGGTATCTATATACCAAATGTAAAGAGCGAAGTAGTCCACTTCTTTAGCGGTGTAATTCTTAAATACAGAATTTGGCCCGCTTACCTTTCGCTGAAGCATAGAGCTAAACGTTTTTTTAGCCCTCTTATCTTTGGAGGCATACTTAACCTGGATCTTATAGAAGCTTTTACCGTTATCTATAACGCAGTCGTAAGGGTAACCCTCTACAGCTGGCGTAAGTACTCTTAAGTCTAAGCTTATAGCGTAACTTATAAAGCGGTATTCTGCTAAAGCTCCTTTATTCCGGGTGTTCATCCGATAGCTCTATAGTTATTTCCGCTTTATCTTTTGGTATTTGCTCCGTCCATACCATAAGCAAGCGTCGAAAGTATTTAGGGCTGTCGTCCTTAATCCAGCCCAAGGTCTTAAGAGCATCGCTAGTAAATTTAGTAGCGATAATACTATTATCAAGATCGTAACGGTAACGCACATAAGCAGTAACTCTAAAACTATTGTAAGGAGCTCCCGTATTGTAACCCAGTTGCTCTTTAATCGTTTCGAGTGCAGCGTCTTTAGCTTTCTTTCTTTTTGTCCAATGTGAGCCGGCATAAAAACTATTTAAGCTAGGTACCTTTCCTAGCGTTAGTACTATCTCTTTATTCTTCCTCATCGCTGCAGTTACAGTCGTAGTAATCGGGGTCGGTAGACTCTCCGCACTTCTCGCAGGTCGTATCTATTCTATACTGGTATTCCTCCAGCTCTCTACTTAGGTAGTCCATAAGCTCTATTTATCTTTTTGCCAGTTGTATACTAGGTAGGCATTCCAGGCTATTAGTATAACTGCTATTACTATATTCTCAATCATTCTCTAGACCGTTATCTTTAAGATCTCTTAAGCAAAGCTCTATAATTCCGTAGCTGCTCGTAGTACAGTTACACTCTTTCATCTCTCTTTTGTGTTAAAGGTTTCAGTTGTCAAGTAATTCTTTACAACTCATTTTTTGAGATATTCATCCCATTGATTTTGAGCATCGCAGATTGCACCCATCCTTGTTTTTCCCCTACCTTGTATGGTAAACTTTGCATCCATACACTGCCAAGTGTCTGACCTCTGAAAGTAGTCTACTATCATTACTGCTCCATTGTATTTAAATGTGCTATAAGCACCCTCTGTTACATCATTCATTTCTATTTTGTTTTAAAGGTTTCTACTACTGGTGCATAACTTTGTACTACTTCCCCTTTCAGCCAAACTGAACCATTAAACTCTTGGTGCATTACTTTGGGTTTCCAAAACTGCCACCAGCGAGGTGATGATTCAACTACAAAGGTTGTTTCTAATCTGCTCCATCCGTTTAAGGATTCTGTTACTTTGAATTGTGTTTTCATTTCTCTTTTTTTTAAAGGTTTCTTATTTGCGCCCATTATTATAGGTGTGCTCCTATTTTTAATGGCTTGAACTTTTTCCCGAACTTTTCCCCGAACTTTTTAGTGGTCTGGGTTGCGCCTATTTTTATACGCTTCTGCATACAAATTGGTGGATAAACCCATCTTTATATGCTTAAACTCTTGTTAGTGGTGTAAATAAGCACCATTCAATCTACTTATTGTAAGGTTATAGCCTTACATTGTTTATTTAAAAGTAAGGTTATAGCCTTATTTGTATCATTTAAGGCTTTTTGCTGTGAGGATTTGCAATTCGCGAATTAAGAAGCGTTATCCTCATCTTTCCCGGCTCTATACTCGTCTACCTCAGCGCGGAGCATTGCAAGCTCTTCTAAGTCCATACCCAGGATAAGCTCTATATTACTTTGGATCTTAGTAAGCAGCTCCGGGTCTTCTTTGTCTAAGCTGTTTAGCGGGTTTCTTAGCGTGCGCTCTAGTAAGTCTTCTAGCTTGTTCATTAAGTACTTAAGCTGCAGCTTATATAAGCTCGTTCCTCTTAAGTTATCCATCTGCTCTAGCGTTGCCTGCATTAAAGCTACAAGCTTTACGCCTTCTTTGAATTTGTTGTATCTAACCATTTTTTTTTACTGTTAAAAACGAAGCCAGCGGCTTCTGCGTTCATATTTTCTCACTAGCTGCCCTAGGTTCTCTAGGTGCTTATTCACCGGGTAGGTAAACTCGGTAGCGCTAGCTGCTACGACCGTGTTAATGATCTCCCAACGTATATCCGATAGGTAGCAGTTTACATACCTTAAATGGCGCCTTTTTCTTAGGTACTTCTTTATAGCTTTTTTCATTGCTCTACTTTTGTTATGTGATCCCAGGCAATTAGCGCATTTGTTCCGTTTATATTTATTACCGGCCAGCCGTGAGTAACTTTAGTTACAATACCTTTAGCATTTTTATGATTGTAGCACGCTGTAACTGGAGCGTCCCAAATACATCCATTTACAATTACCTCGTCTCCTTTTTGTAATGTCATTTTATCTAATTTTCTAGGTTCTCTCTTGTTATACCTTTTAATTATCTCCTCAATTAGCGGTAAGTACTCTTCTTTAGTTACGTTTTTAATCTTTATAAATAAGTCAATAGTGGAGGCCTCTTTAACATATGCAGATAAATACCTTTTAAACCATCCCTCGCTATGAGGACATAGCTGGCTGTTTTCTGATTGCTTAAGCTCCTTTTCTACTAAAGAAATAATCTTTTCCTCAATCATTCTAGGAGTGTCTAAATCCATTGGCAGGGTTGATCTAATCCATTCTAAAAGCTCTTGTAGTGGTGCTTTATTTTTCACAATTTTAGTCTTTTAATTTTACGCTTTTTCGGCTTACGCTTTCCGGGTCGGAGCGTCGCCTCTAAAAGCTTATAGTCCTTAGCTAGTTTTTTAGTCCTGCTTTCTATAAGCTGTAACAGTTTTTTTTCTTCCATAAAAATTAAAGAAGGGGGCCGGGCTTAACAACAACAAAAAACTACTACTAGCCGTAAAGGCCATAGAATACCGGCCCCCTATTTTTATAGTTCTCCCCGTATAATATAAGAGCTTAACGGTCTTCCCTCTATAAAGTACTCGCGGTAGATCTCGATAGCTCTAGCTACCTTCTCCTTTCCACTCTTTATAAATTCCGGTGTAGTTGTAAATACTCCGACGTCGTAGCTGCTCTTATCTACTACAAGAAAAGTAAACTCTTCTAGACCGAAGAGATGCGTATAGATAGCCGCCTGGGCATCGTAGCCAAAAGAGTAAGCATTCCACTTAAACTTATGAATATCGGCTGTAGTCTTTAAGTCTACAATACGCGTTCCTTTATGTAGTATATCCGCTTTAGCTCTAAAGGGTAGGCCCATTATAGAACCTGCTACGGGTACCTCAGTAGCTGCTCCGTAGATCATCTCCCAAGCTTCGGGGCAGTCCTTTACCGCTCGCGCTACCTTCTTCGCTGTAGCGATCTCTATAGAGGTAAAGGTATTCTCTCCGCCAAACTCTAGCGCAGCGTCCTTATACGCTTTCGCTGTTCTGCTCTTTACGTCTATTACGTTGAGGGTCTCCTCCTTATGAGGCTCCAATAAAAGCAGGTGTATAAGCTTACCCTCTCTTAAGGCCTTGGTCTCTTGCTGCTGATCCTTTAAGCTGGCTTCGTAAGCCTTGGGGCTCTGCAGTAGCTTCTTAAGGCTGGAGCTGCTTAGTGCTGCCTTACCTAGGTAGCCGTAGTAAAACTCGTCCTTAAGCATCTCGTCCAGGAGCTCGTTATAGTCCCAGCTTTGCCCGTCTAAGAGCTTTATTGTACGTGCCATCGCTTTTTATTTTATCTATTCTACTTTCGTACTTCTCCTCTATAATGCGTACGTCTAATAACCCGGTAATCTCCTTTAGCAGCTCGTCCTTCTTACTGTCCGAGAGCACGCGCCAGTTATGGCGCAAGTGCTCTGCGAACGTGTAAGCTAACTTAACGCGGTCTGCCGTGTAGTTAGTTAAATACATCGCTTAAAAAGGCAAGTCATCTTCAAATACTGGCGCTGGCGCCGGTACGTTTTGCGGTGCAGGTGCAGGAGCTGGTACCTCAGCCGGTACGGTTTGCTGTACTTGAGCTGGTGCACTTTCCCCCTTTAACCACGTAGTAAAGTACTCTGCTAAGTGTACGATCTGCTCCTTAGTGGCCTTAGATCCGTTTAAGTACGTACAAGCTGCGTTAAGGGCGTGCTGCTTACTGTAGTCCGGCTTACTTGAGCCTCCGCTGTAGCTAGTGCTAGCGCCGCCGCTGTTATTACTGTAGCTACCTCCATTAGGGTTAGGACGGTTAAGCTTTAAGCGTCCCTCCTTTGGTACCTCGTATTCTACTTCCTCACCTACCGCAAAGCGGAGCTGTGGAGTCTTACCAAATACTAAGCCGCTCGCGCCGTCGCTTAGTGTTACCTCAAATTTATAGAGGTCGTTCCATTGGCCCGTAGGCTGGGCTGCCGTTACTGTTGCCTTTTGCATTTTATATATATTTAGTTAAACAGTTCTATTTAATTAGAGGTTTTACTGCCTCAGCTACTAAAGCTACGATATCTACCGTAACTGCGTTACCGCATTGCTTATAGCGTTGCGTGTTACTCATCTTCTTTACTTCACCGTCGTAGATCCCGTACTCGGTATGATTATCGGGGAAGCCTTGCAGGCGTTCGCACTCTATAGGGGTAAGGCGGCGGATGCGGTAGTTAGGAGTGTCTTTAATCTTAACCTCTTGAGCAAGTGTTAAAGTAGGTGATAACCCTTTGGTATTATAAACCCGTTCTGCTTGGTCATACTTACCATCTTGTTCTAAAAACTCCGTTACTTGAGCATCATATTCTATAGAGGTAATTCTAAGCAATGTTTTTAAGTCGTTCCAAACCTCTGCCTCTGGAATACTAAAACCTGCCTTATCTTTTCTAAACCAATGCTCTACTTTAGTTATTGGTTGGTTTAAGGCTTCAGCTATTTCTTTATTTGTTTTGTTCTTATGAGATCTTAACAAATCTTGTAGTCCTTCTATATCTACCTCGTGCTTACGCACCCAAACCTTTTGCTTTACTATCTCGTAGTTAGGCTGCACTACCCCCTGGTTCGCTCCGGTGTCTAGTGTTTGAGCTTTACCTTTACCTACTCTACCCCTTCTCGTTTTACTATCGGGGTTAGATAGGTTTATACTGTCTCCTTCCGTAGCTTCTTCGTAGCCTTGTTTAGTAGCGCTTTTTACTTTTAAGCAGGCCATCTCGCTATGATTACCACCACTATTACCACCTGCTCCGGGAAGCGTAGGTGCTATATCATTACGCAAAGGCTTACCGTCTCCTTTACGGTATAACTTTACCGGCTCTTTTATAAGTTGAAGTCCGCTATGGAGCTGCTCTTGGCCTCTCGCGGTAAGGCATTTGCTAAAGGTTTTTCTTGAGCTTTCCACTGTAGTATTCTCTCCTGCACTTTCTCCGATAGGAAAAACTCCTCTCCAATTTCTTCTGGGCTTTGTAGAATATCCGACAAGGTAAACCCGCTCTCTATTTTGGGGTAGTACCCAGCTTGTATTAAGCAGTTGCCATTCAAGTCTATAGCCCCCAATGTTGGCAAACGCTTGCAGGATTGCCGCAAAGTCGGCCCCATTGTTTGAGGAGAAAGTACCTTTAACATTTTCCCAGATAAATACACCTGGTCGGCATTCATCGATAAGCCTAATGGCTTCAAGGACAAGGGAGCTTCGCTCTCCTCCCATACCTTTACGTTTTCCAGCAAGGCTAAAATCTTGACAAGGGCTTCCGAAAGTGATAAGGTCGATTTTTGGGAGCTGCTCTCCTCGAATATCCGTAACTGATCCGACATACTGTGCGTCTTTAAATTGATGTTTATATACTGCGATAGCGTGCTTATCTATCTCGCTAAAGTAACTCTTAACTTTAAAGCCTGCTTTCTCAAAGCCCAGGTGGAAACCACCGATACCGCTAAATAAGTCGAGCTGTGTTATGTGCTTAGCCATTTGTGTAGTGTTTAAGAAACCCCCGCCCTAGCATTGTAAAACCAAACCAAAAGAACCTAAGTACTAGAGGCGGGGGCTGTGAGTGTAAGCTATTATTTAATACCTCTTATTTGCTTTACTACTTTGTTTACTTGAGAGTAAAGGCTTGCTATTTGTGCGTTTAGATCTTTCTCTTCTTTACTCATTGGCTGCTCGATATCCATATTAGAGTAAAGTCTTTTTTTGATAGCTACTAATTCGTTTACTGTGTTTAGTAGTGTAGCTTTTTCCGTTTGTAGTTTTGAAAGTGTCATAGTAGTAGTGTTGTTTGTTGAGACAAATATAAGGGCTTTCTTTTCATATATCCTAATGCAACAGTAAAAAAAGTGTATTTATTTTCGGCTCACGCCGTGCAGCCCCTATAAACACTAGAGTTTAAGCACTAACTTTTTTTATGTAATTCCTGCGCTCCGCTTCTCTCTACCCTAAAAAGCTTTAACGGTTAAATTGAGTATTTAAACCTATTGCACAATAAAACCCTTTGTTGCTTTTTACCCTAGTTAGTATTAGTATTAGTATTAGTATTAACTAGTAACTAGTTAGTAGTAGCTCTGCTACCTTTAGCTAAAGCTACGGTAGCGTGAGCTACTACCTAGTTAAGTTAGTTAGTTAGTTAACTCAGCTAAAGAAAAAAAGAAAGTAGAAAGAAAAAAAGAAAGGGAGAGGCTAAGGGCGAAATAAAGCGCGGCTAACAGCCAGCGCGAATATAAGCCCCACAATAACTAGAGCTGGTTTAAACCACCAAGGCACCCTAGTAACTGTCCTGGTCTTAGTAGGGAGCTCTACCGTATTGGTTACTACTACCGTGTCTGCTTTACATTCCACGTCTAGAGTAATGGTGTCGTAAGATCTTATAACCCTCGCGCTTACGCGCTCGGTCTCGATAACTAGGGTATCTACCGGTAAGGTTACTAGTACTGTGTCTACTCTTACAGCTTCTACTACGATAGTGTCGTGTAGGGTTACTTGCGTTTTAAGAGGTGTTAGAGCGTTTCTAATGACGTTACACCCCGTCAGTAAGGGTAATATATAGAACGCTAAGAGAAAGGCCCTTAAACGGGCTGTATTTAATTTACGCATCTTCTACAGTTCCTTTTAGCTCGATGTCTCGGTAGAGCACATAGAGGGCCTTAAGCTCTTCGGTTGTGAGGCTCATAAATATTTTACCGTCCTTCATAGCATAGATAGGGCCGCCCTGCTCTAAGTCCCAAACTACTGGAGCCTCGACTTCGATACCCTTATGCTCTAAATGAAGTACGCCGGCCTCTACCTGCATTACGCTTTAGGCTTAGGATCCTTCGTAAAGAATAGGGCGAAAGCTACACCTAAGAAAGCTCCCGCCTCCGTTAGTGTAGCCTTCTCCCATAACACAAAAGCAAAGCTAGCGCACATAAGCAAAGCGCCCAGTACGCTAGTCTTCCAGTTGTCAAAAATTCTATTAAACATATTTACTTTTTATTTAAAAATCCGTAAACCTCTTGCACATCAAAAGAAGGGCAAGCTTTAGCCGCAAATTCATTATGCCCGTGTAGCGTAGCTCCGGGGTATTGCTCTAACAAAGCGCTTAAAAAGTTTACTAGAGCTGTATCTTGCTCCGGTGTTCTAGTGTCCTTCGGAGTCTTTCCGTCAGTCTCTACACCCCCGATATAGCAAACGCCAATACTCGTACTGTTATAACCCTTTGTATGCGCTCCGCTTCTTTCTATTGGCCTAGCGTCGTTAATAGAACCGTCTAAGTATATAACATAATGGTAACCTATATCGCTCCAGCCTCTCTTTAAATGCCATTTACGTATAGTTTCTACGCTAATATCTTGACCCTCTCTAGTAGCTGAACAATGCAATATAATTTTTTTTATTTCTCTCATATCTTTAACTCCCGCAGGCTTCGCAGTCGGGGTTATCAATAGTGCAAGCTTCCGGCTGCTCGGCTTCTTCCATTTCTTTAATAAAATCGTTAAAGCTGTCTTCCCAGTTATCGCTCATTTATTTACTTTTTAATATATCTATTTCTCTACGTAAAAAACTGTTCTCCGTTTCCAGCTTCGCTACCTTTTGCGTGAGCTCTAAGAGCTCTTTATGGGCTTCCTTTAAAGCGTTATCCATATCCTCTACGCGCCTCCTTAAGTCGTCGCGGTAGAGTATTGTATCGCTCTCGCTCTTCTCTTCCTTCTTTAGCTCGGCCTTTACTCTTAGCCTGGCCTCTGCGTATTTCCAAATACCGGCGGAGCCTAAAAGGGTTACTATAGCTAGTACTATTTGCGTGCTGTTATCCATTCTTTCTATGTAGCTCTTCCTTCTTAATTCTCTTTAGGCTCCCGAAGCTACTTACAGCTAATAAGATCCAGCCCCAATAACTAGGCCCCTGGAATAAGAGACCACAGTATAAATACATTACCCCCGCCAAAAGATAAAAGCTAAAGGTTACAAAGCTGGCCCGTACTCTACAGCTTAAACATTTTCCACTTACGCAGTACAGTTGGTACAGCCCCGCTATTGGAGCCATCAGCTGCATTATAGGCGAGTAGCCGAGCTCTAGGTAAGTGGCAATAGGATAGAGTGTAACAAGCGCAGCGGCTAACGTTATCTCTGTCGGCTGGCTGTCGCTGTACTGCCAAATCTTACGTAAAGAGTCGTAGCGGAGGGTTAGCTCCGCTACGATCGTCTCTATCTTTTTTTTGAGGGTTAGCATAGCTTACAGTACTTCCTCCGGCGCAGGAGGTTTACAGTAAAGGCTATCCGGGTAGAGCTCGCAGTAAGTGCTAGCGTATTCGTCCCTGGAGCTAGAGCTTCCGTAGTTATGAATCCCCAACGGCGTAGGCCATACTAACTGCGCATCCCAAGACGCTAACGGCTCACCAAACCACCAAACATCTACGGCGTAAACATCCGATACAACGGCGGCTTTGGTTTCGTTTCCGTCCTCATCATATACGGCGGGTTCTATTGTTAGATAGCCCAATTTAACCACATTGTGCCCGTGCGTTGGGTTGCCCTCTTCATCGTGAGGAAGTGCGGCAATGGCGGCATCTGCTGCCGCTTCGTTGGTGAATTCGTATTTTCTTGTGTACTTCATCTTAAAGCGTTGTTAATGTGATTGCGTCAGCGTCCGACATTGTAGAATTTCCCCAAAGTAATTGCTCTATAAATGCTGGTTTATTTCCTAAATTCCCGTTAAAATTACTAGTACCATTTACAGCAATAGATGTGGTTATCGGAATTTCACCGACCTTTGAGCCGTCAGCAAATAGTGAGAATTTTGAAGCGTTCCAAGAAATACAAATCTTTTTACTTCCATCGGGAATAATTAAAGAATTTGGACTTGCTCCGAGATTTACTACTTGCAGCGATATACTGGATTCGTACCCTCTGAATCTAAAATATCCATTTGCTGAACCATCAATGTCAAAATATTGAAAGCGGTCTTTTGAATTAGAGGAACTCCACCCAATAAATAAATCGTCAAAATCTTTAAATTCATAGAATATAAAACCGCTATCCGTGCCAAATAAATTATTTGATTGGAGGTTTGACAAATTTAAATCATCTTCCCCCCGCGTAACACTCCCGCCCGAATGGTTCGGGATGTAGGAAGTTGGGTAGGAGCCGCTTTCCAATTGTAGCCCGTAAAAATCAAGGCCGCTTGTGCCATCTCCCGTGAAGATACCAGAATTGTCTGAATCGCCAATAGCGTAAAAAACCTTTCCGAGCGCCGTTCCAACAGCTTGATTTGTTGCACTTATTCTATACCATCCGTCCGTTCCTACCGCTTCAATAGTAGCGTCAAGGTTGTCGCTATTTGTTGCGACTTGCCCCGTTGATAGATTAAAAAAAACATCTTCATCTCCAAATACTCCGCCAGTTCCCGCAAACTTTATAATCGCAAAATTATACCCATTCGCCTTAACAAAACAACTTGCTGTATAATCTAAACCGCTTGTATAACTTAAAAAGTTAGGGCAAAATTCGTGCTTCCCACTAACAGCATCTGCAACAATAGTAGTTGCATTTTGTAATCCTTCGGGTGATACCTCGCTATTGGTGTTGATTGTTACATTTGTAAGCTGTTCAAAATCATCGGAATACTCGCTATACGGCCACAAATTAGTCCTACTCCCCTCCAACAAAAGAGACGGACAAGTTGCCCCGCCCGAATAATCAAAACGCGGTTCGTCCTCTAACAATCCCGCTTTGCCCGTTGTCGCTCCCGATTCTATTACATCCGTTGCGGCGAGACCGATTTCTACTTGAGGTTTTGAAAGTGTGATATCGCCTGTGGTTGGACCACTTGTCCCAACACCAAATCTCCATTGCACCGCAGAAGCAACACTTAATGTAAGAGAATAAGTTTTTCCTGCACTTACCAAGTCAGTGGCATTGACAACAATACCATCCTCCATAAATGCAATAACACTTGAAGAACCTCCCGACCTTGATATAACATCAGCTAGCGAGATAGTACCCGAATGAATTTCCTCTACATAAACGCTTGAGGTAACAATACCCGTAACCGACGGGCCTTGTGTTATCATTATCCTATCGGCAGAAGTTGGAGCAGTAAATCTAATACTATTTGCTTGTGAACCAGCATCAAATGTACCCGAAGCAAAACTCGTAATACCAAAACTTGTTGGAGCAACATTTGAACCTACTCCATTCCAAATACTATTTAAAAGCAAATTCTCCCGCCCTTTCTCAATCAATCCATCCGCCCCTACACGGGTAGCCGCAAGGTTTGAACCTCGTGAAAATGTAAAGTCCCCCGTGCCGTCCGTGGGTTTAATGCTATACGCTTTGCCGTCCTTGCCAGCCGCGCCGCTTGGTAAAAATGCTAAAGATGCATCGTCAAAAAAACTCATTATTCAATATCGTTTTGCGGGAACCATTCGCTCCCCAATGTTTCTTCTTCCGTAAGTTCAGCCGTATAGCTATCGTGTTTTAAGATAGCGTAGTCGCTCCCGTTTGGATGTTCTATAATAGTAGCCCAATCCGTAGTGTAAACGCCATCATAGCCCTCGCCATTAACTACTAAAGTATTGTAGGCTTCTAATTCGCTTCTTGTTGTGCTTGTGTAGTATGCCATTAGAATCCGTAGTGTGTAATTATGTTATTCTCAACTCCCGTTCTGCTTATGGTTTGGTTATCGTAGATGATGTACTCTTTCATTCTTATAAAATTGTATTCCGCGGAGCTATATCCAAGCCGCATTCCACTTGTGGAATCTGGAGTTGCTAAAGTTGTTAGTTCAGCAAATGAAGATGTTGCAGTGTAAATGTCACCTCTTGTTGTACCAATAGAAGAACCATTGTTGTAATAAGAAATACTTGAAAAATTACTAAATGAATTTGCGCTCCCCGATTCAGCTACTGCGTAATAAGGACCTACTTCCGTTCCTCCAAATACTGCCTTACCAAAGTTTTGAACTACCATAAATGCAGAAAAGGCCGAACCAGAAGTGTAAGAAAATGAAGATTGCAAAATTTGATTACTCGCACTTGTTAGGTTTTCAATATAGCCAAGAGATGTTCCCCCACTCACAATCTTCGGTTGACTTGCCGCATCCACTTGAGCCGCATCATTCCCGCTACCACTTTGGTCGTACCAAGTCGCAACGAACCCATCCGTACCGCTACAGAAACTTTCAAGGCTTGTTGTATCTAACTCGTTGTTTACGAATCCGATTGATTGCGTTGTGTTATCCGATGCTCTACGAACTACGATTGCATCGCCCGTGTAGGTGTTATCCAATAAGCGTAAAGAGTAAGCCGCAGCCGCTCCCGAATAATCGTTGAGCAGTCCCGTGAATGCTACGGGTTCGGGGTTTTGGATCAAGTACTTAACGTCGTCCCTTATACAGCTCTCGCTTTCTAAGGTTCCGCCGTCAGCTATTACCCGCGTCTTAAAAGCATTTACAAGGGTTGACCATTCGCCGCCCCCTCCTGCAAAAAAGCCTCTGCGTAGCAGGTAAAAGAATTGAGCTTTTTTCATTATTTTATTTTTATTAAAGTTGGACTATTTTTTTTACTTCTCTTTCTTTTGTATTATATACCAGTTACTGTCCTTACCTAGTAAGGTAATACCGTCGTAGCTGCGATCCATAGAGTAAGTGCTCTCGGCGTCTATACGCTCCCCAGCTTGAGGCTGGAGCGTTATAGTCTTGTTCGCTACTATAGTGTCGTCGGTCTTAAAGCGCATTATTACGCCGGTCTCCGCTGAAGGTAGATTTATAGTATAGTTACCGGTACCCCCGCTGTAGCTTATAAAATTAAAATGATCCCTAGCGCTTATGCTTTCGCTGCCTCCTGGGTTACCCGTAACCTCGTTTATAGTTACGTTCACTCTATCGGTAGTAGTAAATTCCCCTACGCTCGTAGTAGCTAAAGTACTGTTACCCGTAACCCCTAGCGTACCGCCTATCGTTTGGTTACCGGTTACCGCGCTAGTAGTTGTATTAACCGTTACAGCGTTTATAATTTCGTCGGTGCCTTGCTGGCTGCTTACCCTAGCTACAAAGTCAGCACCTCCTCCAGTACCGACCGGGTTATCTACCGTAATATCGGTAGCGTCTTTTGCTATTTTAAACCATTCGCTACTCCACTCGTCTAAGTTAGCGTTATAGCTGCCCTGCATAGGAAGCCAGTAGCTGCCATCAAATTCGTAGCGTATACCAAAAGAGTAAGGGCCTACAATAGTACCGCTATAGCGTTCTATAGGCTTCTTATGTAAGCTTAGCACTTCATTAGTTAAAAGCTTCAGTAAGCTCGTATAGCTACCGGTATTACCTCTACGCCATTGCGTAGAAGCTACCCAGTTACTGCCGTCGTATACATAAAAGCTACCCTGCAAGCCGGTAGAGTCGCTTACCCTTAGCTCGCCTAAATCTAGAATAAGGTTACTGTTTATATTAGCGTCCGTATTCGTAGCGCTGTAAACTGTAACCTCGCTAGTAGATCCATTGTCGTTTAAGAATAAAGCTCTAAAGTTTTTGCTTTGTACTATCTCGGTAAAATAAGCTGGCACCGTTTGAACTGAGCCGGTGCTATCGTATACGTTTTGGAAATTAACGTCTAGCGTAGCGTCTCCTGCCACCGGTAGCGGAGGGGTTACAATAGCTACGGCAGTAGATAGGTATAAACCGCTCGCCTCATTAATTCCTATATCGCCGTCTATATGGTAAAAGCTAGGTGTAGTTGTCCAAGTTGTAGGGCCGTATAGTTGGGCACCCGTTAAACCCGGCTGCCAGTCTCTCTTTAAATAGTAAAAGGTTCCGGGATTAAGTACATCTTCTACCCTTACCTCTACTTCCCAAATAGGCCGCCAAAATTCTAGGGCTATAGTTCCCGGTGTACCGTTGTGCGTAAGCTGGTAAATTAGGTCTCCTATTATTTGAAGCCTTCCGTTATTGTCGTCGTTTATAAAGCCTAAATCCTGCCTACCGGTAGAAGGTAAAAAAGTTAAATTTGTGGCTAGTAAATTATTTATCCTCTCTTGGTTAAAAGAAACCTGCACTTTTTTTAATGCTGGTAAGAAGTTAAACTGGTTACCCGCTAGACGTGCCCCTCCTCCGGTTGTACCGTCGAGGGTTACGTCGTCGTTTACTGTAGCTGTAGAGTCTAGGCTTCCGTCAAATAAGTAGGTGTATACTATGCGTTCATCTTCTGCCCTTTCTAGGTATTGCTCGAAAGTAAATACGCCGTCCTTTTGGTAGAACCTAGCGCCAAAAGCTATACAAAGCTCTTTTAAGATCTCTAAATAATTAGAGTAAGTTACTGTACCGTCTTCCTGCTTTTCGGAATACACCAAGGCGCTAAAGCGCGTTAATGTGGTTACGTCAGTAGTAGCGCTATAGGTTTGCTGAGTGTCCCAAATATTTACTACGGTTGAGTAAAAATTATCGTTACTTAAATATAATTCATCTAAGCCTATAGCTCCTACAGCACTCTCTATAAAGCTTTCTATAGTTACGTTATCTACGCTTTCGTAAGGTATATTAGCTAAGCTACCTATACCGTCTACTGCTGTAATACTAAAGACGTAGGGCTTATGCGTATCTTCTACCGTTACTAAGTCCTGCATTATAACGCCTGCCCAGTAGTGCGCGTAGTTGGTGCCGTTGTGAAGTAATACGCGAAGCGTAAAGCGCTTCTCCTGGTATTGCTTAAGATCGGTTATAAAGTTGTCAAAAAAAGCATCTTCGTTATAAGCGCTTACCGTACAGTTAGAGCTTATAATAGGGCTTACTATATCGTCGGTTTCTCCGCTGTAATTTAAGTTAAAACCGTCGCTAGCTACTACGAAGTCCTGCGCTGTACCCCCGTAGCTACTGTCGTAAATCTCTACCTTAAAAAGCTTATTTGTTGAGCTGTGAAATTCACTATATAACCGTAACCCCATATTTAAAAACCTCTATATCTGCTTCGTGTTCTTCCTGCTTTCTCGGTGCTTAAGAGGATGTCCTGGCCGGATAGCTTACCTACTACCGTTACGGTACCGCCACCGGCGCCGCCTATCATATTCTTAAGCTTAGATAGTGGGGCTATTACTTCCGGATCCATTCTAGCGTTAGGGTTATCCCCTACTACTGCTAAAGTTTCGCCGTAAGCTAGACCTCCTTTAGCTAGTTTTACCTGCTCTTTACCTGCTGCTATTTGCTTCATTCTACCGCGAGCGGCTCCTGCTAAAGCTAAGAGACCAATACCCGCAGCTATAGCTACTCCAGGATTTAAAGTTTCTAGGGCTTTCTTAATACCCTCTACAGCAAAACCTACGCTTATAGCGAGCTTACCGAGCTGCTCCGCAGTGCTAGCAAAGGTTGATAATAAGAATAAGCCAAAATCTTCAAAGGAAGCTTTACCCGTTACTAGGCCTTCTCCTAGTCTCATTATACCCTCAGCTAGTACGTTGTCTACCATACCGGTAATAGCTTGCGCCATTGCCTCGCTTTGCGCTTTTACTTGAGTGCTGTATTGTCCCCAAGCTAAACCTAATTTACTTAGCTTCTTCTCGGTTTCTCCGTTAGGGTCGGGGTCGCTATTACCGCCAGTACCATTACCGGTACCGTCGTCGTTACCCGTGCTAGGCGGGGTAAATCCTTTGAAAGTAAAAAAAGATTTAGCTACTTCCCAGGCTTTCATCATAGGGGCTATCATATCATCGATACCCTGCTGCAGTCCTTCCTCGGTTACTAGCTCTATTTTGTCTTTAGGGGTAAATGCTTCCTCGAAGCCCTCGTTAAAGTCCTCTTTTATTCCTTTTACTATATCTTGTACAGCGTCAAGGGAAACCTCTTTAATATCGTTTAAACCTTCTTCTACTAGAGACCTATTAAAGGTAAACGCTCCTATAAGTATTTTACCTATAGCTTTTAGCTGTGTAGTAAACGCTCCGAATATAGCAGAGCCAATAGTCCAAAGCGCTTTAAAGGCGAAAATAACGCCTTGTATAGCTACCCTAAAAATAGTGCTCTCGTTATAGAGGTCTATAAAGTAGTTTATTACTCCTACTAAAATGGGCCTTACTTGATCCCAAAATTTATACATAGCAAAACCAGCCCCGGCGATACCTACTATAATTAACCCTACCGGGCTAAGTAGTGCGCCTATAGCTGTAGCTATAAAACCTATACCGCTCATAATAGGGCCGCTTGCCGCTACTATTGCAGTTAGGGTTAGTATAGTCGTTTTTGTCTCGGTGCTAAGATCTCTAAAGCTGTTTATAGCTTTCGTTATAAACTCGGCTATTTTTGTAACCATTGGAAGTAAAGCAGCTCCTAGCTCTATACCTGCGTTACGTAAACTGTTTAAGGTTTGCTGGAATTTAAAGCCCGACGTTTGGCTTACATTCTCGAAGCCCTCGTCTACTATACCAGTACTGTTACTAATGTTATCCAGTACAGCGGCGTAGGTCTCGCCCTGCGCTCCAGCTGTACCGAGTACAGCAGATAGCGCGCGGACGTTCCCGAAGACGCTAGTAAGTGCCTCGTCGTTACCCTCAAAGGCTGTCATTAAATTAGCTAGGGTAGCTTGTAAGCCTTCCTCGCTTACTTGGTTACGGAGGTCTTCCGCAGTCATTCCTAGAGTAGCTAAAGCGTTTTTAGCGTCAGCTGTAGGCTTTAAGAAGCTAGCCATAATACCCCGTAGACCTACTACGGCTTCTTCTGCCGGTACACCTAAACGGGTAAAGGTTGCGATATTAGCGCCTACCTCTTCAAAGCTTACGCCAAGCTGGGAAGCTATACCTACTACCCTACCAAGGGTAGGAGCTAAAGCTTCCGCCTCTAGGTTACCTTCTCTTACGATAGCGGTTAAAGTGTCGGTCGCTTGCGCTGCCGTCATTCCGCTAGCGCTGTAAGCTTGCATAACCCCGGTAAGGGCTTGCGCTATTTGTTGCGTATCTCCTAAGCCAATAGCTGAGGCTTTCGCGGATCGCTCTAAAACTTCCGTAGCTTCAGCGCCGCGAAGACCTGCGGAGGCTACCGTAAAGAGTGCCTCGCTTAGCTCCTGCTGGCTCTTACCAGTTTGAGCGCTTACGCCTTTTACTGAGCTTTTAAAATCGTCTAAAGCTTTACCCGTAATACCTACGAGGTTCTCTATTTTGCTAAAGCTGCCTTCTAGGTCGGTAGCCATCTTAACACCAGCTGCGCCCGCAGCAGCGAAAGGTAGAGTAACACTACTAGTAATATTACTACCTATACGCTTAGCCTGCCCTCCGAACTTACGGAGGCTACGCTGTGCAATTTTAAGGCCTCGCTGGAGGCCGCTAAGGTTTGCACCTATGCTAATGTTAGTACTTGCTATTGTCCTTTTTGCCATCTGCTTAGAATTGCTTTAGCTTCTTGTTTGTTTAGCTTTGCGGCTTTGTGTTTATTTTCCCAAGGGAAGCGGACTAAGTCCGTAGCTTTTACCTTTTTGTTTTTTGGTAGCTGTAGGTTTACTAGTACCGTAGTACTCCACCTCTCACGCTCCCAGCTTTGCTGCTGGCCTACTTCGTATAAATTAAAGAAGCCCTTAAGGGCGTTCTCTAACTCTCTAGGCGTCGCTTCGTAGAAGGTCGCCGGCGTCCAGCTAAGCTGCCCTAAAGCTAGCTCCTGGTAATAGTCAAAAGTTAAAGGGGCTGCCGGGCCTTCACCCGGCGCCCCGTTTACTTTTTTTCCTCTTCCGAGGAATTAAAGCTAGAGCTAAACACATTTAATACCTGCTCCATAGCTTCGGGCTTTTCGTCTAGCCAGTCCGCTATATCTTCGATCGTATGTTTATAAGGTTGCTTTTCTACTCTAGCGCCGTGCTTCAATCCGCACCACACTAAAAAGAGCGCGTCCTTAAGTTTCATATTCTCGCCTAGTTTATCTAAGTCGGCCATAGTATAGCCGTTCTCTTCGGTAAATTCCATAAGCGCAGCGAAACCGAATTTAACCGGCCTGCTTACTCCTCCTATTTCTACGTGTTTAACCATTTGCTTTAAGTGTTTGTGTTAGTGTTTATTACGCTACTGTAGAGTAGGTAATAGCTCCCGTAAGCTCGAATGTAGCCGAGTACGTTACGTTATCCTCCATACCGCTAGAAACCTCTAAAGAAGTTACGTAAGCTGAAGCTTCCCAGTAGTGGTCGCCCGATACTTCGGTAGAAAATTTTACTGTGAGCTGTGAGCGTCCGCTCCAAGCTGTCATAAGATCATCTACGCCGTAAGCCGCATCTTCAGCGTAAAGTGCAGATACTGAAATAGTACCCGATTTAGTAGCCTCTAATAAATCGCGAGTAGCGCTAGAGTCTTTAGTTGTTGCGTCTCTCGTGTCCATAGAGAGAGAAATAGAGCCCTCAGTAGCGTGAGCTATTAGAGTAGCGCCTGCATAAACCCCTAAAAGGGTTCCGTTCATAATTCCGGTAGTTGCCATTTTTAATCTAGATTATTTAGTTGTTCTTCAATTATTACGGGGGCCTCAGCCCCAAATTCTACAGCCTTACCAGCTTCTATAAGCTCTAGGCCGTATTCGTTTACTACGCTTAAAGTTAGACCTTTCGATAGCTTCTTACCGCTTGGCAGGGTTACTTTTTTCGTTAGTGTTATTTTCATCGCTTAACTCTTATTATATACTCCGAGCTCGTTAAGTAGGTCTCCGTTCCTGGGTCGTTATTTACGTCTAAGTCTATAAACTGTATAGAGTCAATAACTACCCCTGCTACGGTACCGGTGTAACGATCTAGAGCGGTTCGTATTTTATTAGTTAAATCGCTAGCCTCTGCGTAAGCTTCACTAGCTACTATAATATCGTAGCGTACCTCGTCTAAAGTACTTACCCCGCTCTTCGTGTCGCTAGGGTCTACGTTTTGTAATACATATACAACAAAAGGAAAGGCGGCCTCTTGGGCTGCTATTTGCGGGTAAACGCGAGTACCTACGATAGCGCTTACGTCGCTGTCGCTGGTTAGGATGGAGTAAATAGCTTTTCCTTCGTTCATTATCTACTGAGCTCGTATAAGCTCTTATTTATAATGTTTTGTACTTCTTTATATAAAAGCTGCTGCGTTACCGCTTTCGCTTTTTGGTGGCCTTTTAGCGCGTAGTCCACGTTACGCGTATTTTTTGTAGGTGCCTTAGCACGTCCTCTTTTTAGTCCGTAGTTTACTATAGCTGCGTAATACCCGTCGAAGGTCTTACCTGCTTTACTACCAAAGCGAGCACCTACGTAACCTACTAGTGCTCCCTTCATTCTTGAAGGTACAAAACCTATAGACCTGCGAAGGTTACCCGGTTTATAGTTTACTTCTTTTACCTTCTTCTTTACTGTTATTTCTCCAGTATCGTTATAACCCTTACGCACCTTTTTACCTTCGTCGTTACGGTTACTATCCTTAATACTAGCCTTAACACTTTTTACTAAAGGCCCAGCAGCTCTTTTTATACCCGCCTTAAACTGTCTAGCTTTCTTACGGTCTATCTCTTTGAGCTTCTCTAGTTTCTTTAGCGCCTTCTCTAAGCCGTCTACTTCAAAGTAGATACCTTCTTTACCAGCGTTTAAAAAGCCTCCGCTTTTAGTGCCCGTTATAGCCATCAGTCCCTTAGTACAGTATCTATAATAAGGTAGCGCTCTCTACCCTCTAAGCTTACGCCTTCAATTTCGTAAGTCTTACCGCCCCAGCTTATCTTTACTGTGGCGTCTACG
>Ga0206127_1001661_pt1 | contig 23735 bp, 27 predicted proteins | sample Helgoland_Spring_6_FD_148646 | JGI IMG/M metagenome (GOLD analysis project Ga0206127, IMG submission 148646) | Pelagic subsurface seawater microbial communities from Kabeltonne, Helgoland, North Sea - Helgoland_Spring_Bloom_20160419_1 | ecosystem: Environmental > Aquatic > Marine > Epipelagic ...
GAACATATTTTTCAATTCAAGATATCTTGCCTTATATTTCATATATTTTGATTTATACGCATTATTATTCATTTCTTTTTATACTATATATATATATATAATTTTTTTTTTTTTTAAAAAAAAAATATTATTCAATACATTTATAATATTTATCTAAATCTTTTAAATATTCTGTTTTATTTTTATTATTTTCTTGAATTCTAACGTGGTCTTCTAAACTATGACTTTTTAAAAATTTATTATATCCAAAAGGAATAAATCCAATATGTGTAATATATTTTTCTGGATCAATGATATCCATTCCATAAGGAATAATTTTTTGTTCAATACATCTTAAAGTAAAGTTAATATGTTCATAACCATATTTTCCATTCATTACTTTAAAATATCCAATTTTTTTTATTAATTCAGGAGTAAAAGATAACCAACAACCTACACTTTTTCCACCATGTTTCATAACATCAATGCCATTGTAATTTGTTTTAACGTACCCCATTTTATCCCATTCATTTTTTGGATGTACTTTTTCATGGACTTGACAATATCCCATATGAGCAATTTTACCATTAATAATTGAGTTTACATATGGTTGTAAAAAGTTTTTTTTATATAAAACATCATCATCGGCAAGAAAACCAATATCTATATTTTGTTCTAATAACAAACGAATTGAAGTATTTTTAACACGTGCCACACCACCATTTTCTTTTTTAAAATATAAATTAAAATTATAATTATTTAAAATATTAATATGTTTTTTTGGAATTGGTCCATCAATAACTACAACCACATAAATTTCATATTCTAAATTTGTTATATATTTTGTTAAACTATCTAAACTAATTTTTATTAAATTAAATCTATTTTCAGATGTATTTAAATTACTATAAGTAGAAATTGCTATACCTATTTTCATATTTATTTATAATTATTATAAACTATATATAATAATTATAAATAAATAATTAAATAAATAATAATTAAATAAATAATAATTAAATAAATAATAATTAAATAAATAATAATTAAATAAATAATAATTAAATAAATAATAATTTTTTTCTAAATAATTAATATAAAATGATAAATATTGTAATTACTTTTATAGTTTCTAGTTTAATAATAGGATTATTATATTATTTTTTTGTTCATACTTGTGAAAAAGATGGAAACAAAAAATTTAATTATTCAAACTTTAGATGTGAAAATATTGTTAATTCTACTCCAGGTCCAACATTATCACAGTATGTAACACCATCCTCTACACCTTTTACAACACCTTTTACAACACCTTTTACAACACCTTTTACAACACCGCATTCTACACCGCATTCTACACCGCATTCTACACCGCATTCTACACCGTTTATTAGTTCCGGATAATTAATCTTAAATATAATAAAACTAATAACTTGATTGAACTAAAGTGTTTGTAGATAAAATGTGATTGATGTAATAAATAACTTAAATTTAGATTTTTATAATTGATAACTTTGATATTTAAAAAATATACGAAAATTAAATTATAAAATTTAATTTTTTATATTCAATAAACTCAAGTAGAAAAGATCCATAAATTACAAATTTTAGTAGATATGAAAAAAATATTTAATTAAATAAATTTTACTTAATTTTAAATATTTATATATTATATATAATGAATAATATCTTAATTATAATAACTGCATTTGTAATTATTATATCTTCAATAGTTATTTATATATTAATCAAAGATGATGATAATGATACTAATACTGGTAATACTGAAGCACCTTCTGTAGTACCTCGAATAACACGACATACAACTCCACATCCAACACGACATACAACTCCACATCCAACACGACATACAACTCCACATCCAACACGACATACAACTCCACATCCAACACGACATACAACTCCATATCCAACACGACATACCACTCCATATCCAACACGACATACCACTCCATATCCAACACGACATACAACTCCACATCCAAAACAAAATGAATTTCAAACAATAATATCTACTCTTAATAAATGTTTCTGCGATCAAGGAGAAGAAATTTCATTGTATACGGGTGAATTAAAAAAAGATTGTATTAATTCATTATATTCAAAACTAGAATATAATAATCTAACAAATATTTCAAGTTATAAGAATTTTATTGGTAAAGATTATTATCAAAAAGAAGTAAGTAAATTATTCAAAAATAAAATATGTTCATCCGGATTCAAACAACCACCAGTATCATACGCTCCAGCGGAACTACAAGGATTAGATGATCTAAATTTACATCACCGATTTATATATCCTTCTTTTTTTAAAAAATATGAAAACATAAATGAAATACCAACACCGCACCCTGAACGAATGGGACCACCTGAACCATTCAGATCATTTGGTTCAAATGATAGTAGTTTATTTAAAATAGAATTACCAAGTGTTTCTATCCAATATCTAAAAGAAGAAGGAATTGATACACTTAAAACACTTATACTAATTGGTCATGAATATAATACATTTATTATATTTATTTTAAATGATAGTAGTGAATTATATTTTTTTTATCATGATCATGATGCTGTAATAACAAATAATGAATTCGATGTATCTAAATATCAAAATGATAATATGCTTACAGATCAGTATCCACCAGAACATGAATCTATCCAAGTCATAAATAAAAATATTACAGATTATTACTTATATATGTATAAACCGGATTATTAAATAAATATATATATAATTACTACTTAAAATTATTTGTAATAATTATATATAAATGAACGTAACAGTTGTTATTCCTTGTTATGATAAACATTTTAATTACTTAATGAAAAGATTAGTTGAATTATATACTAATACTAATAAACCTGAACAAGTTATTATTTCTCTCAATGGTTGTAAAAATATTGAAATTGAAAGAATAAATATTTTAAAAAATAAATTTACTAAATATTTTACTAATTTTATAATTATTAAAAATAATGAAAGAGTGCCCAGACCAGAAGCTAGAAATTTAACTCTAGAATATATAACTGGTGACATTATTTGTTTGTGTGATGCAGATGATAAAATACATCCTCAAAGAATTGAAATTACTAAATATTTTTTTAAAAAATATAAAATTTCACATCTTTTAAATAGTTATATTTTATCAGGCTGTCAGAAACCAAATTGTAATTGTTTAATGTGCAATTTAGGTAAGTCAAATAAATTTACTAATTATTCAAATTTTGAAAAAATTAAAGCAGTTCTTCCAAATGAATTATATCAAATTAATTTTGGTTCTGATTTCATTATACCTGAAGTAAAAACTGTATTGGGTCATAATGGAAGATATCAAATTCTCCCCCATCATGGTAATTGTGCTTTTACAAAAGAAGTATTTAAAAAAATAAAATTTAATACTATATTTCCTAGAGGTCAAGATTCATTATTCTGCCAACAAGTACTTCATGAATTTAAAAATACAATGTTGATTGATGCTGAATTATGTATTTATGAAAATCAATGGATTCCAAAAATAAAAGATTTTTATTATTTTGAAAAACAAAATATTTACTTAAACTTTGGATCTCAAACTTATCCAGGAATTCCTAGAAGAAAAGAAGAAATTAAAATTATAGGTGAAAAAATATGAAAACTATTTTTATAAAAAGTGATGCTTTGAATGATATTATTTCTAGTGATAAAATTTATGAGGGGCGATTAAATAAAAGTTATTTTCAGGATTTTAAAATTGGAGAAATTTTTATCTTTAAAGACTCATTACGTAAAGTTATATGTTGTATAGAAGAAATATTAATATTCAAAAGTTTTAAAGATGTTTTTGAATCTTTAAATTTTAAGCACTTTAACTCTCGTTTTAAAAATAAAGAAGACACTATTAATTTATATAAATCATTATACCCTAAATCAAATTTATCAGTTATAGTTTTTAAAATTAACAAAAATATTTAATTTTTTTATTTAAGGAAATAATTTCATTTATATTTATATCTAAATGAAATTATTTATAATTTTTCTTAATTTATATTTAGTTGTTGGAAATCAAGAAATTGATAAAAATACATTAAATTATGAACAGTGTTTTACACTTCCACCTAAAATTATAAATTCATACGAAATATATAATTCACATGATTGTCCTCATAGTTATATTAAATATAAAGAATATTATGAATATCTAAATGTAAAAAAAGATGATAATTGTATAATAAATTATGGTACTAAAATCGATTCAGAAGTAACTAAAAATAGTAATACTAATTTAGTAAAAATTTATGCGGTTTGTTGTAAATAAAAAATTGATTTTAATTTAATTAAAACTAAAAAATATATATCAAAAATTAAAACACATCAATCTTAAGCACATTCTCCAAAAAAAAAACATGTCACTTTCAAAACCTATCCAAAATATCCATTCCCTCGCAACCGGTGATTGGCGTAATAACCCAAAAGCGGTTGAAGCTCTCAATAAAGAATCCAAGCATTCTTTTGAGGTTCTGAGTCAATCAAAAGAGACATTTCTTGAAGCCATAAGTGTCATAGGTGTAGTACTTGAAAATGCAAGTACTACACCTATGACTCGAGTCATTAACTGGTTTGTTTCTTGGTTCTATGAACCAACCACTACCTTTAGGATTACCTGCATTGGCAGCGGTCGTGGCTCATGTCAGTTCAGTACTTGGTCAGTGGATGTTGATTACCTCACTGGTAAAGTACTTACCTCGAAAATGCTTCACTCCACAAAGTCATCAGGGTTTCCAAAGAACCGTGATGCCGACTTTGGTGCAATGACCACAGCTCTTGAAGAACACGTTGAATTCAATCCAGATTATGTTCTGCTCTGGGGTGCAGCGTACTACATCGCTTCACCTAAGTTTAAGTTTGAAGATAATGGAGTCTTCAAACAAGAAGTCATGAACACTCTTCCTATGGGTTCATGTTTTTCAAAGGAACTTCCTTTCATGGATAAGTTTTCTAACACACCTTCACTGGCTCTTCGAAACCTTTCAACCTCTACAGGAGACTTTAAACCTGGTTGGGGATCTGGTCTTGAGTTTCCAGATGGAAAACGAACCGATGTCTATGGAGATCTAGGTTCTGGTAAGTTCAACCTTGTTGAAACTTCTTCTGGAAAAGTTCTGGATACATGTCAAGTGAGCATTGAAGATCCAAAGAAGGCGGCAATTGAGGTCTCGGCAATTCTTGATAAATACCTCCTTGACCAAGTCGAGTAATATATGGGATAATTAATTTTTATTTTTTTTAAATGTAAAAAAATAAAAATTATTTAATTATCTATTATATAACAATTTAATTTTGGACAATTTAAAAAGAATTCTTTATCATTTAACATATAAATGAGTTGCTTTTTCAAAATAAAATGGTCCATTACTAAATCTTAGTATATCTGATATTTTTTTTACATCATGATCATAAATTCTATAAGTGGTCTTACAAATATTTATATTAGTCAGACATCTAAAATTAAAAAGATCAGACATAATAGGAAAACATTCTAAATTTATTTTTTTTTTTTTATCGCTGGAATACCAAGATTCATATCTAATTAAAACGTATGAATTATTATTTTTTTGTTCATTCATCTTGTTTTATTTTTTATTAATTTAAAAAGTAATTAAATAAAAATCAAATTTTTAAAAAAGTCAGAATTAAATAAAAATTGATTTTATAAATATTAATTTTATAATATAAACAAATAATCTAATATGAATGAACAAAAAAAATATTCGAGTTTTGATGACATGAATTTGTCAGATAATGTTTTAAGGGGTATTTATGCCTATGGTCTTGAAGAACCATCCCGACCACAACAAATTGGTATTGTCCCAGGAATTCTTGGAAATGATTTACTATTACAATCACAATCAGGAACAGGTAAAACAATTACTTTTTCAACTGTGGCTCTTCAATTAATTGAATCTACACGTGGAACACCAGATTTCAATGAATCACTTGTTTTAATTTTAAGCCCTAGTCGTGAATTGGCTTCTCAAACAAATATGGTAATTCGTGATTTAAGTAAATATATTAAAGATATTGTAATTCATAAAACAATTGGGGGTTATCAAAATATGTCAGAAGATTCAGCAAAATTAAGAAAAAAACCTCATATAATTATTGGAACTATGGGTAGAATCAAACATCAAATTGAATTAAAAAATCTTAATACTTCAAAGCTTAAATTAGTTATTCTAGATGAAGCGGATGAATTATTAAGGGAACAATCTCGTGATAGTTCATTTAAAGAACAAATTAAAGATATGTATAATTATGATATTAAAAAATCATGTCAGACTATTCTAATTTCAGCAACATATACTCCAGAAGTAATTGAAACTAGTGATCATATTTTACGAAAAGATAAAACAGTAAAAATTTTAAGTGAAATTGAAAAAGTATCTTTAAATGGTATAACCCAATATTTTGTTGAGTGTGAAGATGAAAGTATTAAAAATTGTGTTATAACAGATTTATATAAAGTAATTTCAGCAACTCAATCTGTAATATTTGTTAATACTAAATATACAGCTGAAAAAGTAAAAACTTTTATGAAAGGTGAAGATTGGGTTGTATCTGTAATTCATGCAGACCTTGAACAAGAAGACAGAGATAAAGTTGTTTCTGATTTTAAAAGTGGTAAAAGTCGTATTTTGATAGCAACAGATGTATTTTGCCGTGGTATTGATGTACAGAGAGTTTCAGTTGTTATAAATTATGAACTCTCTGAAAACATTGAAAACTATATTCACCGTATTGGTCGAAGTGGAAGATATGGAAGAAAAGGTACATCAATTAACCTAGTTAAACCAGGAAAAGAAACTTCTATACAAAATAAAATCGAAACACATTATGGAAGAGTAATTGAGTCTTTACCATCAAATTTTGCAGAAAAAATTACTAGTTATGATGAATAAAAATTAATAATTTTTTTATTTACAAAAAATTAAACCAAAATTATAAAAAATTACACAAATTTAAACCAAATTTAAACCAAATTTACACAAAATGCAATAATTTACACAAATTTAAACCAATTTTTTTTTTTTGGTTTAAATTTGTGTATTTAAATTTAAAAGAATATATTTGTAATATATATATGTATAAATGTAATTTATGTAAAAAAGAATTTAAAACCAAACATGGTTTAAAAGGTCACCTTGAAAAAAAAACACCATGTATTAGTAAACATCAATGTAATTTATGTGGTAAAATTTTTAATACTAAACAAATTTTAGAAAAACATTATAAAAGAAAAACACCATGTGTTAAAAATACAGATTCTAAAACTAAAAAAGATTCCAAAAATATTCCAAAAGATTCCAAAATATTCCAAAATCTCCCAATTTTGGAATCATCCACAGATTCTGGATCTGATTCTTGTTTTAATTCCACTACTGATTTAGAAATTGTTTTAAATAAACCAAAATGCGAATATTGTAAAAAAAGTTATTCTACGAAATACAATTTGAATAAACATTTAAAAATTTGTAAAAGTAAAATATTATTTGAAAATACCCAAAAACAATTACAATTAAAATATGATAAATTAAAAGAAGATATTGAATATATTAAACAAACCGGAGGTGGTGGCAGTCAAATAATTCATAATAATACCGAAAATAATATAACTATAAATTCTACAATAAACAATACTCAAAATAATATTAATATTACTATTAATGCTTTTGGAGATGAAATGGTAGATTATTTAACTGAGAAAGAATATAGGTCAGCAATTAATAGTAAAATAGGCGGAATAGTAAAAATGATAAAAAATATAAATTTTAATTCTGCTCATCCTCAAAATCATAATGTGTATATTCCAAATAAAAAAGATCAATATGCAATGATATATGATGGAGCTAAATGGTTATTAAATAAAAAAGATGATGTAATAGATAATTTAATAAATAATAATTACGGTAGAATTATAAATTATTATGAAGAAAATGGTAAAAATTTATCTTCTAAAGAAAAACGTAATATGGAAAAGTTAAATCAGTTAATTATGGAAGAACAACCAAAACAATTACAAGATAGTATTTTCTTAGTTCTTTATAATAATCGTGATTTAATTACAAAAGAATGTATAATGACTAAATAATAAGATAAATTTAGTAAAATATTTTCTTATCATTTAATATGATATTAATAATTGATAATACTAAAAATTTAAATAAAGCATATATGACTCCTAAATTAATTGAATGTCTGATAAATAATAATATTAAATATCATGTTGCTTCTCAACGTTTAGAAGTTAATAAGATATTATCAGAAAATAATGAAATTAAAGGTATTATTTTATCTGGTGGTCCATTATGTTTAAGTGAAGAACTTACAATATCTTCTATTAATAAAAATATAGTTGCTCTTTTTAGTCAAATACCAGTACTTGGAATTTGTTTTGGATTTCAGATTATGGCTGCAAGTTATGGTGGTAAAATAGATTCTATGGAACAAGTACATCAAGGTATTAAAAATATAGAAATTGATATTAATAGTATGATATTCCATGGATTAAATAAAAACATAGACGCATTTGAATCTCATAGAGATAAATTAGTAGAAGTACCACCAAATTTTAATGTTATATCTGTATCTATAGATGGTATTATTCAAGGTATAGAAAATAAAAAATTAAAACGTTGGGGAGTTCAATTTCATCCGGAAGGATTAGAAACAAGTAATAAAATTATATTAAATTTTATTAATTATTGTTTATAATTTTAATTTTTAAAACACGTTACTATCATTTATTTCATCAACTGATATATATTCACATACATCTTTTCCCCATTCTTTAAAAGGATTTCTACATAATGGACAAGATAATTTCGCTTCATACCAAGAATCAAGATTTCTTTCTTTAATACTTTCAACTAATTGATCTATACAATAGTTATGAAATTCATGATTACATGGTAATTTAATAGAAATATTATTATGTATATTGTCTATAGACATATCTTTTATATTAAAATATAATGGTTCTAAACAAATGCTACAGGTTTCTTTATTTTTAATTGTTATATGTTCATATTTGAATGATTTTATAATTCTTATATATTTTAAAAATTCTAAAATTACTAAAGAATTATTTTGTTTTAAAAATTTTTCTGTTTTCATTAAATCAATTAATTCTTGATCATAATTAATAACTTTTAAATTATAAAAAGTTAATTTTAAATTAATATATTTATCTGTTTTTATTAAAAATTTTATTATATCACAATTATTAAGAGTTAAACTAAATGGAGTTGTTTCATACATAAATTCATAGTTAAATATTTTTTTATTGTAATTAATGTATTTATCACAATTTACTAACAATTTTATTATTTCAATATGTCTATATAAACAAGCATAAGAAAATCCAGTTAAACCAGATATTTCACTTATATTATAATTTATATTATAATTACTATTTAATAATTCCTGTACTTGATTCAAATTATTATTTTTACATGAATTCTTAAATTTGTTACTTAAATAAAATAGAAAATATATATTATTCATGTAATGTAATTAAAAGATTGTTAAGAAATAGTATAATAAATCAATTTTAAAGTAATTATAAAAAAAAATAATAAAATAGAAAACTTTTCTATTTTATTAATATAATTCCTGAACACCATCTAGTTCAATGTATTGACTCACGTCTTCTGAAGTTTGTTCATAACATTCTGAACACAAAAATCTTGTCGTTTTATCGTAAAGATGTTCATCATCATCATCAGTCCCAAAACGACCTTTTTTACATCCTTTTTCAGAACAGACAAACAAACCACCGTAAATTTCTCTATACAAAGTATCCCAGTGAAAGAAGCATATCTTGCAGGGTACTCCATTTACTTTTACAAAATGGCATTCTTGATCGTAACTCCAATCACATTTTGTACATATACAGAATGTTTCTTCCTGATTAATCAAACAAATACGTTTTCGGGTTTTGATTATCTCTGAAGCTTCATACATAGATGGAAACTTTGAAGGATCCACGTGAGACAAACACTTATTACGTACACCATTTGTTGCATCATATAGTTGTGGAACAATCGTACCCCATTCCGTTCGTGTAATCCACCTTCCTAAAGAGGAGTCCCATTCAAAATCAGGACTTTCACCATCAGAAGAAAGTATTGGATGAAGATTCGACTTATATCGACAAGATTGCCATCCAGGAGAGCTCCATGTTATGTCACAAGGTCCTGAAGAGGACGTGCGTCCATACCACAACTCCCCATCTTTGTGTGGTATTTTCATAGGGTGTAGTGTTCTTTCACGGTTAATTGTTTTCCAAAGAATCGGTTCATCCACTTTTGACACCCAACGATATTTTAACTTGTAGAACTCATCATTATCCATATGTGGCAACTCTGAATGTAATCCTCCAAAACCTTTGTTAGTACCATGCCTTTCTGAATACTCCCTTAATTTTTTAAGTTGTCTGTGCAATTTTCGGTGTGGTTTCCTATCAGATATCCAGACGTCAAATCGAGGGTAGTACTCATCTTCACTTATTATATCAAATGAAGGGTAAGGTTCTCTAATTGGAGCTCCCTTTTCTTTGGTAACGGTGAGCAGGAAATGTGCTAGAGTAATGTAGTCCATGATTTTTTTTTTTTATTGTATATATAAATACGTTTAATTTAATAAAAATCAATTTTTAAATAATTATTAAAAAAATAAATAAAAAAATAGAAAACTATTCTATTTTATTAATAAAGTTCATGAGCACCATCCAGTTCAATGTATTGACTCACGTCTTTAGAAGTTTGTGCATAACATTCTGAACACAAAAATCTTGTCGTTTTAGCGTGAAAATGTTCATCATCATCATCATTCTCAAAACGACCTTTTTTACATCCTTTCTCCGAACACACAAACATACCATTGTAAATGTCTCCATAACAAGTATCCCAGTGAAAGTAGCATAGCTTGCAGGGCACTCCATTTACTTGTACAAAGTAGGTATCTCGATCGTAAGTCCAATCACACCTTGTACATGTACAAAATGTTGGTGTCTGTTTGTTACTATGAATGCGTCTTTTTGACTCAATTAGTTCTTTTGCTTCAGACATAGACGGAAACTTTAAGGGATCAACGTGAGTCAAACAATCACCATCTACACCAAAATTTGGAGCATCATATTGTTGTGGAACAATCGTTCCCCATTTCGTTCGTGTAATCCACCTTCTTAAAGAGGAGTTCCATTCAAAATCAGGACTTTCACCATCAGAAGAAAGTATCGGAGGACGATCCGACTTAAAATGACAAGAATGCCATCCAGGACTATGTGAATATATGTCTTCAGGTCCTAAAGAGCACATGCGTCCAAAGTACAAATCACCATCTTCGTGTGGTATTTCCATTGGGTGTCGTGTTCTTTGACTGTTAAGACTTTTCCAAAGAACATTTTCATCAACTTTTGACACCCATCGATATTCTGGGTCGTAGAACTCATCGTCATCCATATGAGGCATCTTTGAAAAACTCATTGAGATAAAACGTTCTCCCGGAGGGCTTCCATTGTACTTTTCAATGTGCCTGTGCAATTTTGGATGTGTTTTGGATGAAATCCAGACGCGGAATCGAGGGTAGTACTGATCTTCACTTATTACCAGAAATGGCGGATAAGGTTCTCTAATTGGAGCTCCCTTTTTTTTGGTAACGGTGAGCATGAAGTGTGCTAGAGTAATGAAGTCCATCGTTTGTTTTTTTTTAAGTTATATGAATAATCGTTTAATTTAATAAAAATCAATTTTTTTTATAAATTTCATAATTTAATTTATAAAAAATATAATATATTATTTTAAAAAACTTGTTATTAATTCATAACACTTTTTATTATATTTTGGCCATGATTTTGATTGGGTTAAAACTTCTAAAGGAAGCCAATCTATTTTATGATTTTCAATTGTATATATTTTACCTTCATAATCAAAAGTATAATAAGTATAAACTAAAATATCATTTTCAAATTCTTTATATAAAAATTTAAGATTTTTTACATTTAGACCTGTTTCTTCTTTTACTTCACGAATGCCAGCTTGTACAGGTAATTCATTCTTTTCAACCATTCCGCCAGGCATATTCATATCACTGTGGTCATTATGAAGACTAACTGATAAAAATTCTTTATTATTTTTTAGTATAATTACAATTGAAGCCTTCTTAACATTCATTTTAATAATATATTTTATTATTAAAATAATTTTTAAGTTGAAATATATTTATTTAAAAAATTCATAAATTCAATTATTTCTAAATCTTCTGATTGTTCATAATTATTAGTTAATTTAAAATCGGGATCTTCAATAATTTCTTGAAAAAAATTTCTTTTATCTTTAATATTATATTCGTCAAATAAAATTTGAATAAATTTTCTAAGATTATTTTTTCCTATCATATGTGTATATTCACTTATTCCATATATATGATTATTTTTTCCAGATTGTTTTATATTTTGTGGATTATCATCTAACATTATAATTTTAAAATTATCTTTATCTATTTTATTTGGATTTATTATTTTGTGATTATATATATTACTTAAATTTTTTATAGTTGCTCCTGATGGTGCAACTTCAGCGTTAGGAAAAGATTCCCTATGAAATATTAAATCAAATACTCCTGGTGCTTGAGCATATTCTTCTAAACAATCCTTCAAAAAATAAACCCAATTATCTTCATTTGAAGCAGAAGTATACATTACTACTTTGTGTATAATACCCATTTTTTTATAATGATGTAATAGTATTAATAAAAAAAATGTTCCAGGACGAGCACATCCAACCATACCAATATTTCTTTTAGAAGGTGATATACCATTTATTTTAAGATAATAATCCGAAAACAATTTTACTAATTTTTTATAATTTTTACTATTTTTATTAGTAGTATCTGGAAAATTATTTACTATATGTGAATGAAATACAGACGCCATCACGTATTGTCCTGTACATTCATCATTATCTAAAACTACAACAACTTTTTTTTTATTATTTTTCATGTAATATATAATTAGAAAAAAATATAATAAATAAATTTATTATTTATTAATATTAAAATATACTTTTAAAAACTCTATATAATTATTATTTTTTGATTTACCTAAATTATAATCATAGTAATAATATATTAATTGTTTAAATAAACATTTTCAATATAATTATGGTTGTAATTCACAAGTGTTATATCAACAATTGAACTAATATTATAGTTTTGAAATAAAATGTTAATTATTTTAATTTAAATAAACATTAATTTTTTTCTAAAACATTCTAAAAAATAGAATGCATTTGGTAATTTAAATTTTAAAATAATCATTTTATTAAAATGATTATATTCTATATTAGTATGAAATTTATCTATAAACATTGATTTAATTTTAAAATATGGTATAGAAACTTTATAATTATTATCATATGTAATATTTAATTTATTTTCAGGATCTAATGATAATTTACAATCAAGATAATAATTTTTAGAAAATTTTTGTGTAGCATTAAAATAATTTTCTAATGGTGTTCTACACAAAGGACAATTTGACCGTATTTTTAACCAATGATGAATACATTCAATATGAAACTCATGAATACAATTAATAAGTTTAGAAGTCGGTTTTAATTCTAAATCTTCAAAACATATGGGACAAACATTATCCATATATATTTTTAATATAGAAAATAATTAATAATTAATTTTATGTATCAAAATATAATTTTAATTCCATTTAGAAATAGAGAAAAACATTTAAATTATTTTATTCAAAATACAATTCCTTTAATTGAAAAATTTATGCCTAATACTTTAATAGTAATAATAAAACAAGAAGAAGGAAAATTATTTAATAGAGGATGTATTTTAAATATAGGATTTAAAGAATATCAAAATATGACTAAATATTTTATTACTCATGACATAGATATTAATCCAACAAAAGATTGTATTATAAAACATTATAATAAAGATTTAAATAATATTATTTGTGGTATTTTAATATCACCATGTATTACACTTGGAGGAATTGTTAAAATTAGTTCAGATAATATATTTAAAATGAATGGATTTCCAAATAATATATGGGGTTGGGGGGCGGAAGATAAAGCATTAGAAAATAGAAGAGTTTTTTTTAATATAGAAAGAGAAATAATTTTTTTACACCATAAAAAAAATATAAATAATAAAAACTTTATTTGTTTTGATGATGTTAATGATAGAAATAGTTTAAATCATCCAAAAAATTATCAATTACAGTATATTGATTTTAAAAATTTAAATACAGAACAAAAAAAAAAAGAAATATTTAATTCAGGACTAAATAATATTAATTATCAAATTTTAGAAAGAAAAAAAATTAATAAAATTTTAGAAATAATAAAAGTTAAAATATAAAAATTTATTTAACTAAATTTTATATTTAACTAATTTTTATTATAATATAATGCATCATAAGTTTTTTTATCAGAAATAATACTTTTTTCATTAAATTCTAAATATGCTTTTTTAAAATGTTTTAAAAAGTGTTCCATTATATATCTTGGTGCACCAGCTACAGTTATAAAATGCTCAAATTTACCATCATACATATCATTTCTATAATTCTTAACATATATTTTTTCATCAATTAATCTTTGAATTACATATTCTTTCTGCTTTATATTTTCGAAATATGGATTAAAATAAACAGCATTATCATTATTACATTTAACTCCAATTTTTTCTAATTCTGAAATACAATAGTCCCTACCTTCTACTACTTGATTACAATAATTTTCTTTAATATCTATATGATCCAATACATATTCTGCAAACTTTTGACTAAACATACTAATTTCATATGATAATCTAAGGGTACAAGCGGCTTTAATTAGTTTTTTATTTCCCATAAGTGCTCCTGTTCTAATTGTAGGTAATCCAAATTCCTTTGAAAAAGAATTTATTACTAGTAGATTATCATATTTATTAATTAATTCTTTTGCTCGATAAATACCAAAACCTCCAGCAACTTCATCAATTACAACAATTACATTATTTTTTTTACCAACTTCACATATTTGTTCAATATCTTCTTTTGTTAAATTATCTAAAAAATGATTTGGATTTGCAAGAAATATTATATCTAAATTAGGTAAATCATCTAATATTTTTTGTTTTTGTAGTTTTATATCGTGTTTATTCACGTCATATTCATATTTATGGGGAATTGCTTTATAAGCATCAGTAAAAACATAATACATTGCATAAGTTGGAAATAAATATCCTACATGTGTTCCTTCTTTAACAAACATTTGAAAACATCTAACTATTCCATCTTCAGCGCCATTAATAATACATACTTGATTTTCATCTATGTTTGCATAGTCTGCCCATTTCTTATATAATGTTTGAATATAATGATACATATTCCATTCTTTAGAGTCGATTGTTTTTAATACCTCTTTAATTGTTTCTTCTGGCCAAGGTACAACTCTTTCATTTCTATTCATTAAATATCCATTTTTATAATCTCTAGTTTCAGGAATACGTATTCGATCTATATTACTTAAATGTTCTAAATCCATTTTATATTAATATAAATTAAATATTTTTAAACCTTTTTAAAAATATCAGGGGTTATTTTATTATTTAATTTATCATTTTTAATTTTTAATTTATCATTTACATAATTTATTGACTTATGTAATCTTTTTTTATATTTATTTTCTCTTTGATTATAATTAACTTTGACATCCTTTTTAACAAAACTAATTGCTAGACCATATCTATCAAAATTTGATATATTATTAGATGAACCATGTATAGTAGTATCATAAAAAAATATACAATCTCCTGCATTTAATTCACAATTTAATAAACCATATTTATTATATAATTTTGTTAGTGAATTATTATTAACTCTATATTTATGTTCTAAAAATGTATTATAGAATTCATCATGTATCTCAATTTTTTTATGTGATTTTGGAATTATATTTAAACAACCATTTTCTTTATTATGTTCATTTAAAGCAATAAATAATTGAAAGCTTTCATTTTTATTTATATTACTATGTTGATTATAAATAATTTCTTGATGATACTCAACATCTTGTCCAATCCATTTAACTTTATTCAATAATTTTAACCATAATAAATTATATTCTTCACCTAGTTCTTTGGTTAATATATTTTTTATTTGTTTATTTTCTAATATTTTATAAATATATGTATTTTCATTAAATGAAGTATAAAAATATGGAATATTAGTATCTGGTAAATTTAAAATATTACAATTATCTTCATTTAATTCAGATAAACATTTCTTACAATATTCCGAGGTTAATAATGATTTAATTATTACATAACCATGACTATTAATCTCTTCAATATTATAATTTATATTCATATATATATATATATATAATTACATATAAATATAAATAATAAATTTTGATTAAACATTAAAGATATGTGGTAAATATCGTAATGTATTAGAATTATATAATAAATAATTAATATTATTTGTTGTATTTTGAAATGTCTCCAGATAATATTAACTTAATTAATATTAGTAATCTAAATTATAAAAAATTATTATCAAAAAATACAATGAATTTATATTAAATAATATCATTTAATAAAAATAAACCAAAATATCGATTATCTGAACTTTCATTTTTATCATTTATTTCTAATAAAATTTGTTTATTATTAAATTCTTTTTTTAAAAATTGTTTCATTCCATTAAATCCATTAATAATTTCTTTACCATATTTTTGTTTTTTTAAAAATGCTTGATAAAATAATAAATTCCCATTCTTATTTAATAATTTAAAACAATTATCAAAAGAAATTTTTAAATTTTCTAATATATACCATAATAAATTTGAAATAATTACTAAATCATATTTTTTTTCTGAATCATTTTCTTGGATTTCTGTAATATCTTTATAAAAAAAATTTAATTTTGGAAAATTATGTGAAGCATTTTTAATAGCTTCTTTACTAATATCACAACCATTAATATCTACATATTTATCTAAATTATTATATATTTGATTTGTAGTAAATCCGTTTCCACAACCTATTTCTAAAATACTCATTTTTTTTTTATATTTTTTAGAAATATTATTGATTACATTATTAATTTTAATTCTACTACTATTATAATAGTTATCATTAATATTAGACTGTTCCCAAGGATCTTTTAAATTTAAGTAAATATAATCAAATAGTTTTTTATTTCCAATATATTTAAATTCTAAATTACTAGTTTTAAATAAAATATCTTTACAACTCATTTATATTATAATATAATACGTTATAAGTTTTTAAATGATGTAAAATGGTTTCATTACATGTTTAGTTTCTTCAAAACTATAATAAATATGTAATACCAAAAATTCTATTCAACTTTTTTTTATGGTTAAATAATTTATTTTAAAAGTATTTAATGAAACTTTTATTTTTTCTATTAATATATTTATATTTTGTTTTGTATTTTTAAAAGACATAAAACAAGATGGATTATATCCAACTATAATTTTATTATCTTTTAATATTTTAAAAAAATTGTTTTGTAATTCTGTTGATAATTCTAGATGTCTTTCTTTTACTAATTTTATTTCTTTCTCAGTAAAAATAAATCTATATATACTTTCAAAGTAATATATTCTAATAGGAATATTATTATCAATACAATGTTGATTTACATTATCACTTAGGTATTTTGTAAGATCACCTATTTCTTTATATTTATCTTGATTATTATATAATTTATTTAAAACAAATGAACCCGCCATTGAACTAATAGGGTTTCCTGAGAACGTTCCCCCTAAAAAAATTTTAGGATTCTGATTTTGTATGTGTTGTTCTATTTCTTGATTAACTCCAACTATTCCAATGGGAAACCCACCACCTGAAATTTTTCCATAACACGCCATATCAGAATATATATTAAAATATCCTTGACCTCCTTCAACACTTAATCTAAAACCAGTTACTATTTCATCAAAACATAAAACAATATTATTATTGGTACAAAAATCTCTTAATTTTGTTAATAAAATAATATTATTTTTTGGTAAAATATGTTGTAAAGGTTCTATTAAAATCATTGCTATATCATTTTTATTATCATTGAGCACTTGAAAGCAGGATATATCATTTTCAACTAATATGATGTTATCTTTTAAATTTTGTTCTAATCCAGGTGATTTTAATTTAGGATTTATATTACTGTTATCAAATAACACATTATCATAACTTCCGTGCCAAAAACCAGTAAATAAAACAACCTTATTTTTTTTTGTAAAACTTTTTGATATTCGAAATGCTCTCATTATGGCTTCACTACCACTATTACAAAATATAAATTTTGAATACCAATGTAATATTTTTTTTAATATTTTACTAAATTCTAAAGTATGCTCACTTAACATTGAATATAATGTACCTTTTTCTAAATTAGATTTTATATAATTTATTAATCCTTCATCAGAATGTCCTAATATTAATGTTCCAGAACCAAATCTCGTATCAATATATTTATTATTGTTAGTATCATATAAATATATATCTTTTGCATATGAAATAATTGTATCATTTCTTTGTAAATCATAATTTAAAATATGATTATTCATTTTTTAAATAAACTTTATTATATGTTTATAAATAAATATTATATATTACTCATATAATTTATTTAATAACTATCATTTTATATAATTATTTCATTTATTTTATTTTGTGTTTTAAGTTATTAATATTTAAAACTGAAATAATATAAATATTAATAATGAAAGATATTGGAGAAGATTATTTAATACAAATGATAAAAAATAAAAGAGTAGCTTTAATTGGTCCAGCTGAATATGTATGTAAAGAACTCGATACAGAACATGGTAAATATATCGATAATTTTGATATAGTTATTAAAATGAATGGAATGATATATTTACCAAACAAAGAATTAGAAAAATATTATGGGGAAAAAATAGATATATTAGTTTCTTCATTTTGGTATAATTCTGAAAAACATTATGAATTATATAAAAATTTCTGGGATGATAAATATTTTAAAAATGAACGTTATAATAATCCGGAATATTATAAATATATAAACAAAGAATTATTATTATTTGAAAATATGCCTCGTAGATTATTTCAAAAATTATATAATACTAATAAAGAATTTTTTGATAGTAATAAAAATTTAAAATATCATTGTATATCAGATTCATTTTCAAATCAAACACATAATTTTTTACATAAATTATATCATTTAAATAATGGTACCACTACTGGAATGCTTACAATAGCTAATATATTATTATGTAATCCAAAAGAGTTATATATAAGTGGAATCACTTTTTATAAAGATATAAAACATAAAGCTTATTATGATGATTATTATGAAAGAAATAAAGATTGTGAAAAAGATACAAATAATATTAATAGTATAATTTTAAATAATAATATATTTACTAAATCTTTAAAATTAATGACTGGGCATAATATTAAAGGAGAACAAGAAATATTTAAAAAATTAATTAAAAATAAACAGATAAAAGTTGATAGTTATTTAAATAATTTATTTATTTAGTAATTTTATTAAATTCTTAAATAAATAAATTTTATAAAAATTCTAATACAAATTTAATTTGATTTTTATTACATACTTTGTACATCATTGAATGTTGAAGTGTAATACAAAATTTGGTATCTTTAATAAATTCAAGATTATTTCTATTTTGATTATCACTAATTTCAATATTATTACAAGTTTTACTAGTAAATTTAAATCCAAAATTATTATTTTTAAATTTTATTTCATAACCAAATGAGTTATTTTTATGGCTTAAAGAAAACATTTGAATTTTAAAATCATTTTTCTTTTCAAAAAAAATAATAAATACATTTTCTTTATATTCAACCAAAATTTGATTCCATGAAATAAAATTTTCTTGAGTATGAGATACATTCCTACCTAGAGTAGATACACTCGGTCCATTTAATCCTAACAAGTCAGACATTATATCAATTGAACTTGAATTTTCAGCTAAAGATATTTCATAATTATCTACAACCTGGCGTCTTACATTTTGTTCTTCCTCTGATGAATTATCTGCATTCTCACTATAATTTAACATTATTTTCTTTTCATTTTCTTTTAATTTAATATATCTTAATTTATGTTTATCAATTAAATGTTGAACAAATACTTTTAATTCTCCACTTTCAAATCCACAATTTTTCTTATAACATGTATATGGTTTCTTTTCACATGTTTTATGATGATTTATTAAATTTTTATACTCGATCATCTCACTACAATTTAAATATTTACATTTAAATTTCACATCTTCAATCAATTTTTCAAATATAAAATTACGCGAAGTATTTAAACGACATCTACATTGAGGACAATTATTACAACGTTTTTTACAGTCACTACAAATTAAATGACCTTTAGAACATTGTAATATTGGAGGTAAAATTATATCATTACATACTACGCAGTTTATAAAGTCATTTATTTCAGATATCTTAACTCTTTTTGTATTATCATCATCTAATTCGGAATTACCTCTTTTATTCATTTATATAAATTCTTATTAGATTCTTTATATTATTTTTTTTTTAAATAAAAAAAATAAAAGTTATATCTTATATATAAAACAATTAATTTTTATAAGCATAATTACATTTAAAATTCAATTAATCTCCTTTCTGAGTACTCTTATGTATTGTCAAATTACATAAGAGTACTCAGAAAATCTTTATCAAAACTAACAAATTCACATTTAAATGGCTTTTATCCACTATGAGTTATCTTATGTGTTTTCAAATTACCCAGTTGAGAAAACGATTTACCACAACCAATAAATTCACATTTAAATGGCTTTTCTCCGGTATGAGTTATCTTATGTGTTGTCAAATTACCCGGTTGAGAAAACGATTTACCACAACCAACAAATTCACATTTAAATGGCTTTTCTCCGGTATGAGTTCTCTTATGTGTTGTCAAACTACTAGATCCAGAAAACGATTTACCACAACCAACAAATTCACATTTAAATGGCTTTTCTCCAGTATGAGTCCTCTTATGTATTGTCAAATTACCCGGTTGAGAAAACGATTTACCACAACCAACAAATTCACATTTAAATGGCTTTTTTCCTGTATGAGTTCTCTTATGTGTTGTCAAAATACTAGATCGAGAAAACGATTTACCACAACCAACAAATTCACATTTAAATGGCTTTTCTCCAGTATGAGTTCTCTTATGTGTTGTCAAAGTACTAGATCGAGAAAACGATTTACCACAACCAACAAATTCACATTTAAATGGCTTTTCTCCGGTATGAGTTCTCTTATGTGTTGTCAAAGTACTAGATCGAGAAAACGATTTACCACAACCAACAAATTTACATTTAAATGGCTTTCCTCCAGTATGACTTCTCTTATGTGTTGTCAAAGTACTAGATCGAGAAAACGATTTACCATAACCAACAAATTTACATTTAAATGGCTTTCCTCCAGTAATATTATTTGAAATTTGATTTACATTAGTTTCAGTGAGAATTTCTTGTTTAATTTGAATTGTAGGTTCTGAAATATAGTAATTAAATGTTTCAAGAAAACAGATGGATGAATCATAAAAGAATTCAGGGAAATTATCTGAATTTTCATAATAAGAATTAGTAGTTGAATCAATAATAATCGGTGGGGATTCTCCTACCATTAGATAATTTATAATATGAAATACATTATATCTATGTTGTTTTTCTTTGAAAGTTATTAAAACTAATCCCCACTGTATTTTATTTGGATTATTTGTTTTAAGTAAATGATCAAAGATATGTTCTTTATTAGATCTTTTAGTTTCTGTCATATTTTGTACATATTGTTCAATTTCATTATCATCATCAATTAGAATACTTCTTTCAAAGGTTTCTACTAAAATATTATCAATTTTACGTTTCTTTATAATAGGTAATACTTGGACACATTGTTCATCTGGTATATAATCAATTGGTTCGCTCTTTATAAACTTATTAGTTATATTCATTCTAAAAAAAGTTTCAACTTGATGAAAACATTGGGAGCAACTATCTTTCACTCCACTAATCTTTTCAATTTCAGGACGTATTGGATCTAAGAAATTTTGGTTATTGAACATTTTTTAATTTAAATGAATTAAATAAAATAAAAAAAATCAATTTTCATAAAGATAATTAGATGTAATTATTATCCAGTGTGAGTTCTATTATGTTCTTTCAAATAACTAGATTGAGAAAAAGATTTATCACAACAGATAACATCACATTTAATTTTTTGTCAATTATATATAAAAAATAAATCAAAAAAAATTGATTTATTTAATATAGATTTAAATTTTATAAATAAATGTTTATTAAATAAAATAAAAAAATTTTTTTAATTATCATCAACATCCCATCCTAAATAATCTATCGTTTTTTTATTTCTTGGAGTATAAATTATATTATTTAAATCAACTTTATTCCTAGGTTTTTGTTTCATTATTTTACTACTTTTTCTAACACATTTTAAACATAAATTAAAATCAAATTGATTACAATGATACCTTTGATGTGTTTTGGTTAAATTATATATATCTTTTTTTCCGCAATTATCACATAACCAATTTCTATTTTTATAATTTTCAAGTTTATGATGGTGTAAATTAGATTTCATTTTATAAATTTATAAATTTGAATACATTATGGATAAATAGGAAAAATTACTTGTTCAAATTTAGAACCTAATTTAACACCTGGAGTATAATCTTCATTCAAAAGTTCATTAATAATCTGTTCATATTCACTATTGATTCTTGCATTTGTTGATGTTCCTTTTCCTGAATATATACCACCCGAAATTGGTGCTAAAATTGCAATTTGATTACCATTTCTAGCCATTTCTCTTAATCCAGCTCTTAAGGTCATTTTGACAGATTCTCTAAAAACATCATAATCTCTTGGATATTGATAACTATGAACTAAAGTTCTAGTTCCTGTACTGTTGGGGGATTTACCTCTATATGCTACATTTGGACCATAAACAAAGACTAAATCAACCATTTTAGTAGTTTTTTTTCCGGAGTAGTTAGAGATTGGTTTATTGGTCAATGTATATGCAAAATTATAATTATCTCTTTGGTCCATTCTCTCTCCTTTTTTAGAATCATAAAAAGGATGAGTAAAATTTCTTCTTTGTAGAGTATGAGTACTACCGGGAGCACCTACTTTTGTACTTGGATACTTCATTCCCCAAGGTCTTCCTCCAGGTGCCATGTCGCCAAGATTTTGTCTAAATACTGTATCAGCATCAAATGTACCTTGTCCATTAACTCTTTCATGATGATATTGTTCCGCTAATAACCAATGAGAAACCACATCTTCTTCTTGAGTTCTAAAACTTTCTGTAAAATTAGCTTCCAATCCTGTACCATCAACTTTTCCTAATCCTCCGCCTGGTCTTCCAGCATTACCTGCAATTAATAAACCTATTTTTAAACCACTACCTTTAAATGTATGTGCAACATCTTGACCTTTTAAACCTTTTATTATATGGACAGGGTTGAAACCAGCTCCGGCACCACCTAACATATTTTTTAATTCAAGATATCTTGCCTTATATTTCATATATTTTGATTTATACGCATTATTATTCATTTCTTTTTATACTATATATATATTTT
>Ga0206127_1001662_pt1 | contig 23734 bp, 21 predicted proteins | sample Helgoland_Spring_6_FD_148646 | JGI IMG/M metagenome (GOLD analysis project Ga0206127, IMG submission 148646) | Pelagic subsurface seawater microbial communities from Kabeltonne, Helgoland, North Sea - Helgoland_Spring_Bloom_20160419_1 | ecosystem: Environmental > Aquatic > Marine > Epipelagic ...
GAACAAAGATATGGCACTTTTCTCATATTATGAAAAATTCAGTAATTGGAGAAAATTGTAATATTGGTCAAAATGTTGTGGTCTCACCAGATGTACAATTAGGTAATAATGTTAAAATTCAAAACAATTTGTCAGTGTATACAGGAGTTGCCTGTGAAGATGATATGTTCTTGGCTCCCTCAATGGTGTTTACTAATGTAATAAATCCAAGAAGTGGTGTTATACGTAAGGAAGAATACATGAAGACTGTTGTTAAAAAAGGAGCCTCTATTGGTGCTAATGCAACAATCGTATGTGGTAACAATATTGGTAAATATGCATTTATTGGGGCTGGAGCGGTTGTTTCAAAAGGAGTTCCAGATTACGCATTAATGGTAGGTAACCCCTCAAAAAACATTGGATGGATGAGTGACTTTGGAGAGCGTTTAAATTTTGATAGTTCAGGAATAGCAATTTGTGACAATACAGGTTTAAAATATAAGTTAAGTAATAATTTAGCACATAAAATAGATGAGTAAAAATTTCGCATTAATCGGAGCCTCAGGATATATAGCACCAAGACATTTACAGGCAATAAAAGATACAGATAATAATTTAGTAGCCGCATTAGATCGTTTTGATAGTGTTGGTATTATGGATAGTTATTTTCCTAATGCTGATTTTTTTGTTGAAACTGAGCGTTTTGACAGACATATAGAAAAATTAAAATATGATAAAGGGATGAACCTAGATTATGTTAGTATTTGCACCCCAAATTACTTACATGATGCTCATATAAGAATGGCTTTAAGAAGAGGTGCGGATGCTATTTGTGAAAAACCATTAGTTACAAATCCTTGGAACTTGGACGCTCTTCAAAAAATGGAAAAAGAGTCTGGACAAAGAGTTTGGAGTATTTTACAACTAAGATTACATAAAAGTATCATTGATTTAAAAAAGAAAGTAAATGCAGCTCCAAAAAATAAAGTTTTTGATATAGATTTAACATATTTAACTTCTAGAGGGAATTGGTATTATACATCCTGGAAAGGAGATACTCAAAAATCAGGAGGGATTGCTACAAATATTGGGGTCCATTTTTATGATATGTTGTCTTGGATTTTTGGGGATGTAAAAGAAAACATTGTTCACGTTCAAACACATGATAGAGCATCTGGTTATTTAGAATTTGAAAGAGCTAGAGTTCGTTGGTTTTTGTCAATTAATTATGACGTATTACCTCAAGAAATAAAAGCGAAAGGACAAAGAACGTATAGGTCAATAACAATTGAAGGTGAAGAATTAGAATTTAGTGGAGGATTTACTGATTTACACACAAGAGTTTATGAAGGTGTTTTAGTAGGAAATGGTTATGGGCTAGAGGATGCTAGGCAAGCAATAGAGATTGTACACGATATTAGAAATTCTGAACCAATTGGATTAAAAGGCGATTATCATCCTTTTGCTAAAAAGCAATTGGTTAAACATCCTTTTGTTAATTAGATTGTTATATAAGTTTTTAGAATAAAAACTTATATAACAAAGGTTATTGTACTGATGAAATAGTAAATCATATTAAAATAATTTAGTTTAAATTATAATGAAAAACATATTAATTACCGGAGGAGCTGGCTTTATTGGCTCACACCTAGTACGCCTTTTTGTAAATAAGTATTCAGGTTATCAAATTTACAATTTAGATGCCTTGACGTATGCAGGTAACTTAGAAAATTTAAATGATATAGAGGGTAAAGAAAATTACACTTTTATTAAGGGAGATATTACGGATGAAACCTTTATAGAAAAACTATTTCAAGAGTATAGATTTGAAGGAATCATACATTTGGCAGCGGAATCTCATGTTGACCGATCTGTTACTGATCCTTTATCATTTGCCAAAACGAATATTTTGGGTACAATGGTACTTTTAAATGCTTTTAAGAATTTATGGCAAAATAAATGGGCAAACAAGTTATTTTATCACGTAAGTACAGATGAAGTATATGGCACGTTAGGAGAAACAGGTTTGTTTATTGAGACTACTTCTTATGACCCAAACTCACCATATTCAGCTTCAAAAGCAAGTTCAGATCACTTCGTTAGAGCGTATGGTGAAACCTATGGTTTGCCTTATGTAATTTCTAATTGTTCTAATAACTATGGAGCAAACCAGTTTCCAGAAAAGTTAATACCATTATTTATCAATAATATTATGAATAACAAACCGTTACCAGTTTATGGTAATGGGAAATATACGAGAGATTGGTTATTTGTAAATGATCATGCAAAAGCGATAGATTTGATTTTTCATAAGGGAGATAATAAAGCTACCTATAATATTGGTGGTTTTAATGAGTGGCAAAATATTGATTTAATCAAAGTATTATGTCAGCAAATGGATGTGAAGTTAAATCGAAAAAAGGGAGAAAGTGAAAAATTAATTACCTATGTAAAAGATAGACCTGGTCATGATTTACGTTACGCAATAGATGCATCTAAAATAAATAAAGAATTGGGATGGAAACCATCTGTTACTTTTGAAGAAGGGTTGTCTAAGACAATAGATTGGTACCTAGAGAATGAAGATTGGCTCAAAAATGTAACTTCTGGAAACTATAAAAACTATTATCAACAACAATATCAATAATCTATGAAAGGCATTGTACTAGCAGGAGGATCTGGCACACGATTACATCCATTAACCATTGGTGTAAGTAAACAGTTGTTACCAATTTATGATAAGCCTATGATTTATTATCCCATATCAGTTTTAATGTTGGCAGGTATAAGGGAAATTTTAATCATATCTACACCTCATGATTTACCAAATTTTAAAAAATTATTAGGATCCGGTAAGCAATTTGGGGTTACTTTTGAATATTCAGAGCAACCATCCCCAGATGGTTTGGCTCAGGCTTTTGTCATTGGAGAGGAGTTTATTGGCGATGACGATGTGTGTTTGGTATTAGGAGATAATATTTTCTATGGCGCTGGATTTCAAAAATTATTAAAAAATGCTGTTAAAACAGTTGAAGAAGAGCACAAAGCTGTAGTTTTCAGTAACTATGTTAAAGATCCAGAGCGCTATGGTGTTGCTACATTTGATGATGAGAAAAATGTGATTAGTATTGAGGAAAAGCCTAAAAATCCTAAATCTAATTATGCAGTTGTTGGTTTGTATTTTTACCCAAATTCGGTTATTGAAATCGCGAAAAATATTACCCCGTCTTATAGAGGTGAATTGGAAATTACCTCAGTAAATCAAAACTATTTAGAACAATCTCATCTAAAAATGGAAATTTTAAGTAGAGGATTTGCCTGGTTAGATACGGGAACTCACGAAGCTTTAACTGAGGCAACGGAATTTGTAAAGGCAGTTGAAAAACGTACGGGTCTTAAAATTGCATGTTTAGATGAGATTGCTCTAAACTATAAATGGATAAATAAGGAAAATCTTAAAGAACAGATTAATGATTTTAAGGGCGAATATTATGATTATTTGAAGTCAATTACTAAAAATTAACTATTATTTTTCAAATTTATTTTTATGGTAACAGTTACTAAATCGTTTTTTCCTCCTAAAGAAGTTTACAAGACTTATGTAGATAAAATATGGGAAAATCAATGGTTAACTAACAATGGAAATCTTTTAAAAGACTTAACATTAAAACTCAAACAGTATTTGGATGTTCCTCATTTAATTCCTACGACTAATGGAACTCTTCCAATACAAATAGCTTTAAATGTATTTGCAAATGAGGGGGAAGTTATAACAACTCCTTTTTCTTACGTTGCAACTACTTCTGCAATTGTTTGGGAGAAATGTACTCCTGTTTTTGTCGATATTCATCCAGAATATTTAACCATAGATGAAACTAAAATTGAAGCTGCAATTACAAAAAAAACTACTGCTATATTAGCAACTCATGTTTTTGGAAATCCTTGTGACGTTGAATTTATTGAAAAAATCGCAAAAAAGTATAATTTAAAAGTAATTTACGATGCCGCGCATTGTTTTGGAGTTATTTATAAAGGGAATTCAATTTTTAATTATGGCGATGTTAGCACATGTAGTTTTCATGCAACTAAGTTATTTCACACAGGCGAGGGAGGTGCATTATTTTGTAAAGATCAAAAGACTTACAATGAATTGTATTATCGTCATAATTTTGGTCATGATGGGCCATTAAATTTTCATTGTGTTGGTATTAATGCTAAAATGAGCGAACTACAAGCAGCAATGGGTTTAAGCGTTTTACCCTTTATACAAAGTATCATTGGTGACAGAAAGCGAATTTGTGATTATTATGATAAACAGTTAGATTTTAATATTTTAAAAAAAATACAAATTAGAGAGCATACTTCTTGGAATTATTCCTATTATCCGGTTTTATTTAAAACTGAAGAAGACTTATTAAGGACTCAAAAAGCATTAAATGATAAGAATGTTTTTCCAAGAAGATATTTTTATCCTTCTCTCAATAATTTAACTTATTTACCTAGAAAAAAAATGCCAGTTAGTGATTGTATTGCGTCTCGTGTAATGTGTTTGCCACTTTACTTTGGTTTAAAAAAAGATCAGGTAAATAATATTTGTGAAATAATATTTAGTTCTAATAATTAAACTTAAACCAGTAGCAATTGTTAAATGAGTAACTTAAAACAAAAAACTGTTTCCGGTTTATTTTGGAGCTTCATTGATAATTTCTCCAAGTTAGGGTTGACCTTTGTAATAGGAATTATACTTGCTCGGCTCTTGACTCCTTATGACTTTGGGTTAATAGGGATGACAACCATATTTATTGCCCTATCCAAGTCACTTATGGATAGTGGGTTTACGCAAGCATTGATACGTAAAAAAGACTGCACCCAGGCTGACTATTCTACAGTTTTCTTTTTCAATCTATTAGTAGGTTTTACACTCTATTTTGTTCTTTTTTTCTGTGCACCTATAATAAGCCGATTTTTTGAAGAACCCAAGTTAATCTTGATTATTAGAGTGATTGGAATTGGAATAATTGTGAATGCTTTTACACTGGTTCAAAGAGCTAGATTAATAAAAGAGATTAATTTTAAACTACAAACAAAAATATCAGTTATTGCTTCTTTGTTTTCCGGTATCATCGGAATAACCATGGCTTATAGAGGTTATGGTATATGGAGCTTGGTATTTCAAACTTTGTCAAGTTTTTTCTTTACGTCTTTTCTCTTGTGGATTTGGAATAAATGGAAGCCCAGTTTCGTATTTAGCAAAAATTCTTTTAATGAAATGTTCTCTTTTGGTTATAAGTTACTGATTAGTGGCCTAATTGATACAGCCTATAGAAATATATATTTACTCATTATTGGTAAATATTTTTCAACTGCCGATTTAGGCTTTTACACCAGGGCTGATCAATTCAATAATTTACCTTCGTCAAATATTACTGGAGTAATTCAACGAGTAAGTTATCCCATGTTAAGCAAAATACAAGATGACCCCCAAAGGCTAAAGCTAGCCTATCAAAAAGTAATAAAAAGTACTATGTTATTGAGTTTTACTGCAATGATGATTATGGCCGCGAGTGCAAAACCGCTCATATTAAGTTTGATTGGAGAAAAATGGTTACCCTCAGTAATCTATCTGCAATTACTTTGTTTTGTTGGAATGCAATACCCTTTGCATGCCATCAATTTAAATATGTTAACTGTACAAGGGAGGTCTGATCTTTTTTTAAAGCTTGAAATTATAAAGAAAATATTGGCCATACCTGTTATCATAATCGGGATAACCCATGGCATTAAAATACTGATATTGGGCATGATTATTATTTCTGTTATTTCGTATTTTCTAAACAGTTATTATTCTGGAAAATACATTGATTATTCAAGTTGGCAACAATTAACGGATATCTTTCCATCGTTCGTTTTAGCCTTTTTTATTGGGAGTATGGTCTATCTTAGTGGATTGTTTTTAGTTCTCCCAATTTATTTAATCTTGATTATCCAATTGGTGATCGGGGGAGTTCTCTTTTTTACTATTGTAGAATTGTTTAAAATGAAGGATTATATCTATATCAAAGAATTAATAATTGAGAAATATAAAACAAAAAAAAATGACAATAAATAATAAACCCATTTTTGTCACCCAGCCCGCACTGCCACCGCTAGACGAATTCGTTGACTTACTCAAAGGAGTTTGGGATAGTAAATGGCTAACGAATAACGGCCCTCTTCATCAGAAATTGGAAAGTGAATTGGCTAATTATCTAGGTGTAAAATATATTTCGCTATTTTCAAATGGGACATTAGCACTTATTAGCGCTCTTCAAGCCCTCAATATTCAAGGTGAAGTTATTACAACACCATTTAGTTTTGTAGCTACTTCGCATTCGCTATGGTGGAATAAAATCACGCCTGTTTTTGTAGATATTGAACCTGATTATTTAAATTTAGATCCGGCTAAAATTGAAGCGGCAATAACACCACGAACAACTGCTATTATGCCCGTTCATGTTTATGGTAATCCATGTAAAATGGATGAGATTCAACAAATAGCTGATAAACACGGATTAAAAGTAATTTATGATGCAGCTCATTCTTTTGCTGTGAAAAAAGATGATAAATCTATATTGAACAATGGTGATTTGTCTATTCTAAGTTTCCATGCAACTAAATTATATAGTACTATAGAAGGCGGTGCTATTATTTGTCATTCTAAAGAAATGAAACATCATATTGACAACTTGAAAAATTTTGGATTTAGAGGAGAGTTGGTAGTAGAAGAGCCTGGAATTAATGCGAAAATGAATGAAATACAAGCTGCTTATGGCTTATTACAATTGAAATATATTGATGGATTTATTAACAAGCGTAAAGAGATTACTGAACAATACCGTGGATTATTGAGCAATATTGATGGCATCCGATTTTTGTCAGATATGGATGGTGTTTCGCATGGGTATTCCTATTTTCCAATTTTGGTGGACAAGTCTGTTTACGGTATTAGTCGAGATGATCTGTACCTAAAACTAAAGGAAAATAGTATTTTTGCCAGAAGATATTTTTATCCGCTAATTAGTAACTTTGAACCATATTGTAACTTGCCATCTGCAAAAACAGATAACTTAAGAAATGCTACTAATGCATCAAACCAAGTGCTTTGTTTGCCAATTTATGTGGAGTTAAGTACTAGTGATATTGAGCGAATTGTTAATATTATTAAATTGAAATAATTATGTTTAGAAGATTGTTAGTTATCTCTGATAATGTGCATATGTGTTCAAATTTCAACTTAGCATTTGATAATTTAAATTTGAAAGAAGTCGCTGTTAATTACGCTATTAGCCCCCAAAGTAACAAAACTGATTTTGAAAAGGAATTTCAAAAAGAAGTTCTTGTTATTAATCTTAAGAACGCTAATGAAGTAATTCAGATAATAAATAGCTATGACCTTATTTTTTCTATACACTGCAAGCAATTGTTCCCAAAAGACTTAGTTAATAGTGTTAAATGTATAAATGTGCACCCTGGATTCAATCCAACAAATAGGGGCTGGTATCCTCAAGTTTTTTCGATAATTTATGATTTACCGATTGGAGCAACAATTCATGAAATTGATGAATATTTAGATCATGGAGATATAATTGATAGAACTTTAGTTGAAAAAAATATTATTGACAATTCTGAAACACTTTATGCAAAAATCCTTACTAAGGAAATTGAGTTAATTAATAAAAATTTATTGTCGATAATTCATAACAACTATTCTACAATTGTTCCAGAAAATAAAGGGAATTTATACCTAAAGAGTGATTTCAATAAACTATGTTTAATCGATTTGAATGAAAAAGTTAATGTAGGTGAATTTATTAATAGATTAAGAGCTTTATCACATGGGGATCATAAAAATGCTTTTTTTATTGATAAGAAAAGTGGAAAAAAAGTTTATATAAAAATTGATACCTCCTATGAGTAAACCCTGTTTAAGCATATCCATGGTTACGTATAATCATGAGAAATATATTTCCGAAGCTATAGAGGGAGTTTTATTACAAAATACTGATTTTAGAATTAAACTTTTTATAACAGATGATAAATCTCCAGATCAAAGTGCTATAATCTGTCAACAATATGCTGACAAGTATCCTGATTTGATTGATTTTGAGTGTTTTTCTGAGAATAAAGGTATGATGGAAAATTGGCAATATAATCTTAATAAGTGTATTCAATCAGGTGCTGATTATATTGCTTTATGCGAAGGAGATGATTATTGGACAGATCCATTAAAACTACAAAAGCAGGTTGATTTTTTAGAGGAGAATCAAGAATTTGGTATGGTTTGTACAGATTATCATAAATACTATCAAGAGTCAGGTAAATATAAATACAATTGTTTTAAGTTTGATAAATATAAAGATGAAGTGAAGTTTGAAGATTACGTGTTTGATAGATCAACAATTGGAACCAAGACAGTTGTTTTAAGAAGAAGCTTACTTGTAGATTACACAAAAGAGGTTCTTGATAACCTAAATATGGAATTCAATGTAGGTGACACACCTTTATGGTTGTATGTAGCCATTAAATCAAGAATTAAGGTGCTTAAAGATGTTACAGCAATTTATAGAATCTTAAATAATTCAGCATGTCATTTTGATGATCTTCACAAACATTATGCTTTTGTGATGAAAGGTTTTGAGGTGCCAGACTTTTTTTTAACTCATTATAATTTTCCAACAGAATTGATAATTAAGAATGAAACCCGAAAATTAAAATCTATACTGAGATATTCATATAGAGTAAAAAATAAAAGTTTGTTTATCAAAACATTAAAGAAAATTAACCTTATAGACAGAAATATTATATTTTATTTATGGAGGATTGGGCTTATTAATCAGTTATTTTACAAAATAATTCAATTCTTATTAAAATAGATAATATAATTAACCATAAATATAAAAATATGTTTAAAAACAAAGTGCTTTTAATAACTGGAGGAACAGGTTCATTTGGAACAGCTGTATTACGCAGATTTATTAATAGTGATATAAAGCAGATTAGAATTTTTAGTAGAGATGAGAAAAAACAAGATGAAATGCGCAGAGAGTTTCAGAATGATAAAATCAAATTCTATATAGGAGACGTAAGAGATATAAACAGTGTTAATAATGCTATGGCTGGTGTTGACTATGTATTTCATGCTGCGGCGTTAAAGCAAGTTCCTTCTTGTGAGTTTTTCCCTATGGAAGCTCTTAAAACAAATGTTGAAGGTGCTAATAATGTTATGCAATCGGCATTAATAAATAATGTGAAAAAAGTTATTGTTTTAAGTACAGATAAAAGTGTTTATCCTATTAACGCTATGGGGCTGACCAAGGCATTAATGGAGAAAACTATGATAGCTAACGCTCGGCAATCTGAAGAATCAGGAACAGTACTATGTGGTACTCGTTATGGTAATGTGATGGCATCGAGAGGTTCAGTTATTCCTTATTTTGTTCAACAAATTAAGAATAATGAGGACATAACAATAACCAATCCAGCAATGACTAGGTTTATGATGACGTTAGATGATGCCGTTGATTTAGTTATTTATGCATTTAAAAATGGTAAGCCTGGAGATATGTTTGTACAAAAGTCTCCTGCGTCTACCATTGAGGATTTAGCTAATGCTCTGAAAAAATTATACAAAGCAGATAATAGTATAAAAATTATTGGAACTCGTCATGGAGAAAAACTTTACGAATCATTAGTTAGTGAAGAGGAAATGGCTAAAGCAATTGATTTGGATAAATATTATAGAATACCAGCTGATGATAGAGATTTAAATTATGATAATTACTTCTTTAAGGGAACTGAGGATGAGAGCCACAAGGGTTCTTATCATTCGCACAACACTAGAAGATTAGATGTAACAGGTACTATGGATTTATTATTAAAACTTAAAGGAATTAAAGATGACGTTAGTTAAGAAAAAGGTTTTGATATTAGGTAGTACAGGAATGCTTTCATCAATGATGATTGACTATTTACATTCTTTAAATAAATTTGAAATAGCTTGCACATATAATAATAATCTTATTTCAAATTTTTACAACTATGGCTTTAAGGAGTTTCATTTTAGTGCGTATGATAATGTTGAGTCACAACTTTCAGAGATTTATAAAACCTTTAAACCAGATTATATAATAAACTGTATTGGTATTGTTAACACCTATTGTAAAGATAATGATCCTACTGGAATTGAAAATGCAGTAAGAGTTAACTCAATGTTTCCATATACCTTATCTAAAGCAACTGCCAATATCTTACCAAATACTAAAATAATTCAAATAGCAACAGATTGTGTATATGATGGAGAAAAAGGTGCATATACAGAATCTGATAAATTTACTCCAAATGATGTTTATGGGAGGACAAAGTCATTAGGTGAAGTTGTAAGTAATAATTTTTTGAATATTAGAACAAGTATTATTGGACCTGAAATAAATGGATTTGCTAGTCTATTAGAATGGTTTCTGAGAACAAAAGAGAATATTGTTAATGGCTTTACCCATCATAATTGGAATGGCGTTACTACATTGCAATTTGCTCAGTTCTGTAGTGAAATAATGATAAAAGAAAACTTCAATGAATATAGATTAACATCACCAAATTTACATTATGTGATAAATAGCGATGTGAATAAATATGAATTGGTAACGATATTTAAACAAGTTTTCAAAACAAAGCATGAAATCCATAAAGTGAATTCACCACTTCCGGCAGTTAATAGAACACTAAGGTCAGAATTATATAATTTTTCTATTGATGATATGGAAATTGCAGTACAGGAATTGTATAATTATATGCTCGATTCTAAACTATTCAATAAATCGATAAAAAGATATGATTAACGATAAATTAAAAGTTGTTACCATAGTTGGTACACGTCCAGAAATTATAAGACTATCAGTAATAATTCCTTTATTTGATAAATATTTTAATCATATACTAGTACACACTGGACAAAATTATGATTATGAATTGAATGAAATATTTTTTGAGGATTTAGAAATTAGAAAACCTAACCATTTCCTTAATGTTGATGCTTCATCCTTAGGTACTGTAATTGGTGAAACTATTAGTAAAGGAGAAAAAGTATTACTTGATGAAAAACCTGATGCAGTTCTTATTTTAGGTGACACTAATAGTAGTTTGGTCGCTATAATTGCTAAGAGGCTTCGGATTCCTATTTTTCATATGGAAGCAGGTAACAGAAGTTTTGATATGAATGTGCCAGAAGAAATCAATCGTAAAATTGTTGACCATATTGCAGATTTTAATTTAGTTTATACAGAACATGCTAGAAGACATTTAATAAGTGAAGGACTACAGCACAGAAGAATATATTTAACAGGCTCTCCACTTTTAGAGGTAATAAATAAGTTTAGCAAAAAGATAAACTCTTCTCAAATATTAACCGATTTAGAATTGATACCAAACAAATATTTTGTTGTTTCTATACATAGAGAAGAAAATGTAGACAATAAAAGCAACTTAATTGAAATATTAAATACGCTTAATAGCTTAACCAAAGTTTATAATCTCCCAATTATTGTATCAACTCATCCTCGCACTAGGAAGAGAATTGAAAAATTAGATGGTTTTGATGAGAATAAATTGCTTCACTTCATGAAACCATTTGGATATTTTGATTATGTTTTTTTACAAAAAAATGCAGTTTGTGTAATTTCAGATAGTGGAACTATTAGTGAAGAAAGTAGCATCCTTAATTTTCCTGCAATTAGTATTAGGCAATCAATGGAAAGACCAGAGGCGCAAGATGCAGGTAGAATTATTTTAACCGGATTTGACAAGAAAACTCTTTTTAATAGTATCAATTTTATTCTAGATGACAAAGAACAAGAAGAGAAGAATTCCTTACCAATTGAATATTTAATTGACAACACTTCCAGACGTGTTTTAAAGTTGATAATGGGCAATACTGGCTTGAGTAACAAGTGGTGGGGGATTAACAAGGACGTATAATTAACTGATAAAATATATTTTTTTTGATCTTATTCAATAAATTTTATTCTAGCAAAATAAGTGAAAATGAAAAAACAAATTTTAGTTCTTATTCCAGGATTTCCTAAAGATAGACCACAGGTGATTCGTATGAAGGGATTATTAAAACCGCTTCAAAAAAGTTATAATATTCATATACTAACAACCTCAAATGAAAATAAAGAATACTTCTTAGATGGGTTTAAAGTAATCTCAATAAAGTCTACTCTAATTGGACCAATTATAAATCCAAATTATTATCCATTCAATTATGCACCATGGATTCACAACAACAAAGTACTTTCGATTATTAGAAAAATTCTTTCCTTATTATATTTCCCGGATTTATATGATTTAGAATTTTATCGTTTATCAAGAAAATTAAAAAAAACACTAAAGTGTAATGATTATTCATGCGTAATAGGAAGTTGCGCACCCTTTTCAATTTATAGATTTGGTAAAATTGTAAATAAGTATACAAAATGGATAATTGATGTTGGTGATCCATTTATTGAGAATTCAGTAATTGGTCAGAGTGTAATTCGAAAAAAAAGGAAGCAATGGTATGAAAAAAAACATATAAGATATATTGATCATTTCATCGTAACTAATAATGAAACGGGTTCTTATTATAAAGAGTTATACCCAGACAGTATTAGTGAGACTAATTTACTAGTTATACCCCAGGGAATAACCAAAATTGACAAGCATAGTAAAGTAATTGAAAGTGATAGAGATTCTATATCAATGGTATATTTAGGGAATTTTTATAAAAATTTGAGAGAGCCTGACGCATTATTTCATGCAATAAATAATTGGAACGAGAATAAGAATAACACCCAAATTAGACTAGAAGTTTTTGGGAAATATTCAAAATATTTTCTAGATAAAATCAATAAAAGCAATGGTGTTCATTATAAAGGATTTGTTGCTTTTGAGAATGTTGCAGAAACCTATCAAAAGTACAATTACATTATAATCATTGATAATAAGTACGGTTTGCAAACACCTGGAAAACTAATTGAAGTATTGGCTCAAAGTAAACCAATAATAACTCTCTTTAATAGTAAAGCAACTCCAACGTATAATTTTTTAAAAGACATGGATGTTAACCTTGTTGAGAATAGCACAGAAAAGATTTGTACATTTTTTGAAGAATCACTTCACAATGCACGTTTTGATGAACGAATTATATATAATATAGATGATTATTTTTGGGACATCCTTGCTACTAAATTGAAAAATGTTATTTAGTCATTTTGTGTGTAATAATTAAATTAATAATTTGAAAAATTTAAAAACATCTTTCCTCTTAATTGCTGCTGTTTTTATCGCTGCATTAATTAATAATACTCTTTTGGTCCCGGTTTTATTTTTGTTAATCGCTCTAGCATACTTTTTAAAAGACAAAAAAAACCTAATTATCTTTTATATAGCTTTTCTCCCATTAAATGGATTATTGGAAAGAGAACATTTGCTTTTGGGGTTTTTAGATTCTTCTACATTGGTGAATTTGTTGATGTTTGCATTTTCAATTGCAACTTTTCAAAAATATACAAAAGGAATTAAGCTCTTTACTTTTCAAAGAATAGGTATTCAACTAATTTTGTTTCTAATTATTTATATTAGCTATGTATCCTTTAAAGATGCATTTTTTGGTATTAATGATATAAGTTATTCTTATGCTATTATAAGAAGTATTAATATCATTATTAAATTGTATCCATTAATCTTACTTATTAATGTATTTCCGAAATTAAATATTACTAAATATGTTATGAATGGTTTTATCATAGGGGGTATATTGTTGGGGATATTATCTTTATTTTCAGCTTTTTTTTTACAGCACAACTTCCATACAGGCGTTGTAAGTGGCGAACGAATTCAAGGCTTTATAGGTAACGGAAACACGAATACACTTGGTGCTTTTTTCGGAACCGTAATCGGTTATTATTTTGCAAAATATGAAAAGGAACATAAAATGGATATTTCAGAGTTATTCCTGATAGGGTTGAGCTTTATTATAATACCACTAACAGGATCGAGGGCATCATTAATTAGTTTGTTGATAGTATTATTAATATTTTTTATTAAAAATGGGATTAAGAAAAAGGGGATTATCTTAATGATCTTTATTTTACCAGCGGCTTTATTAGTAATGCCATTATTTGAGAACACATTGAGTCGAATGGAAATATTGGAAGAACAACAGATTACAACACAATCTGGGACATCTAATAGGGTTGGTAAATGGTTATTCTACATCGATGATATGAATTCAAACCCATTAACTTATTTAATAGGTAGTAACCATGAACTACTTATGATAAAAGGTACCAAATATGTATCGGCTCACAACCTTTATATTCAAATAGTCTATAATGCAGGTTTAATATTTTTGATTTTTTTCTTGTCAAGGTTTTATCAGTGTTTCTATAATAGACAAAAAGGTGAAATTGATATAACATATATTATCGCACCAGCTTTGCTATATAGCATTACAGGTAGCGGCCTAGGTGTATTTTGGTACATACTAATATTCATAGGATTTAATGATTTAGGTAAAATTAACATCCGTAAATTAAAATTAATTTAATGCTAATGATAAAGTTTATAAAGGTTTTTAAGAGGATATATCTTAAAGCTCTAGTTTTTTTTAAATCAGGGGAAAGGTTGTCAGAAGTATACCGTAAACATTACCTAGTAACTTTAGGGAAAAATGTTCGATTTACTGGAACACCAAACTGGGGTTCAGAACCTTATTTAATAAGTATTGGAGATAATGTTACAATTACTCAAGACGTTTCGTTTTTGACTCATGATGGAGGGACATGGGTTTTGAGAAAAGAATTAGGACCCATTAACTATTTTGGGAAAATAAATATTGGTAATAACGTATTTATAGGAGCGGGTGTAAAAATAATACTAGGCGTAACTATTGGAAATAATGTTGTAATTGGAGCTGGTTCTGTTGTTGCTAAAAGCATACCTGATGATTGCGTTGCTGTAGGAGTCCCAGCTATACCAATTAAATCCTATAGTGAGTATAAAGAAAGTATCTTATCAAAAAATTATTTAATTATTAGTGAAAAAAATAATGCTGAGAGAAGAAGAAAAATAATTAAACATTTAAAAATCAAATAATGAAATTCTGTTTTTATGGATCTATAGCAAACGGATTAAAAGGAAAGCCAATTGGTGGAGGGGAGCAGCAACTTGCCCTTTTAACTAAAACTTTGGTTATTCTCGGCCATGATGTCATTGTGTTAGACTTTATTAATGAAGAGGATGAATATATTGAAGGAGTTAAAATCAAATCATTAAAAATGCGCCTAAAGAGGGGGACTTTCCTCAAAATATTTTATAAAGAACTTAAAGCTACCAAAGCAGATATATACTATGCAAGAATTAGAAGTTCTATTCACTTAGTTGCATTATATGCAGCATATAAGCAAAAGGCAAAATTTGTCTATCATTTGGCTTCTGATCTTGATTCTTTATCTTTTAATCAAAGATGGAAGGGGTTCTATTCTAAGCTAAATTCAAAAGTGAAAATAATTAAGCATATAGTCCATACAGAAATATTATTTCCAGTTATTTTGGGAAAAGCAGATTTAATAATAACCCAAAATGAGGAGCAATTTCTAAATATTCTTAATAAGGGATATAAAGATGTTATTAAGGTATCAAATCTGTTTGAACCTCATGAAATAACAAACCCACTTCATATTCCAGAGAAGCCTTATTTTCTTTTTGTAGGTTCTTTGGATAGTAGAAAAGGGGTAGTTGAATTGGAAGAAATTATTAATAAATGTGAGAACAACACTTTCTATGTTATTGGAAAACCAAGGGATAAATATGGGGAAACATTTATTTCAAACCAGAAATTGATTAATATCGTATATTTAGGTCATCAGGATCATGGAAGTGTCATTAAATATTTGTCTAATTCCATAGGTTTATTAAACACTTCAATGAATGAAGGTTTTTCGAATGCATTTATCGAGGCCTGGAGCGTAGGTAAACCAGTAATATCGTTAAACTCTAACCCCTCAAAAGTACTAAACAAACATAATTTGGGGATAGCTTTTAATGGTAATGTTAAAAAAATGATCGATTTTATTAGCAATTATAAACCAGGTCAATTCAACTCAAAGAGAATTACTACATACGTTTCAAAAAACCACGCTTGTATTAATAATACTCAGATAATTATTAATAAAATCAAAGCATTATGAAAGAAAAAATTATAATGTATTTAAAACTAATAATTGCAAGCCCTCACAAGAGATCATCAATCTATAAAAAATATCTAGGCATTAGTTTTGGTAAGAATGTCCGTATTCTTCATTATCCTCGATGGGGAAGTGAACCTTTTTTAATTGAAATAGGAGATAATGTTACAATTACAAGAGGAGTTAGTTTTGTTAATCATGATGGTGGGGTTGCTTTGTTCAGAAAAGAATATCCTGGCTTGAATGTTTATGGCAAAATTATAATTGGTAATAATGTTTTTATTGGCATAAACAGTATTATTATGCCAGGTGTAAAAATTGGTAATAACGTTGTTATTGGAGCAGGAAGTATCGTTAACCGCAACATACCTGACAATGTAGTTGTAGCAGGGGTTCCGGCTAAGACTATTAAATCAATTGATGAATATAAAGAGACTACTTTAAAAAAGTCGCTTCAAGTAGACCCTTCCCAAAACAGAATAGATCAAATTTTAAAACATCTTAAAGATGAATAAAATATTGAAACCTAAAATAGTATTATTTATTAGAAGTTTAAATTTAGGAGGGTCTGAAAAGCAAAGTTTATTATTGACTGAAGAATTAAATAAAACTTATGATACTACTCTAATAGTTTTTTATAAAGAAGGAAATCTATTAGAGCATATTGATGAGACCAAAAAGATGTTTTTTTTTCCAAATGGGAATTTTTTTAAAAAATCATTACAGATTTATATCTTTTTAAAAAAAAATAAAACAAATATTATGATTAATTATTTACCTCTCAATAATATACTAGGAGCTATATTGGGAAAGTTAGCAGGGGTTGATAAAATTTATATCGGAATAAGAGGTGCAAAATTGAAAGCAAATTATTTTAAAAGACGTTTTCAGTATTATATTTCTCGCAAAATTGCACATGGAACTATTTCAAATAGTTTTAAGGCAAAAGAGATTCATACCAATTATGGCTATGAAACAAGTAAGTTTTATACTATCCATAATGCTATTTACACTTTAAATAAATACAGAAAAGGAAATGAATCTGAGGTAGTAAATATAATCTCTGTTGGTCGCTTTGTAAATGAAAAAGATTACCATACTGCTATAAAATCAATGAGTGTATTAAATGAAATACTTAAAGATAAAAGCATTAAATGGAAATATACAATTATTGGTTATGGTAATTTAAAAGAAGAATTGGCAATAACTATTAAAAAATACGGATTAGAAGCTAAGATTGAATTAGCAGATGGTAGAGTTAATGTTGATCAATATTATAAATCAGCGAATATCTATTTAAGTACTTCCATGCACGAAGGAATGTCAAATACAATAATGGAGGCCATGAGCTTTTCACTTCCTATAATTGCAACAAGTGCAGGCGATACTCAATATTTAGTAGCACATCAAAAAAACGGGTTCCTTTGTGAAATCGGAGATTTTAATTCAATTACAAAAGCTTTATTAGAACTTATTAAGTCTAAAGAACTTAGAAAAAATATGGGGTTAAAAAGCTACAATAAAATTATTGAAGAATTTTCAGTTCAGAAAATGGTTTCAAATTATGAGTCATTATTAAACTTGTGATATGACAAAAAAGAAAATAGCTGTATTTGGAGTAAAGGGCTTTCCGGCTTTTGGTGGAGCCTCTCGATCTAGTGAAAATATCGTTAATCTATTAAAGGATGATTATTCTTATACTATATACTCCGTTTCAACCCACACAAATAATGTAGGTGTTTATAATGGCTATTATCAAAAAGTTTTTAAAGGCGTAAAGGGAAAAAGGCTAAATACCTTATTGTACCATATTAAATCATTACTGCATGCTCTTTTTATTGGCAATTATGATATTGTACAAGTAAATCATACCAGTGCTGGCTTTATGGTCCCCTTTCTTCGCTTACGATTTAAAGTAGTTTCTACTGCCCATGGGGTAATTCCAAAAAATGACAATAAATGGAACGTGCTGGATAAGTTTCTGTTTGATTTGTCAGCTTATTTATTTTTTCAATTTTCTAATATTAGTATATCTGTATCGAATCCACATATTGATTTATTTAAAAAATATACAAGAAAAAAAATTATTTATATACCAAATGGAATTTGTTTAGTAAAGCACTCTGAGGTGATCAAACAAGATCGCATAATATTCGCTGCAGGTCGTATTATTTCACTAAAAGGAGCTCACGTTTTAATCGATGCGTTAAATAAAATGGAGTACGAAGGGAAAACAATTTTTGTTGGAAGTTTAGACCATACACCAAAGTATAGAGATCAATTATTTGAGTTAGGTAAAGAAAGAGATATTGAATATATTGGTTTAATAAAAGAAGAAAATAAGTTGTTTGATGAGATAAAAAAATCTAAAATTTTTGTTTTTCCTTCTTTTAACGAAGGAATGTCAAATATGCTTTTAGAAGTAGCTTCTTTAAAAACTCCTCTTATTTGTAGCGATATTCCTGAAAACAAGGCTGTTTTTAGCGACAACGAAGTGTTGTATTTTGAAACGGGCAACGAAGAGGATTTAGCCAATAAGATAGAATGGGCATTATCGAATTATTTAATAATGCAAGAAATGTCTGAGAAAGCTTTCATAAAACTGCAAAAAGAGTATTTATGGTCTGATATTGCCAAAAGTTACTCTAAGATTTATGATTCTTTGCTAATTCAATAAATTTTACCCATATTTTTTTTTTAGATTCAAATTTAATCCCCTTTTCGTTTTATTAGGGAACACAGAAATTGAATATTCAGTTTAAATAAATACATAAAGAAAAACAAAGAGTTTAGACTTTATTACGAGTATTTTTAAAAAATATATATCTGCAAAACCCTTATTAATAAATTGATTGAAATGGATATTGTTAATGATAAGAAACTTAAATTAATTACTAGAGAAGAACGCATTAATGATATTAGGTTTTTAAATAAATATTTTGAAGAAATAAATAAAAACTTAAAGAACGGAGGTATATTTAAGGGAAATGTTGAAACTTATTCTGTTAGACGTGATCGCATATTAAAAAAGTTTCCAGCACCCTTTAATAGAATATACCTGTTTTTTGATACACTTTTAGTAAGAATATCTCCTAAGTTAAGAATAACCAAACACCTCTATTTTAATATCACCAAAGGTAAAGGTAGGGTGTTGTCTAAAGCCGAAACCTATGGTAGGCTCTATTCTTGTGGTTTTGAAATTGTGGATGAAGAATATAAAAATAATAAGATTTACTTTAGTGTGAAAAAGATTAAAGAGCCACTTTTCCCAAAAAATCCATCTTATGGATTTCTAATAAAACTAAAAAGGGTAGGTAAAGATGGAAGGCCTATAAAGGTATATAAATTGCGTACTATGCGACCCTATTCAGAATATTTACAGGAATATGTGTTTCAAAAGAATGATTTGCAAGATGGTGGTAAAATAAAAAACGATTTTAGAATTTCTCCGCATGGTAAAATTATGCGAAAATTTTGGATAGATGAATTACCAATGATTTATAATTTATTAAAAGGTGAAATGAAATTAGTAGGTGTCAGACCTTTAAGCGAACATTATTTCTCTTTATATACCAAAGAGCTTCAAAAATTAAGAATAAAAACAAAGCCAGGTTTAATACCACCATTTTATGTAGATATGCCAGTTACTTTTGAAGAAATTATGGCTTCAGAAATGAAATATTTAAATGCTTACGAAAAAAAACCTTTGCACACAGATGTTTCTTACTTTTTTAGGGCGATTAATAATATTTTAATTAAAAGGAATAGAAGTAATTAGTTTATTTCCTGGGCTAATATAAAAATAATTTTTCACGAATTTTGTGTACCCGATCAACTATATTTGTAATTTATTAGAATTATCTAGAATTATTAAACTTTTAAAAATCCAATGAAAATAAAACAGTCTCTTATTATTAATTTTTTTGCATTTATTGCTATTAACTTATTATCGGTTTCTTGCGTTTCAAAAAAACAAATGTTATACCTGCAAGATATAGATACTATAAACAATCAAGAATTAAAATATAACAATCACACCATACAGGTAGATGATATTTTAAAAATCTCTGTAGGGGCATTAATGCCAGAGGCAGCGCTTCCTTATAATAATGTTACGGGTGGTAGCGTTGTAGCCAATAATATTGATGTCATGAAGCTAGATGGATATTTGGTTTCACAAAATAGTATGATTAATTTCCCAGTGTTGGGAGAATTGTCTGTAAAGGATAAAACAACCAAAGATCTAGAAAATGACATTAAAAAACTACTGGTTGATGGTGGCTATTTAATAAACCCTAATGTAACGGTACGGCTATTAAACGCGAAAGTTACTATTTTGGGTGAGGTACAAAGGCCTGGCACCTTTTCTTTCACAGAAAATAATATTAGTTTATTGCAGGCTTTGGGTCTTGCCGGGGATTTAACCATTAATGGTAGCAGAGAAGATGTTGTGGTTTTAAGATATGTAGATGGGCTGCAAACCACAAAGCAAATTAATCTTACCTCATCAAGTTTTTTAAGTGGGCCTTACCAAATGGTAAAACCCAATGATGTACTAATAGTAAACCCAAATAGTGCGAAGGTAAGTAGTGCGGGGTATGTAGGTAATTTATCTGCCATACTAGGTATTACCTCTGTTATATTAACATCTATACTTTTATTTACAAGATAGATTATGAAAGACAATTTTAACAACCAAAGTTACCTCCAAGAGGAAGATACTCTTGACATTAAAAAAGAAGCTGGCTACTACCTGTTTTTTTGGCCTTATTTTTTGGCGAGTATTGTAATAGCGATAGTATCAGCTTTTTTGTATTTAAAAACCGCTGACCGTATATATACCTCTAGCGCTCAATTACAAATTAAAAAACCCGCAGAAGATGCTGCTTCCTTTTTAACCGGAGGGATGGAGTTTTTTGGCTTTGACCAAGTAAATGTAGAGAATGACATTGCAGTACTTACCTCCCAGCACATTTTAAGCCAAGTAGTAACCCGTCTAGATTTACAAACTAAGATTTACACAGTGGGTAGGGTAAGATCAAATCTTCGCTTTAATGACAATTACACTAGATTTATTAATATAAATGCAACAAATGACTACCTGTATTGGAAAATAGAAATAACTAGTCAAAAAGCATCTTTTACTAGAGATACGTTAAGTTTTACCATTAATAGAGGTGACGTATTTAGATACAAAGAATCTGAGATTACATTACATGATTCTTTGTATCTTCAAAATCAAACCCTTATTATACAAAGACAATCTTTAAACAATGCAGTTGCAGCGCTAAGAAATAATCTAACTGCAACTGCAGCCTCAAAACAAGGTGAAATTATAGATTTAAATTTTGTAGGTGTAAACATAGCCCGTAATGAAGCTGTTTTAAATACTGTCATGCAAGTAATGCAGGATGACCAGGTAGAAGACAAGCGGTTAATATCTAAGGTAAGCTTGACTTTTATTAACGATAGGTTAGATGGCCTTACAAAAAGCATAGATACTTTATCTCAAAACACCATTGCCTACCAAATGGCCAATGGTATTTTTGATCCAGCTGCCCAAACAGGTAATGCGCTTTCTAATATTGTAAGAGGTCAGGAAGAGGCCTTTGGCATTGGTATACAGCTAGAAATTGCAAAAGCCCTACTAGAAAAATTAGAAAGCCAAGCAAGCTATCAAATACTACCAGCAAATATTGGTATAGATAATGAGAGTGTAAACACCCTTGTAAACTCTTATAACGCCGTGGTAACTCAGCGTAATAATTTACTTATTAGCGCAACTACAAAAAGCCCAATGGTACTGCAGCTTTCTAGCCAGCTAGATAATGCAAAAGCGGCTATTATAACAGGAGTTAATAGATACATCGAGGGGCTGCAAACATCACTCTCTGGCTTTAAAAACATGGAGGCTACAACCAAAGGGATTGTTGCCGGCCTGCCTAGCAAAGAAAATACCTTACGAGCCTATGCTAGAGATTTTAAAATTGTAGAGGAGCTGTATGTTTTTTTACTAGAGCGTAAAGAAGAGGCTTCTATAAGTTACATTTCTGCCTTGCCAAATATCAAATTACTAAGCTATGGAGTATCATCTAAGTATCCTATATCTCCAAAGGTGCAGATAATATACCTGGCTGCTTTTTTTCTTGGTATTTTTATTCCTTTTGGTATTTTCTTTTTACTAAAGATGTTAGATAGTAAAATTAACACTAGAGATGATCTAGAAAATGGTTTAAAAGGAATAACTATCCTCGGAGAAATGCCTTTTGCAGAAAACACCCAAGATCTAGATGGTAGTGGTAGAGGACTTATTGCAGAATCTGCAAGAGTACTGCGCTCTGGTTTAAGCTTTCAGTTAAAGACAGACACCACTAATATTATATGTGTTACCTCAACTATTAAAGGTGAGGGGAAATCTTTTGTGTCTTACAACTTGGCAATGAGTTATAGCGCACTGGGTAAAAAAGTAATTTTGGTTGGTGCAGATTTAAGAAACCCCCAATTACATAAGTTTTTAAACCAAAAAAGAGAAAACATTGGGCTTACTAACTATTTAAGTAACGAGAATTTTAATGATATAGATTCTTTAATTACTAAGGCTACTAAACCTGGAGGTTTAGAATACCTGCTTACAGGAGCTATACCTCCAAACCCCTCAGAGCTTTTAATGCGCTCACGCACTAAAGAGCTTCTAGATATATTAAAGCAAAGCTATGATTTAATAATTATAGATTCTGCGCCACTGCTACTAGTGAGTGATACAACAGCTCTTTTGCCGCTTTGTGACTCTGTGGTGTATGTAGCGAGGTCTCAATACTCAGAGAAAAAGACATTCCCGTTTATATTAAATATGCAACAAAGACCTAACGTACCTCCTTTTGGTATGGTACTTAATGGCCTTAGATCTGGAGGCCTCACTGGTTCAAACTACGGGTATAAATACCGCTATAGTTACGGCTATACATACAATTATGGATACGGCTATGGTTATGGTAGTGGTGCAGATACAGAAAGTTAAACCTAGTATAAGTATAAAAAAAACCACCCAGATAGGGTGGTTTTTTTATATGCTATTTTCTAATAAAACTCTGCGAGTTGAAACTCTCTAATAGCCTCCCATTGTATCCCTTGTTTTTTGGAGAGGCTTAAATTTTGCAGGGTTTTTAAATGTTGCGGGTTATGGGCATCTGTGGCTACAAAATCGTACAGTCCTTCTTTTAAGAGTTTTTCTGCTTTTTGTTTTACTTCAGGCCCGTAATGGCCCATGAGCGAAAGCGCGTTTAATTGCAAGTAAAAGCCTTTGTTTTTTAACTCCTTATATTCTTTTATAGTAGGTATTGAGTGGTAACGCTCTGGATGGGCTAAAATAGGAGTAATATTATTTTGTAGCAGGGTAAAACCAGCTTCTACTAGTCTTGTGGTTTCTGAGAAAAAGGTTATTTCAACAAGAATATATTCGTTATTTAACAGTAAAGCAGGCATGCTAGTTTGCA
>Ga0206127_1001664_pt1 | contig 23718 bp, 26 predicted proteins | sample Helgoland_Spring_6_FD_148646 | JGI IMG/M metagenome (GOLD analysis project Ga0206127, IMG submission 148646) | Pelagic subsurface seawater microbial communities from Kabeltonne, Helgoland, North Sea - Helgoland_Spring_Bloom_20160419_1 | ecosystem: Environmental > Aquatic > Marine > Epipelagic ...
ACTTGGCGTTGGGATAGTGGCTAGTGTGTTAAAGCCTGTGTCCTGTCCGTGGATCGCATCGGCCATTAACTTGCCCGCTTGAACTGCGTTGCCCACACCGTGCCCCGAATAGCCCGATGCGCTTAGAATGTTAGGCGCAATGCGAGCAAGGTAGGGCATGCGTTTCATTGTGATGCCCAATGTTCCTCCCCAAGCATAGTCGATTTTTACATCTCGTAAATGCGGGAAGATCTCTGTCATCGGTTTGCGCACTTTTGCTGCGATATCGCTTGGAAAGCGATAGCCATAGCTTTCACCACCGCCAAAAAGCAGTCGTTTATCGTGGCTTAGGCGGAAATAATTTACCACGAATTTGGTATCCGCAACGGCAATATCTTGTGTAAGAACTTGTACGGTAGCGTCACCCAAAGGCTCTGTCGCAGCGATGAAATTGTTGATTGGCATGACGCGCGCGGCGACTTTGCGATTGAGATTTCCGAGATAGCCGTTGCCCGCAAGGATCACATGATCTGCTTTGACACGGCCCTGATCGGTTTGCACGATGTCCGTTGCGCCTTCATTTATGTGATGCACATGGCTCATTTCAAAGATCTGCGCGCCTGCGTTTGAGGCAGCTTTCGCAAGGCCCAAAGCAAACGAAAGCGGTTGGAGATGAGCGGCACCGTGATCCATCAAGCCGCCTTTATAGGCCGGTGAGGGGCAGAGTACATGTGCTTGTTCAGCGCTCAAAGGCTCGATGTCAGAATAGCCGTAGTTATCTTGGAGTTTGCGCGCATGGTCTTGCAATTCGGTGACGTCTTTCTTGCCAAAACCGAAATCTGCAATGCCTGGCTTCAGATGACACTCGATGCCGTATTTTTCAATCAGACCTTTGACGAGCACCTTGGCATCTTGCGCCAAATCCCAAAGCTGATGCGCCACGTCTTGCCCCATCAGATTTTCCAGCCCGTCCTGATCCATGCGTTGCCCAGATCCAAGCTGACCCCCATTTCGGCCAGATGCGCCAAAACCGACACGATGTGCTTCGAGCAAGGCGACATCATAGCCCAATTCGCGCAGATGCAACGCTGCTGAAAGTCCTGTGTATCCACCACCCACAATGCAAACATCCGCGCGTGTTTCTCCACGAAGAGGTGCAAAAGAGGGCAGAGCCGTGGCATCAGCCACATACCAACTCTCAGGATAAATACCACGTTTATCGTTTGAAAACAGAAGGTTCATACGTTTAGCAACAGGTGTTCACGCTCCCATGGAGAAATGACCTGAAGAAATTCTTCATACTCGGCACGTTTCACGATGCTATAGACTCGTGCAAATTCGGGATGCAAAATATCGTGTAAATCTGTGGCTTCGTCGAAGATGTTCAACGCCTCGCCCAGCGTGCGCGGGATGTCTTCTTCGCCGTCATAGGCATCGCCCTTGAACTGCTTGTCTGGGCGTTCTTCTTCGATAAGCCCCAACAATCCGCAAGCGAGCGACGCCGCAATGCCTAGGTAGGGGTTACAATCCATCCCTGCGAGGCGGTTTTCGACGCGACGGGCTCCAGGATCGGAAAGAGGTATCCGAATACCCGTTGTGCGATTGTCGCGCGCCCATTCCAGATTAATGGGTGCGGCGTGATCCTTAACGTAGCGACGATAACTGTTCACATAGGGCGCAAGCACTGCGATGGTTGACGGTAAGTGATTCTGAAGGCCCGCGATGTATTGAAAAAACGCATCAGTCTCGCCGCCTTGAGGGCCGGAAAAGATGTTCGCGCCTGTCTCTATATCAAGGACGGAGTGATGGATGTGCATCGCGCTGCCGGGCTCATGTTCGATCGGTTTTGCCATGAAGGTGGCGAAACAATCGTGGCGCAAGGCAGCTTCGCGGATGAGACGCTTAAAGAAGAAGACCTCGTCTGCAAGTTTAACCGGATCGCCGTGTTGCAGGTTGATTTCCAACTGACCTGCGCCGCCCTCTTGAGTGATGCCGTCAATTTCAAACCCTTGCGCTTCGGCAAAATCGTAGATGTCGTCGATCACTGGGCCGAACTCATCCACAGCGGTCATCGAATAGGCCTGACGTGCTGCTGCGGGACGGCCCGAGCGGCCCATCATCGGCTCAATCGCTTTGGCAGGATCAACATTGCGGGCAACGAGGAAGAATTCCATCTCAGGCGCTACTACAGGAATTAACCCGCGATCACGATACTGCTGTACAACATGTTTCAAAACATTGCGCGGCGAGAACATGACGGGCTGCTCTTTGCGATCATAGGCGTCGTGAATGACCTGCAACGTCCAATCTCCCGTCCATGGTGCGGCGGTGGCGGTGTCCATGTCTGGCTTGAGGATCATATCCTTCTCAATGAATCCTTCATTCCCGGCGGCTTCACCCCAACCTCCTGTAATTGTTTGGTAAAAAATTGAATCAGGCAGGAAGAATTGATTCTGCTTGGCAAATTTGCTTGCAGGCACGGCCTTGCCACGGGCGATGCCAGGCAGGTCGGAAATGATGCATTCCACTTCATCGAGCTTGCGTCCTTCAATATAGGTTGCAGCGGTTTCGGGCAGGTTGTCTTTCCAATCATTCATGTGAAGCTCTTTGTTTTGAAGAAATACGCTAGGCGATCTCCCATTTTCTGATTGTCATCCGGCTCTTGCAATGCATCGCGTGCGTGGGTTTGCAGGTCTTGTGGCACCGTGTCTGCACGCGTTTCAAGCAGGCCAGCAACTGCGCGCGCATCAAATTCGGGATGTGGCTGGATGGTCAGCGCTTTGCCCTCATAATAGAGCATCGCGTTTTCACAAAACGCACTGGTCCCGACCCGCGTTGCACTTTCGGGGAGGCGCGTCACCTGATCCTGGTGCCATGCATTGAGCTGATATTCATCACCGTCAATCTCATAGGTTTGACGTCCAACCGCCCATCCAGCATCGAATTTTTCAACTGTCCCACCAAAGGCCTGTGCAATAATTTGATGGCCAAAACACACCCCTACCAAGGGCAAACCTTGATCGGCAATCGTGCGGATCAAATCTTCCAAGGGGGGGATGAACGCGTGATCTTCATATGCGCCGTGTTTGGAACCTGAGATCAACCAACCATCCGCATTTGACGCGCCATTTGGGAATTCCATGTCCACGACGCTATAGGTTTGAAAGGTGAAGTCATGGCCTGAAAACATGCTGGAATACATAAAATGGTAATCGCCCACCGCCTCTTGGACCGCAGGGGCGGCGTGGCCGCATTGTAGAATGCCGATTTTCATAGATTACCTGTTGGGGTTTTATCGGACGCTAGAGGAACTGAAGGTAGAGCGCAATCCGCTCTTCTTCTGAGAGGACGGCGAGCGTCTTCATCTCTTGGCGTTTGGTGAAACACATATTTTCAATGAGCGTTTTAGGAAAAATCTGCGTCAAAGCTGTATCCGTTTCAAAGCGATCAAGCGCATCTTCCCAGGTCTTGGGAAGCGCAGCGACATCGAGTGCATAGGCGTTGCCACGTACCGGGGGTGGTGGCGTCATATCTTGTTCTATCCCATCGAGAGCTGCACCAAGAACGGCACTCAGTAGGAGGTAGGGGTTCGCGTCCCCACCTGCGACGCGATGCTCGATTCTACGTGCTTTGTGAGAGCCGCCGGGGACGCGGATCGCAACCGTGCGGTTTTCGTAGGCCCAGCAAATCTTCGTCGGCGCATGGGCACCTGGAACAAGGCGGTTGTAGCTATTTGCGTGTGGCGCTAGCACCAGCATTGAGGCAGGCATTGCGTTAAGACAACCGGCGATCGCGCTCAAGAGCCGCTCCGATCCTGCTGAACCACCATCGTCAAAAATGTTGTCGCCCTGCGCATCAAGTACCGAGAAATGCACGTGCATTCCGTTGCCCGACTGATCCGCGCGGGGCTTTGCCATAAAGCTCGCTGTGACCCCGTGCTTTTGTGCAAGACCACGCACCAGTAGCTTGAACAGCCAAGCATCATCCGCCGCTTTCAACATATCATCGACGTGCATCAGATTGATCTCAAACTGTCCTGCACCTGCTTCAGAGATGGCGGCATCCGCGGGGATATCCATCGCGTCGCATGCATCATATAGATCGTTAAAGAAGCCATCAAACGCATCGAGGGAGCGTAGGCCAAGCGTGTCTACACCAGTGTTTAGCGTTGGGTTTTTGGGGTCTATCAGGTAAAATTCAAGTTCGGTCGCGACAACGGCGGTAAAGCCCATCTGGGTGTAGCGCTCTTTAATGCGTGCAAGTGCGTGGCGTGGATCGCCTTGAAAAGGGCGATCATCCTCGTAAAACATCCATACAGGCAACAACGCTGATCCGCTCTCAAGCCATGGCATCGGTAAAAACCCACGCTCTGTCGGGCGCACAACAGCATCCGCGTCACCGGTTTCGAACACCAGAGGGCTATGAGCGATGTCTTCGCCGTAAATATCGAGATTGAGCACGGAAAATGGAAAGCGCGCACCGTCTTTTGTCAATTTTCCTGCGAACTTGCTCGGGATGCGTTTGCCACGGGCTTGACCGTTGAGATCACTGGCCGCAATGCGGACGGAACGGATGTCGGGGTTTTCAGAAAGCCAGCTCTCCATATGCAGCCCTTAACGTATTATGTTTGCGCGCAGCTTGAGCTTGCTGCGGCGCTTTTGCGGAAGATGGCGGTTGAGGCTGCGATTAACAAATCCAAAACCTGATATGACGATCAGTGTGAGAATGATAAAAAAGGCCGCTAACATCGGATAGGGCACTAAAGGGTTGAACGTCTTATCCGCGAAGTAATTCGCGTAATAAAGCGCATCACCACGTTGTTGCCATGCGGGAAACCCAGTGAAGAAAACCAGCGTTGTGGCGTGAAAGAGAAAGATCGCCTTATTCGTGTAGGCGGACCATGCAAGCGAGACGACATCACTGCGCTTGGCAGAAATGGACACACCTTTGATCACCTCAAGATTGTCGTAGGCTTTGTGGAGATCGCGTAGCTCAATAACTGTATCTGTGTCGCTCAAGTTTTGTCTTGCTCCACTATCCAAGGCGCATTTGGCAGAAAATAGGCGGGTTTTACAATTGCAAAAGACTGAAGTGTGCGCCGAATGCAGCTCGATTTACGAAGCGTAAGCTTAGGCTTTCGCAGCTGCCATACGCTGACGGGCCTGCGCGCTGTCCATATCGTTCACGCCCAATAGGCTCGCGATTAAACGCAACAATGCGTCTTCTTCCTGCTCGCGAATGCCATCTGCAAGAACGACTGACCATAGCGCTTCGACCACGCCAAGGCGTTCCTCGTACGGCACTGCATCTTTGATCGCACGGGTGAAGCGCACTGTGTCAGGCGCTTCCTGTTCTAGCGTTTCGGCGTCCTTCATTAAATCATGAACGCTTTTCTTATCAAGCGCATAGCGTGTGGTAGCAACACTTTCGATTTGATGCCGTTCAGAAGCGGCATAGTCCCCGTCAGAGCGCGCAACGCGCACCAACAAAGCGGTCAGAGCAAGACGGGCATCGCCATCGTCAAATGGATCGGGCTCAGGCTGGGTCAGCCTCTTGAGGAAATCAGCAAACATGGGGGTAATATAGGGCTCTTGTTGTTAAGTGGAAAGGTGTGCGGCCTCTTGCGCACGGGTTTGTGCAGCGGCGCAATCCTCTGGGCGTATGCCAAGGTGGTTTTGCGTGACGTCCATGACATGGGCCTCAACGTCCTTCAAAGTGCCGTCCGCATAGACGACATCCCAAAGCGCGTGCACCATGTTCCAGAGATCTTCATAGCTGACACTTTCGCATAAAAGATATGCGAAATCAGGGGTTTTGGGCATGAAGGCTTCAAGGCGTTCGCTTTCTGCGCGCAATTGGGCTGCTTTAATCAGCCCGATACCCTGAAATTTTGCGAGAATGCGGTCAATCTGGCTGATCTCTTGCACTGCGTACTTTCTATCTGATCGGACAACACGCACCAAAAGTGCGCCAAGCGCGTGGGGACATCAGCAGGTAGTAAAGGCTTTGGCGCAGTCTCCGTACGCGGCGCTTTGAAGAGAGCTGTGACGCGATCGATGACGCTCATGACGGATCATAACCTTCTACGATGGCTATGTCGCCTGCGCTGACCGCGTTGCGAATGGCCTTGGCCTCTTGATAGGCGTCGCTTTCGTAACAGGCGTAAGCGGCTTCAATCGTTGGGAACTCCAGTACGACACTTCGACCGCGCATGTTGCCTTCGCGCACCTGTTGTGGCCCGCCACGCACCAAGAATTTTGCGCCAAACTCTTTGAAAGGTGCAGCATTTGCTTGTTGGTAGAGTTTATATGTCTCCACGTCGTCAATCGTGACATGGCCGATCCAATAGCCTTTTGGCATGAGCGTGCTCCCCTTTATCAGTGGTAGGTTAGCCCAACAGATCGTAGCCTTCAAAGCGAAAATTATCGACAGAGATTCCTTGCGGATCAGTGTTGAGGAGGATGAAGCCTGCGATATCGGGCTGCATGCCTTGGCGCACGAAGGCGTAGCTGGTTTCATCAAGGGAGCCGTAGGTGACGGAGTCGATTTGTTCGCCTTGACTATTGATGAATTGGATCGTGCCATAGCCTTGCTCGCCGCCCGCGATATCAAATGCCAGTGCGGGTTGGTCGCTTTCAAAAAGAACCGCGATTGCGCCTTCGCCGACTGCTTCCACCTCGGGATAAACGTGGGAACCTTGGCCGTGCAACACGATCGACCCGCGCACATGTATAGCGCCTAAAGTTTGATCTTCGCCGCCACCAATCACGGTGAGTGATCGAAAAGGGTGCCCGGTTATCACATCGAAATCACTATTGGCTTGGCGCGTTTGACCTGCGAAGCGTTCACCGAACGTGGTGCCATCGCGTACAAGGACCTCATCAAGGCGCGAGCCAAGGCCGAGTGCTGCCATCACGTTATCAAAATCGATTAGCTTTGAGAACGCGAGAGATTGGGATTTTTCAAGACAGCCCGGACGATCATAGGCGGCGTGTGCTGCGAGAGGGGCCGCCAAAACACCGCGATTCTGGCGAATAAATTGCGCATGTATGCACGCTAGCATAAAAACCACATTCGCCAAAAGTCGTGTGACGCGCAAGACGCGGCGCTTCAGTTGAACCTATAGCAGGTTAAACGAGGCGCGAGTTTTCTTTGGCTGCGCGCACGAAATCTTTGAACAAAGGATGCGGATCAAACGGCTTTGACTTCAATTCAGGATGGAACTGCACACCGATGAACCATGGGTGATCTTCCCATTCTACGATCTCTGGCAGTTTGCCGTCAGGTGACATGCCCGAAAAGATCAGGCCAAGCTTTTCAAGTTTCTCTTTATAGGCCGTGTCGACTTCATAACGATGGCGATGGCGCTCTTCGATGGCTGCGTTGCCGTAGATTTCTGCAACTTTTGAGCCTGTGCTCAACGTTGCGTCGTAAGCTCCCAATCGCATCGTGCCGCCTTTGTCGTCATCGGCTTTGCGGTTCACTTTGGCGTTGCCCTGCACCCATTCTTTAAGGTGATAAACGACAGGCTCGAAGCGTTTCTTGCCAGAGGATTCATGATCGAATTCTTCAGAGCCGGCTGAGGCGACACCAGCCACATTGCGCGCGGCTTCGATCACGGCCATTTGCATTCCGAGACAGATGCCAAAATAAGGGATTTTGTTCTCACGCGCATATTGCGCCGCGCGAATTTTACCTTCTGTGCCGCGTTCGCCAAAACCGCCGGGCACGAGGATAGCGTGATAGCCTTCCAAATAGGGCGCTGCGTCCTCGCTATCGAAGACTTCAGCATCGACCCAAGACACATTAACTCTGACGCGATTGGCCATGCCGCCATGCGTCAGCGCCTCTTTGAACGACTTATAGGCGTCCTCAAGTTGAGTGTATTTTCCAACGATCGCGACGTTAACTTCTCCGTCGGTGTTGTGAATGCGATCTGCCACATCTTCCCAAACGCGCAGGTCGGGTTTTGGGGCAGGGTTGATGTTGAAAGCATCCAGAACCGCCTGATCGAGACCCTGCGCGTGATAGGCGAGCGGGGCTTCGTAGATCGATTTCAAATCATAGGCCGCCACGACGCTCTCTTTTCGCACATTACAGAACAGCGCAATCTTCTCACGTTCTTTTTCAGGAATAGGATGCTCTGAGCGGCAGACAAGGATGTCCGGCGCAAGGCCAATGCTTTGCATTTCCTTAACGGAGTGTTGGGTTGGTTTCGTCTTCAACTCACCCGATGCCGCGAGGTAGGGCAGCAGTGTGAGGTGCATGTAGATACACTGACCGCGTGGGCGATCATGGCTGAACTGACGGATTGCTTCAAAGAAGGGCAGACCTTCGATATCGCCAACAGTGCCGCCAATTTCGCAGAGCATGAAATCAACTTCGGCTTCACCAATTGCGATAAAGTTTTTGATCTCATTGGTGACATGAGGAATGACTTGGATGGTTTTGCCTAAGTAATCGCCACGTCGCTCTTTTTCCAAAACGTTGGTGTAAATGCGTCCCGATGAAATGGAATCAGTTTTACGCGCAGGTACGCCTGTAAAGCGCTCGTAATGACCAAGGTCGAGATCGGTTTCAGCGCCATCGTCGGTGACGAACACTTCGCCATGTTCAAACGGGCTCATCGTGCCAGGATCGACGTTAAGATATGGATCAAGCTTGCGCAGGCGCACCGAAAAGCCGCGGGCTTGCAAAAGGGAACCAAGTGCCGCTGACGCAAGACCTTTGCCGAGGGAGGACACAACACCGCCCGTAATAAAGATAAATCTAGCCATGCTCTGCGTGCTCCCGTGAGGACCAAAATGCGCTGTTAAGTGGAGCGTAGTGGCCAATTTCCAAGTGATTTGCATCGAAAAAATACCGATACTCACGGGATTAGAGCGATACAGCAGTCTCGTTAGATTCGCAAGCCAACCGCTACATGATGTTGCGATTAGGCACGTATGCTCAAAAGATGGTGGTCGAAGAGGTGTTTAGTCTGCGCGTGGTACCAAAGGTGCGTTGTCATCCGCACTCGGTGGAAGCAGATCACTGCCTTCGCCCAAACCTGCTGGCGCTGTTTCTTCAGCTGCCGCGGGTGCGTCGCCCAAACGATCCAGAACCGAGCTGCCCGCAGATTTCTGCGCCGCAATAATGGTTAGTGTGATGGATGTAATGATGAACGCAATCGCAAGAATCCATGTGACTTTGCCGAGTGCTGTCGCAGCCGCGCGGCCCGACATTGCGCCGCCACCGCCGCCACCGCCGCCCATGCCAAGGCCGCCCCCTTCGGAGCGTTGCATCAAAACGACGCCAATCAAAGCCAAAGCCAAGAGAAGGTGAATGATCAAAACGACGTTTTCCATGGGTGCCCGCGAGTTAGTTGTACAGCGTGCTATCTAGGCAATCATGCGCGCCCGTGCAACCCGTCAAAGCGGCTAAGGCACTTCAAAGTATGTGGCGTTGATCGAGATCGGGAAATTGACAGAGCGCGCGATGAAGCAATGGTTGTGAATGCGACCATGGACTTCGTTAGCAAGCGCGGTGTCGCTGTTTGGCGCAAGGCCTATGCTTGGGCGCAGTTCCGCATATATGAAACGACCTGTGCCGTCAGGCAGGCTTTCGCCCGTGCCGATTGGGGTATCTTCGTAAGAATGCACCACGATGCCCGCATCTGAAGCAAGGTGCAGGAACCAAAGCATATGGCATGAACTTAAGGCAGCGATGAGCATATCCTCAGGGTTATAAAGGCCTGCGTTGCCGCCAAGGAGGGGGTCGTTGGAGCACGCAATCACTGGTTTCCCTTCGCTTTGCAGTGTCCAATCACGTGTGTAGGCGCGATAACTTGAAGTGCCCGTGCCTTGGTTTCCCGTCCATTTCAGCGTGGCGGTGAATTCATGTTCTTTACTCATCGACGTCATCCATATCTGCTTGACCAGAAGTTGCGCGGCGTATGTGTGACCAGCTGAGACCGATGCTGAGCACGAGGCTAAGTGCCACGATGTCCAACCATAGATTGGCTGCAAGGTTTTTTAAGGAAAGCCAGCCGAGATCATAGAGGACCCAGAGCAGGGCTGCGACCAAAGCAAGCACCGGTGCCATGCTAAACGTTCCGATCGAGCGAAGGGTGGTGCGCATGAAAATAATGTAAACAATCAGCAGGATGAGGCCGGATAACACGATCAGGGGCGATTGTTTTGAGAGATTTGTCAGCGACCAATAAACCCAATTATATTGTGTAGGGTTATATGTGGCGGCAATCAAAACGAAGGCGATGAGCCAGCGAATGGCGATGTGGATCATGAATGGCTCCTATCAGTTGGTATTAGTTTTTGTTGATGTCAGCGCGCATGTCTAGGGGCGGCGCTGTTTGCGGGTGTGGATGAGTTTAGAGGCAGGATGAAGCGGGGCGGTTGTGCATTTCGCGTTGGCTGCGGCGAAATAGGTGTTTCGCTTAGGATAAGTGCGCACTATACGGGCGCGGGTTTGGCGTAATGAAAAAGGTCTATTGGCATGGCGAATGTAGTTGTTGTTGGCGCTCAGTGGGGCGACGAAGGTAAAGGCAAGATTGTCGATTGGCTGAGCGAGCGCGCCGATATCGTTGCGCGGTTCCAAGGTGGGCATAATGCAGGCCACACGTTGGTTGTTGATGGCGAAGTCTATAAATTACACGCGCTTCCGTCTGGTGTTGTGCGCGGCGGCAAGCTCTCGGTGATCGGCAATGGCGTCGTTCTAGACCCTTGGCATTTGATGAAAGAGATTGATACGATCCGTGCGCAGGGTGTTTCGATTACACCAGAGACTTTGATGATCGCAGAGAACACACCACTGATTCTGCCAATCCACGGCGAATTAGATCGCGCGCGCGAAGAAGCGTCTTCTAAGGGGACCAAGATTGGCACGACGGGGCGCGGCATCGGGCCCGCCTATGAGGATAAAGTCGGTCGTCGCTCCGTGCGTGTCGCTGATTTGGCAGATGAGGCAACGCTTGAAGCGCGTGTTGATCGTGCATTGCAGCACCATGATCCATTGCGCAAAGGGCTTGGTATTGAGGCGGTTGATCGCGATGGTTTGATTGCGATGCTAAAAGAGATTGCACCCAAAGTTTTGGAATATGCAGCCCCGGTTTGGAAAGAGCTCAATGAACGCAAGAAAAAGGGTCAGCGCATTTTGTTTGAAGGGGCGCAGGGCGCGCTTTTGGACATCGACTTTGGCACATATCCGTTTGTGACCTCGTCCAATGTGATTGCAGGGCAGGCGGCGACGGGTGTCGGCGTTGGTCCCGGCTCCATTGATTATGTGCTGGGCATTGTGAAAGCCTACACAACACGTGTCGGCGAAGGGCCGTTCCCGGCAGAACTTGAAGACGCGGATGGTCAACGTCTTGGTGAGCGGGGGCATGAGTTTGGAACGACAACAGGGCGTAAGCGTCGCTGTGGTTGGTTTGATGCGGCTTTGGTGCGTCAAACCTGTGCGACCTCGGGTGTGACAGGGATATCCTTGACGAAATTGGACGTCTTGGATGGGTTTGAGACGCTCAAAATTTGCACGGGCTATATGCTCGATGGTGAGCGGATCGATTATTTGCCAACAGCAGCAGATCATCAAGCGCGCTGCACGCCAATCTATGAGGAAATGCCTGGCTGGTCCGAGAGCACGGAAGGCGCACGGTCTTGGTCGGATCTGCCTGCAAATGCGATCAAATATGTGCGTCGCATTGAAGAGTTGATTGATTGCCCCGCTGCCCTAGTTTCTACATCACCGGAACGCGAGGACACGATCCTTGTCACTGACCCGTTTGAGGACTGATGGCACTTTCATATAAAGCACGCAGGCGCTGGGCGCTGATCATTTTGTTGATTGGCATGCCGCTATACATCATCTTTGCGATTGCGGGGGTAGCTTTGTTGTTCAGCTACACGGGGCGTCCGTCGATCGCGATTGAATTCGCTGTCTATGTAATTTTAGGCGTTTTTTGGGTGGTTCCGTTCAAGAAAGTTTTCATGGGTGTCGGTCAGGCTGACCCGGATGCAGCTCCAAGAAACCCGCAATAAAAGAGCAGCGGCTCCGAGCGGAAAGCCGCCGCTTGTTCACACACTGCTGGCTTGGGAAGCTTAGCCGACAGCGCGTGTATCCAGTTTAAAACTGATGCGATCAGACACGGCTAAGCGTCTACCGCTGATCTTTTCGATCTTGCCCTGACGCAAAAGCTAGCCGAAAGAACGCAATTCATCTTCACGAGAGAAATTGTCTTCCTGCACAATGCGTACTTTGGTCATGAGTTGCGGGCGCGAGAATTGTTCCTTGCCCTCAATAAATTCCAAATAAGCAGCAGCTTCGAGAAGGTCTGGAAGCTCTGTCGCGCCCGTTTTTCTACGAATTCATTGAAGTTGCCCCCCTCAGGCGCGAGATCCGCGTTTTTTGGAGCCGCGTCTGCCCGCATGTCTGCTCTGATTCGGCGCGGGGGCACGGGCGTTGGAGTAGGTGCATCAGGTGCCGTGGTCACAGGGGCTACTGCTGTTCTATCCACACGTTGCTCCGCGACAAGTTTCAAAGGTGGGCGTGCAGCGCTTGCCGCGGCTTTCGCTTTTGCTGGGGCTTCTGAGTGACGTTGTGCCTCGGCTTCAGCTTTTGCTTTTGCCGCCGCCTCTGCTTGCTTGGCATCCTCTTCAGCGCGCAAACGATCATCCTAAGCTATCTCTGCCAAGCGTGCTTGTTCAAGCACTTCAGTCTCAGCATCCGAATCATCAAGATTCGTGTCGGCAACAAGAACATCCGCAGCCGGGAGGGCAGTGCGCAGCATGATATTGCCACCGTTATGATGCGCCTCTACACGGCGGGACAACTCACGTTCTGCAATACCTGACAACATATCTGCGTCGGGGGGTGGGGGTTCGGCACCAAAATATCGGTCATCCGCCGCCAGATCTGTGAAATACTCGGCGATGGCTTTCATCGTGTCAAACGAATCGTCAAAATCCTACAATATGCAGTAGAATGTTCCGTGGGACACCGTGAGGACTTTGCGTGAATTAACCATGATCTACTCGCTTTACTTAAACTCTTCGTCTCTACTAACTACCCGGTGTTGACCAAAGCGGCCCGAATCTGTGACTGAGAGCGTAGCATTTCGTGGCCCAAGTGTGATCCGTTTCGCTGAAAGGTGTTAATCCATCGTGATTTCTAAAATTGTTCATAAATCAGAGCCAATCACTTTGGTTGGGGGAGGGGATGTTGATACAGCGCTTCTCAAACGGGTTATATATTATGCGCCAACTTTGGTCGCTGCGGATGGTGGTGCGGTTCATATACGCGATGCAGGCCTGATGCCCGAGGCTGTTATTGGAGATATGGATTCACTTTCTGGCAATTTAAAGGCAGAGTTGCCAAAAACTATTCTGTACCCGATAGCCGAACAGGACAGCACGGATTTCGACAAATGCCTGATGCGGATTGAAGCACCTGCCATCGTTGGACTTGGCTTTTTCGGTGGGCGTTTGGATCATCAACTGGCCGCGTTTCACGGCTTGGTTCGGTTTCCTAAGCAAAGATGCATTTTGCTTGGGCCTGACGAGTTAGTGTTTTTATGCCCGCCAGCACTAGACATACCGCTTAACGTTGGCACGCCAGTGTCGTTGTTTCCCTTGGGGGCTGTGACCGGGCGTTTACAAGGTCTCATTTGGTCCTTTGACGCGTTAGATTTTGCACCGGGTCAGCGCATTGGCACGTCTAATGAGGCGGCAGGTGCAATCCACCTGGAAATGAGCGCACCATATATGTTGTGCATTCTGCCATCGTCTTGTTTCGAAATCGTGCTCGCAGCGCTTACGGCACAATCCGGCTAAGGCTGCGTTCGCGCATCACAATGTAGAGCCCCGCAGAGATCGTAATCGTAATGCCAATCGAGGCAAGCGTGTTGGGTAGCTCCATAAAGATCAGCCATCCAATGAAGGTCGCGAAAGGGATCTCGAGGTATTGCATTGGTGCAAGTGTCGCAGAAGGAGCGAAGCGCAATGACCATGTCATCGACAAATGGGCTAACGTGCCGATGATCCCGATTGATACCAGCATGAGCCATTCGTTTGGTGCGGGTACGCGAAGGTCGAGTTGTGGGATGCCGTTATTGCTGAACACCAACAAAACGGGAAGCATGATCGCAACAGCCATAAACCTATTCACGCATTGTAAGCTAATCGGATCGGTCTCTTTCGCAATTTGACGGGTCACAAGCATGAAGAGCGAGAACACAACGGCCACAAAAAACGGCAAAAGCGCAGGCCAGCCAACATCGTCAAACGCGGGTTGAATGGCAAGCAAAGTTCCAATGAAACCGATGGTGCAGGCGGCAATACGGCGAATGCCAATTTCTTCGCCCAACACATAATGACCTAGCATGAGCATGATGAAGGGCATTACAAAGGCGATCGCTACAGCATCGGTGAGGGGCAAAAATTGCAAAGCAGTAAACATCGCACCAATCCCGATGATATGAAGAACCGTGCGCAGCCATGCCAGTTGTCGAATACGCGGCTGCATCTGAAATGTGCGCTTGGTGGAGAAGATCACGGGAGCCAGCAAAAGCGCCTGGGTGGCATAGCGCGCAAAGAGCAGAATGCCCAAAGGCATTGTTTGCCCAAGGGTTTTCGCCAACGCATCACCCACAGGGGCTAGCACGCAAAATCATAGCATCAGTAGGATACCAAAAAGGGGGCGATCACTTTTCAATCTTAGGTTGAAGTGCTTCGAAAGGCGATTGAAAGGATTAAGGTTTTGTTCGTGTGCTAACAATTTGGAATGTTGACCGCCAAACCACCAAGCGAGGTTTCTTTATACTTCTCGCTCATATCAACGCCGGTTTGGCGCATGGTTTCAATACACGCATCAAGGGGCACCAGATGTTGCCCGTCACCGCGCAGTGCAAGGGAGGCCGCGCTCACCGCCTTGATTGCGCCGAGGCCATTGCGCTCAATACAAGGGACTTGCACCAAACCCTTAACCGGATCGCAGGTCATGCCCAAATGATGCTCAAGTGCGATTTCTGCAGCGTTTTCCACTTGCTTGGGTGTACCGCCCATAACGGCGCATAAGCCCGCGGAAGCCATCGCAGCGGCGCTGCCCACTTCGGCCTGACATCCGGCCTCCGCGCCAGAGATCGAAGCGTTGAACTTCACCAAACCACCAATCGCTGCAGCGGTCAGTAAGAATGCTTCGACCTTGCTCTCTTTCGCGCCCGGCACGTGATCAAGGTAATATCGGATGGTAGCAGGCACGACCCCCGCCGCGCCGTTGGTCGGTGCTGTCACGACTTGCCCGCCTGCGGCGTTCTCCTCATTCACGGCCATCGCATAGACGCTCATCCAGTCGTTGATCGTATGTGGCGCGCTTAAGTTCATTCCGCGCTCCGCCAGCAATGCGTCATGAATGCCTTTAGCTCGACGACGCACGTTCAAACCACCGGGTAGAATACCGCCATGAGACAAACCTTTGTTTATGCAGTCATTCATCACCTGCCAAATGCGCGCAGTTCCGCTGCGCAGGCTTTCGGTGCACCCGCGTGCGATCTCATTGGCGCGCTTCATTTCTGCGATGCTTTTGTTTGCGATATTCGCCATCTCCAACATCTCGGCGGCAGATTTGAACGGGTAGGGGACAGGATCGCCTTCGTCCGTATCTTTACCCTCGGCTAATTCTTCCTCTGTCATAACAAAGCCGCCACCGATGGAATAATAAGTCTGTTGGTATGTGATGTCGCCTTGCGCGTCGGTTGCCATCAAGATCATGCCGTTCGCATGTCCGGGCAGGTTCGGGCCGAAGTCAAATTTCAGATCGTTTTTGGGATCGAAGGCGAGCGCGCCAAACCCTTCAGGCGTCACAGTCTTCGTGCGCACAATCTCGGCCAATGCGGCGTCCGCTTTCGCGCTATCATAGGTCTCGGGTATAAATCCGGCTAAGCCCAGAACCGTCGCGCGATCCGTCGCATGGCCGATGCCTGTAAATGCGAGCGAGCCATGCAAGGACGCGCGCAGCCCGTGAAATTTAAACGGAGAAGTGCGCAGTTCATCCAAGAAGCGCGCAGCTGCGACCATCGGGCCCATCGTGTGAGACGACGACGGGCCAATTCCCACTTTGAACATATCGAAAACGGAGAGAAACATCAGGTAGCACTTCCTATTGTGGGATTGGAGTAAATGGGATTCTAAAAGGGCGTTGGGCCGAGGCCTGCCGCAGGTTGCACCGCTCGGACGCTTGGCAAGAGCTCTGTCCTTTGGGCTAGGGCACGCAGGGCCGGAAAGGTCTCTACCTCGACCCAATTATCCGTGTACGTGGCAGGATAAAGCTGCGCCCACCGCAGGCACGAGCAGGCATAAATATCGAGGGTCGTAGGCTTGGCACCCCCCAAGAGCGTCATATGTGGGTCGACGATCAAATGTTCAATTTGCGCAAAGTCACTTTGGATGCGTTGTGCGATCCCGCCGCGCAACTTTGCGGCATGCTCGGCTAAGATGAATTTTTCATGATAAAACATCTGCCGCAAACCAGCTTGCAAGGAATTGGAGATGAAGAAGAGCCATTTCAAGCCTTCCCCCCTTGCAGCATTATCAGTTGCGGGAAAAATCCCCGCGTGGCGATCCGCAAGCCAAAGCAGGATCGCACCTGTTTCAAAGATCATACCGTTTGGCGTTTCCAGTGCTGGGATCATGCCCAATGGGTTCAGCGAGAGATAGGCAGGTGATTGCTGCGCGGTGATGCTGCGATCCACAAGCACGGCCTCATAAGGCGTGCCCAATATTTCCAGCGCAATTCGGATAATCAAAGAGGCGTTATCGGGCGCGTAATGATGGATATATGGTTTGTTCATACGTTTTGTTTACGCGCTCTTGGCAAGCTGGCAACGCTGAAAAGCGACATTCCGTTCTCGCACCCCGCCCCTGCTGTGTTTATAAGGTTGCAACTTGTTAAGGAGTCGCGTGCCCGTGTCTGGAGAATTGTCCCCCATCGACAAAGCGAAATTTGTGGCTGCGAAGCGGGCCGCTGCCTTCGTGGAAGACGGCATGCGCGTGGGCCTGGGAACTGGATCGACTGCCACCTGGCTGGTGCGGTGCCTTGGTGAAATGGTTCGAGACGATAGATTGCGTATCCGTGGCGTTCCGACATCCACACGAACGGCTGTGCTTGCGCGCGAAGTCGGGATCGAGGTTATCTCGCTAGACGAAGCGCGTTGGCTCGACATTACCATTAACGGAGCAGATGAATTTGACGGGGATTTGAACCTGATCAAAGGCGGTGGCGGTGCCTTGTTGCAAGAAAAGATCGTCGCAACTGCGTCTGATCAGATGATCGTTATCGCGGACGCTGGTAAGGAAGTTGAAAACCTTGGCGCATTCCCGTTGCCTATCGAGGTTGTGCCCTTCGGCTGGCAAACCACCCGCGCATTGGTCGAGGAAACACTGGTTTCCATGGATGTGCTTGGACGACAGATTAGCCTACGCATGAACGGTGGCTCGCCCTTTATAACGAACGAGGGAAATTATATTTTGGACCTCAATCTCAAGCGGATTGGCAATGCACGCCAATTGGCGATGGTGGTCAATCAAATGCCTGGTGTTGTTGAAAATGGATTGTACATCGACATTTGTGATGCGGTTGTGATCGGTCATGGGGATGGCAAAGTTGAAGTGCGCGACATAAATACCGGAATAGTAGAACATCAACGGCTTGATTTTATGGAAAATGATAATCTTTTTACCGATCTGGCCGACTAAGCGCGGAAGCGCATGACTTAAGGACTTTGGAATGGCATTTGACTACGATTTGTTTGTAATTGGTGGCGGCTCTGGCGGAGTGCGTGCGGCGCGCGTAGCAGCGCAGGATACGGGTGCGAAGGTCGCGTTGGCCGAGGAAGATCGCTATGGCGGCACTTGCGTCATTCGTGGCTGTGTTCCCAAAAAATTGATGGTGTTCGCATCTGGTTATGCAGGTCTGGCAGAAGAAGCGCAGGCTTACGGCTGGGATGTGTCGAACAAAGGGTTCGATTGGACTGCCTTTCAGAAAAAGATGCAAGCTGAGTTGGATCGCCTTGAGGGGATCTACCGTAATTTGCTCAAGAACGCAGGTGTCGAAACCTTTGATAGCCGTGCACGCATCGCGGATGCGCATACGATTGAATTGGCGGACGGTACGCGCAAAACTGCGAAGCATATTCTGATTGCTGTCGGTGGTCGCCCCGTGAAGCCCATGATTGTTGGCGCAGAGCACGCAATCACCTCGAACGAGATTTTCCATCTTGAACAGCTATCGAAATCTATGCTGATTGTTGGTGGTGGCTATATCGCGTCCGAATTTGCGGGTGTGATGAATGGAATGGGCGTCCAAACCACGCAATTCTATCGCGGTGACCAGATCCTGCGTGGCTTTGATGATGAAGCGCGCACAATGGTTGCTGAAGAAATGGTCGTTAAAGGCGTGAATCTTGAGTTGAAAACCAATGTTGCAGAAATGCGCCGCGAAGGTGCTGGCATTTGGGTGAAGGACACCAACGGCGTAGAGCGTACTTTCGATCAAGTGATGTTTGCTACAGGTCGTGTGCCCAACACTGATGATTTGGGCCTTGAAGAGGTTGGTGTTAAACTGGGTCGCAAGGGCGAGATTGTTGTGGATGAGTACAGCCAAACGGGCGTGCCCTCGATCTATGCGGTGGGCGATGTGACAGACCGTGCGAACCTAACACCTGTTGCGATCCGCGAAGGCATGGCCTTTGTCGAAACGGTATTCAAAGGCAACCCGACGAAACCTGATCATGATGTGATCCCAACTGCGATTTTCACGCAGCCTGAAATGGGCACCGTCGGCCTGTCCGAGGAAGAGGCAAAGGCGCAAGGCGCGATTGAAGTTTACAGCGCATCGTTCAAGCCCATGCAGCAAAGCTTTGCGGGTCGCGCGGAAAAAGTGTTGATGAAACTCATCGTGTCACAGGAAGATCGCAAGGTTCTGGGCTGTCACATTGTCGCGCCGGGGGCAGGTGAATTGATTCAGCTCGCAGGCATCGCAGTGAAAATGGGCGCAACCAAAGAAGACTTCGATCGCACGGTTGCAGTGCATCCCACAATGTCAGAAGAATTGGTAACGATGAAAACACCGACACGCGTGGCTTGAAATTTTGGGAAACCTGACCAGTTAAACGGTTAGGGTGGATCAAACAGATTTAACTAAGAGGAAATAGCTAAAAATGGCTGGTAACAACGGCGGCCCATGGGGTGGCGGTGGAAATAACGGATCAGGCGATGATAATCGCGGGTCTGGCAATAACGGCGGTGGTCGTCGTCCCGAAGGGGACGGACCGCAGATTCCCGAAATCGACGAGCTGATGAAAAAAGGTCAGGAGCAATTGCGTGTTCTGATGGGTGGTCGCGGTGGCGGTAATGGCTCTGGCGGCGGCGATGCTGGTGGACCGATGTTGACGCGCGGGACTATTGGTCTTGGTGTTGTCGCTGCAGTTGTTCTTTGGGGCATGGCCAGCTTTTACACTGTGAAACCGGAAGAGCAGTCTGTTGAACTGTTGCTTGGCGCATATTCCTCTACCGGTAATCCTGGCTTGAACTTCGCGCCATGGCCGATTGTTACCAAAGAGGTAATTCCTGTCACGCGAGAGCAAACAGAGGATATTGGCGTTGGAGCTCGTGGCTCCGAAGCGGGTCTGATGCTTACGGGTGATGAAAACATTGTAGACATCGATTTTCAAGTGGTTTGGAACATCACCGATCCTGCGAAGTTCTTGTTCAACCTGCGTGATCCACAAATGACGATCCGTGCGGTGTCTGAATCTGCGATGCGCGAGATTATTGCGCAATCTGAATTGGCCCCAATCCTCAACAGAGACCGTGCAAGCATTGGTGATCGTCTTAAGGATTTGATCCAAAACACGCTGGATAGCTACGATTCTGGAATGAATGTCGTACGTGTGAACTTCGACAAAGCGGATCCACCTCAACAGGTGATCGATTCATTCCGTGAGGTCCAAGCTGCCGAGCAAGAACGTGACCGCCTTGAGAAGCAAGCGGACGCTTATGCGAACCGTATTGTTGCGGAAGCAAGGGGTGAAGCGGCGCAGGTCTTGGAAGAGGCCGAAGGCTACCGAGCACGTGTCGTGAATGAAGCGACAGGTGAAGCGTCCCGTTTCACAGCCGTTCTGGCCGAGTACGAGAAATCACCGGAAGTCACGCGCAAGCGTCTCTACCTCGAGACAATGGAGGAAGTACTAGGGCGTGTTGACAAAATCATCCTCGACGAGAATGGCGGAGGCGGCCAAGGCGTCGTTCCCTACCTTCCGCTCAACGAGCTTCGTAAATCTGCTACAGGAGGGAGCAACTAATGCGTAAAACTACATATTTTTTGCCGATTGCGGTGATTGCGATTGCCGGAATTCTGTCATCCATGTTCATCGTGGACGAACGCGAGAAAGCGCTGGTGCTTCAGTTTGGCCGGGTTGTCGATATCAAAGAAAATCCAGGTCTAGCATTTAAAATTCCGTTGATTCAGGATGTTGTCCGATATGATGACCGTATTCTTAGCCGTGACATTGACCCACTCGAAGTGACGCCTTTGGATGACCGTCGTCTTGTGGTTGACGCGTTTGCGCGTTATCGGATCACTGATGTGAACCAGTTCCGTCAAGCGGTTGGTGGGGGTGGTATTCCTGCAGCGGAAAGCCGTTTGGACAGTATCTTGCGCTCTGAAACGCGTGAAATTCTGGGGTCCGTATCCTCCAATGACATCCTCAGCACGGATCGTGCGGCGCTTATGCTTCGTATCCGAAATGGTGCGATTTCTGAAGCCCGGGGTCTCGGTATTGAAGTCATCGACGTGCGCTTGAAGCGGACTGACTTGCCCTCTGAGAACCTCGAATCTACCTTTGCGCGTATGCGTGCGGAGCGTGAACGTGAAGCGGCGGACGAGATTGCCCGTGGAAACGAAGCGGCGCAACGTGTGCGTGCTTTGGCGGATCGTACGCAGGTCGAAATTGTTTCCGATGCACGTCGCGATAGCGAGATCACTCGAGGTGAAGCAGACGCGGAACGCAATGCGATCTTCGCAAGTGCTTACGGCGTGGATCAGGAGTTTTTTGAATTCTACCGCTCGCTTGAGGCCTATCGCGGGGCGTTACAGGGTAACAACTCGACAATGGTTCTGTCACCTGACAGCGACTTCTTCAATTACCTGAAGTCGGACACAAAATCGGAGTAACCTAATGTTTGCCAACATTTTTTTGGCAATTGGTTTGGTCTTGATCGTCGAGGGGCTGGTGTACGCACTGGCCCCTTCGCTTGTTGAAAACCTGCTCGAAGCCTTGAAAAACCTTTCATTAGAGATGCGCCGCACGTTCGGATTTTTGGTGCTCGTTCTCGGCGTTTGCTTCTTACTCGCTGCGCGAACAATGGGGGCTGGTTGAAACAATTCTGCTCATGGGGGCGGTTTTGTTCACTTAATCTTCACATACGCTTGAAACATTGAAACGAGATTTGCGTTGCGTCTGCGAACACCTAGATAAAGCATGAGTATAAGAGCCGGTTTCAACGATTGATCCGGCATAGGCTCGGACCAAATAAGGAGGTCTACTACAATGTCTAATGCAATTGCTCTCTCTCAAGACAAACAAGATGAAACGCGCAAAGTTCTGCCATGGGCCCTGGCCATGGGGCTTAGCGTTGCTTTGCTATTGCTTCAAACGCTAAGTGCAGCTGCGCGCGGTGCCCCTGAAAGTTTTGCGGATCTTGCCGAAAAGATCAGCCCTGCGGTGGTTAATATCACCACTTCGACAACAGTTGCGCGCAATACTGCGCCACGCGGAGTCGCGCCCGAAGGCTCGCCCTTTGAAGAGTTTTTTCGCGAATTCCAAGACCGCAACCGTGGTGGCAATGGCGATCGACCGCGCCGGTCCTCCGCGCTCGGCTCTGGCTTTGTGATTTCCGAAGACGGATTTGTGGTCACCAACAACCACGTCATTGAGGGTGCGGATGAGATCCTCATTGAATTCTTTGAAGGCGGAGAACTACCTGCAAAAGTGATCGGTACAGACCCGAACACGGATATTGCATTGCTTAAAGTGGAAACAGACAAGTCGCTTTCCTTCGTCAGCTTTGGTGATAGCGACATCTCGCGCGTGGGCGATTGGGTCATGGCGATGGGTAACCCGCTTGGCCAGGGATTTTCTGTCTCCGCAGGCATTGTTTCTGCACGCAATCGTGCGCTCAGCGGATCCTACGATGACTACATCCAGACGGACGCGGCGATTAACCGTGGCAATTCTGGTGGTCCTTTGTTCAACATGGACGGCGACGTGATTGGCGTGAACACTGCTATTTTGTCCCCTAACGGTGGTTCAATCGGGATCGGTTTTTCGATGGCATCCAATGTTGTTGTGAAAGTTGTCGATCAACTGAAAGAGTTCGGCGAAACACGTCGCGGCTGGCTTGGTGTGCGCATTCAGGACGTGACGGACGACGTGGCTGAAGCAATTGGTCTCGAAAATTCAGCTGGTGCCCTGGTAACGGATGTGCCTGAGGGCCCTTCCATGGAAGCGGGCATCAAAGCTGGCGACGTCATCATGAGCTTTGATGGTAAAGACGTTAGCGATACGCGTTCTTTAGTCAAAACGGTAGGCAACACGCAAGTGGGTAAGGCCGTTCGTGTTGTCGTGTTCCGCGATGGTAAGACTGAAACGCTGAAAGTGACGCTTGGCCGTCGCGAAGAAGCGGAAGGAGCGGTGCCTGCTTCACAACCTGCGGCACCGTCCAAGACCGAAGTGCTTGGCTTGACGATTTCTGAGATCACGGATGAGTTGCGTGAGCAGCTTGAGCTCATGGATAGCGCAAGCGGTTTGGTTATTCAGGACGTGGTCGAAACCAGTAAAGCTTACGAAAAAGGTCTGCGTGCGGGTGATTTGATCACTGAAGCAGGGCAGCAAAAGCTTGCGAGTGTGGCGGATCTGACCAAACAGATTGAGGCTGCGCGTGAGGCTGGCCGCAAGTCGCTCTTGCTATTAGTGCGTCGTGCTGGCGATCCACGCTTTGTTGCATTGGCACTTGAAGAGGGCTAAATCGTCGCAGGTATTATATAGAAGGCCCTGCACATGCGGGGCCTTTTTCGTTTAACCATCGTCTTCGAAATCGTAAGCGATCAAGCCAAGTCTGCGTGCCGCTGCCACGAACAAGATTGAACTATCAAGCCCTTGCGACGCTTGGTATTTGAGAATTGCGCTGCGCGTGTGGGCATTGATGTAACCATAAACACTCCCACGGAAACGCCCACGCGCTTTCAAGGCACGTTGTAAGCTTTCTACAAATTCTGGGGTTAGCGATAGAGCGCATGGGGTCTCAAACCACAATTCACGACGTTCTTTCGTAATCCGTTGCGATGTTTCTGTTTTATAAACTGCGGGTGCACTTACTGTGCTATCAGTTCGAAATTCAGCAGGTTGCAGCTGAATTTGATGCGGGAAGGTTTCAAGTTCTGCAGGTGTCACATGCTTGCCCCAACAACTGCCTTCTTTCGCGCCGGGCGGAGGTGTGGAGCGCGTGTAGACCAATTCGGGCTCATCACTGAAAGCAGCTTGGGTCACTGTTTCTAAAGGGGCTGCGCAAGAAGCCACAAAATACAGCGAAGCCATGTCGGTCACGCACCGGATCACCGCAAATCGCGGAAATGAGAAATAGCTGTGCTGCATAACGCTTGTTTCACTGCTTACCGCCTTGATGGCGATCT
>Ga0206127_1001665_pt1 | contig 23698 bp, 21 predicted proteins | sample Helgoland_Spring_6_FD_148646 | JGI IMG/M metagenome (GOLD analysis project Ga0206127, IMG submission 148646) | Pelagic subsurface seawater microbial communities from Kabeltonne, Helgoland, North Sea - Helgoland_Spring_Bloom_20160419_1 | ecosystem: Environmental > Aquatic > Marine > Epipelagic ...
CCACCTGTATGCTAGTTGGGCAGCTGGAAGAGCATCTAGTGTAAAAAACAATAGATTTAAGGTTGAAATTGCACAAAAAATACTAAGTAAATCTGTAATTAAAAGTTTTATTTTAAATCCAGATGCATTACCAAATAATGAAAAAGAGTTTACTCTTTCTCATAAAATATGGAGGCAACAAATAATAGATTTGGCTGAAGAGGAAGAACTTCATTTAACCCATGGTATAAGTGCCAAATTGATTAACATGTATTTAAAGTCTACAATTATATGTGGTGGTTTTCATCAACATAAAAATGCTAAATTTATACACCCTCCTATAGACAGAGTCTTATTAAAAGAACTTTACAGCGTAAATTTTAACAATAAGAAAAAGTTTTGGAAAGAATATGAAAATATCGCTTGGTCTAAATTTAATTCAGAGCAATATGAAAATGTAATATCTGAGATAAAGGCAGGTATTAATGGTGCACCTTTATGGGAAATTGAAAAATATTGGAAAGGGTATCAATAAATAATATTTACTCAAAATTAATTTGAATACTTGTAAATTAAATTCTTAAATTTTCGGGATATTTTAAATACCTTGTAATTTGGTTTTAATAGCTATGAAATGTTTGAGTATTTTTCATAATCGAAAGTTTAACCAACCACAATATGGTGAATAGTTATTATTAAAATAGAAAGCAATCTTATATTGTATGTCTTTATGAAATTGCTTAAATATTAGAGTAAAAGAACTACTAATTGAAAATGAATAAAAAAATAAAAGTTGCAGAATTATTTGCTGGAGTAGGTGGATTTCGTCTTGGATTGGAAAAGAACAATTACCAGGTTGTTTGGAGTAACCAGTGGGAACCATCAACAAAAACACAGCATGCTTCCTTGGTTTATGAATCAAGATTTGGAAAAAATCATCACTCTAATGAAGATATTTCAAAAGTACTGACGACTGAAATACCAGATCATGATTTATTAGTAGGGGGTTTCCCTTGTCAAGATTATTCAGTGGCTACTACTTTACAAAATTCAAAAGGATTAGAGGGCAAAAAGGGAGTACTTTGGTGGTCTATTCATAGAATATTGGAAGAAAAAAAGAAAAAACCAAAATACTTGTTTTTAGAAAATGTTGATAGACTTTTAAAATCACCAGCAACGCAAAGGGGTAGAGATTTTGCTGTAATGCTTAAAAGCTTAAGTGATTTAGGCTATGCAGTTGAATGGAGAGTAATAAATGCTGCAGAATATGGCATGCCACAAAGAAGAAGAAGAGTTTTCATTCTTGGGTATCATAAATCTACAAGTATTTACAAACGTCTTAAAAAACATGATAAGATTTCGTGGCTAGATAGCGATGGCACTATTGCAAAAGCTTTTCCTGTTAAGGAAACAATTACTGTTAAGGAGATTGAATTAAAGGGAAACCTAGTAGAATTGACTAATAACTTTAATAAAGGAGGAAAGCTGTCTCCTTTTCAAAATTCTGGATTATTAATAGATGGTAAAGTTATTACTGTAAAAACTCAAGCCCATTATAAAGGAAAATTTACTGTATTAGAAGATATTCTTCTTAACGATGATGAAGTTGCTGATGAATTCTATATTAAGGATAGACCACTTAAAACAATAAAGACAGTTATAAATAAAGATGGTAGTTTGAGAACAATTTCCACAGAAAAACAAATGTGGGAATATTTAAAGGGTCCTAAAAAAGAAAAACGAAGAACTAAAGACGGGTATGAATATAATTATGCTGAAGGTGGTATGATTTATCCAGATGCGTTGGACAATGCCTCTAGAACAATAATTACAGGAGAAGGAGGGAAATCTCCTTCAAGGTTTAAGCATGTTGTGGAAACTAAAAAAGGCTTAAGAAGACTAACACCAGTAGAATTAGAAAAACTAAATATGTTTCCTGTTAATCATACAAGATTAGATGGAGTTACTGATGCAAAACGAGCATTTTTTATGGGTAATGCATTAGTCGTTGGAGTTATAGAAAAAATTGGAAAAGAACTTTTTAAAAAAATAAATGAATAATATGTTTGATGCAAATTCAGCAGCATCAATAATTTCTTATGCTAAGAATCTTAAGGGCAAAAATTTAAGAGAAGTCTGTGGTTCAAAAATAGAAAAACACGGATATAAAGGAAAAGGGAATTTTGGTCAAATTTTAGAAAAATTCTATTTCGGCTACAAACCAAATTCTGATGCAGAACCAGATTTTTTGGAAGCAGGTCTTGAATTAAAATCAAGCCCATTAAAAACTTTAAAAAATGGAGATTTTCGATCAAAAGAAAGACTTGTATTAAATATCATAAACTATTTAGAAGTTCATGAAGAAAATTTTGAAACCAGTTCGTTTTGGAAGAAAAATGCACATTTACTCCTGGTATTTTATCTTCACGACAGAGATTTAGATTTACTTGACTATTTAATAAAATTAGTTGAAGGTTGGCAATACCCAAAAGAGGATTTAAAAATCATTAAACAAGATTGGGAATTTATCAATCAAAAAATCAAAAAAGGAAAAGCTCACGAATTATCAGAAGGAGATACGTTTTATCTTGGTGCTTGTACAAAAGGATCAACTGCTATAAAATCATTTAGAGACCAGCCATTTAATGAAGAAAAAGCAAAACAAAGAGCGTATTCATTAAAACAAGGTTATGTCAATCACATAATCGCAAATATTGCTAAAGAAGAAACAGCTGTCTATGGAAAAATAATTGAACAACCTGAAATTTTAGAAAAAGTTCGTTCAATTGAAGAAATAGTAGTCTCAAAATTTCGACCATTTTATGGTAAATACGCGGAAAAAATTGAACAAGAATTAGGTTTAAAATTAAATAAAAATGCCAAAAGTTATTTTTCAAATCTTACAAATGCCATGCTAGGGCTTAAACTTGGACAAAAAATAGAGGAATTTGAAAAAGCAGATATTCAAGTAAAAACTATACGACTTAAAGAAAATAATTTACCAAAAGAAGATATTTCATTTCCAACATTTAAATACCAAGAACTTATAGAAATAGATTGGGAAGATTCAGATTTCAAGAATATTTTAGAAAGTAAATTTTTCTTTGTTTTTTATCAATTTGAAGAAGAAAAATTAATCTTAAGAAAAGTGAAATTTTGGAATATGCCCTACTATGATATTCTTGAGGCTAAAAATGTTTGGAAAGAAATGGTAGAGACAGTTTCGAATGGAAAAATCGTAAAGGAAGTAACTAAAAATGGTATAAGAAAAACTTATTTCCCAAAGAAGACCGAAAACAAAGTGAGTCATGTCAGACCTCATGCAAGAAATGCAGCTGACACTTATGCATTACCGGTTAAAGATAAAATAACAGGATTAACTGCATACACAAAGCATTGTTTTTGGTTAAATGCTAGTTATGTGAAAGATGAAATTTATCTAAAATTATAAATTTAAATTAAGAAATATAAGATGGCAGATTGTATACCTCTAGTTTTTAATAACTACAATCCAAATGAAGAAGAATTAGTAGCAAAATTATTTTGCGATGCTGCAAACAAATATTTTGAGGGTGTAGAAGGAAAAATATATGCGCTACCAAGTCTAAAAACTGATCGTGAATTAGATTTAGTGGTTTGGATGGATTTTCCTAAGTATAAACCAACTATTAAAACAGGCTTCTTAAGAATAGACTCCGTTACTAAAAATACTGAAATTAAAAAATTTAAGAGTAAAAGAGATGTTTGGTTTAATTCAAGTCTATTTATTTTAGAATTAAAAAAACATAATACAACTGAATCAATTTCGATAAGAAATGGAAATTTGTTTGTTAAACAAACTGATGGTTTAAAAGATGCTTCTGACCAAAGTTTTAATCAAGTACATCCACTAAAGAATTTTCTAGCAGAAAAACTAATAATTTCTGGTGGTGAAGTGCCGAGAATCACAAATTTAATTTGGCTATACAAATGGGGTGATAATAAACCTGAAGGTTATGAAGATGTAGAGAATTTGATATTAGGTAAAATAAACTTTGATGGATTATTAGAACAATTATGTAGATTAAATGCACCAGTAGAATACTCAAACAACCCAGGTAATTATAATTATGGATCAATAAATGAATCCATTCGACTTAAGATGAGTAATTTTCTGGAAGATCGAAGAAAAGAAAAGGCTATTGGGATAGGTCTTATTTCAAGAAATAAATTAAACAATATAATTAGGAAAGATATTGATGTAGAACATTCCTCTTATTTTAAAAATGTTGGAGAAAAATTAATAATTTTAAAAGGAAAACCTGGTACCGGAAAAACAATTCATCTAGCAAATTTGGCATATCATGCTAAAGAACTAGAATATACACCTCTTATTCTAACTTTTAACCGAGCATTATCTCAAGATATTGATAGGTTAATGGAATATTCCGGTTTTGGAGGATTAATACAGATTAATACCTTGCATCAATTCTTTTTAAAGATTTTAAAATATATCGGTCTTGTAGATGAGGTAACTTCTGAAATATTTGAAAATAATAATTATGTCGATTTATTGGCTGATCTTATGGAATTGATAAAAGACAGTAAATCAGAGCTAGAAATTCGAAAAGAACTAGGTATTGATTTTGATTTAATTTTTGTTGACGAAGCTCAAGATTGTGACGAGATAGAACGTGATTTAATTTTTAAAATATTCGGTATAACCAATTGCGTTATTTCTATAGGTAATAGACAAATAGTAAGAAAAAAGAAGACTGAAATAAGATGGGCATTGGGAACAACTAAAAATGAACGACAAGTAGTCAATCTTAAAATTTCACATCGAAACAAAAAAGATTTAACTGATTGGTACAATACTTTTTCTAATTATCATTATAAGCAAAGACCATGGGAGTTAAAAGAGAACAGAAATTTACATGGGGGTAAACTTATCCTCTTAAAAACCAACGAATACAGTAAAGCTCTTCATATTCAATTAGACAAAAATCTTATTAAAAATGAAAACTCTAAATATGACTTGATGTTTTTAACTCCTAATAAAACAACAAACATTAATTACAGTTCTGAAATTTGCGAGAGACTTGATGGGTGGAATTTTAATTATTTTAATAATAATGACAAAGAAAATAAAACTAAAAAATTTCCAATTGACGCTCACAGAATATTGAATTATCAATCTTGTAGAGGCTTAGAGGCTTGGACAATAGTTCTTTGGAATTTGGACACTATAATCCAAAATATAAAAGCTAATTATGTAAAAGATTTCCCAGAATCTACTGAAAGTGAAATTACAGAACATGTAAATAATTGGCTTCTTATGATTTTCACTAGAGCTATTGATACACTAGTAATAACATTTAAAAATTATGAATCTGAAGAATACAAAATGATTCTAAGCCTAACTAAATCAGATGACTTTGGACATATGGCTGAAATAAGAGATTATAATTAAACTGAATAAGCTCCATGATTATCCATGAAAAAATTATTATTTAAATAATCTATTAAAGTTTCTTCTGTATTAATTCCTTTTTCTATAAGTATGTTGATGATATCTGCGCCAGAAATAAAGAAGATTGGGTGTTTATCTTCTCTAACTTCCTCATAAGCTTGCTTTGCTATCGCTGAAGTTGTTACTAGTACACCAAATTGGCGATTTCTAATTCTTGATATCAAACGAGAGGTTTCTTTTACACCTACAGTACTTATTTTTTTAGAAAATCCAGGCTTATAACACTTTGCTTCTAAAGCAAATTCTACAAAAATAGGATCATTATCCAGTCCCATTTTATATCTTCCAAAAGCATCTTTACCTCCATCAACAACACCTCTTGTTACCTCATCAATAATAACCCTTTGGTCGGTCATACTATAAATTTCTGCAGCAAAATATTCAAACATCCTAGCTTTATCATCTCTAATAAAGTAATTATGAATTACAGTTAGCATCCTAATCTCTAATTTATTAGAGGGCAGTTGCTCCTTTACAGAACGTATACTTAATGTTCTTTTTGATTTTAATGGCTGATAAACCCCAATATCGGACCATTTTTTAAAGACTTTAGGTTTATTAGAACTTATGGCAATTCCATTATTCAAATCTTTGAGCCAACTTCTTTTTATTATAGCTATATCCAATATTGTAAAATAAGCTAAGTAATTTTGAAATCGCATTCCTTCTGAAGTCTTCCATAAAGCGACTAAATCAGAGACACTATCAATTTGATTTGAACCTGGCACACACATACCTTTAAATTGAACAGATCTTTGAGAGTTTTCTGTAGGGTGCTTTTCAAATATAAAAATTGGAGGTATGGACTTCCGAGGAGTGACTTTTGAATGTAAAGAGTCAAATAGATTCTTAAGAATTATATTCCCTTTTTTCTTTGTATCATGTAAATCTTTTCCGGGCGTTCTATTATCTCCATGGTATTTAAATATTCCTGTTTCTAAATCAATAGTATCAGGCCAATCAATATTGTGCCCTGAAGTATATAAAACTATATATTTCAATGAGTCTATACTCCCTGCATATCGGAAGCCTCCCATATTACCTACAGGAATTATCTTATTAATTGGATCATCACCTACATTGCCTTTGCTACCACCCTCATAAATAGCATCAACAATTAAATCACAATTATCTAATTCATCATTTTTGAATAATTTCATTAATTTAATTTAATACATCCCAATTAGGTTCTGTTTGATTACTGTTTTCTTTTAATTTTTCATAACAATCACCGGGCCTGTTAGCTAAATTGAACGAGTCAATATAAATTATATCTTCATTATCTAATTCATCTAATATCTTTTTAATTAGAGGATTATTATGTAAGCTTTCCTTATGCCATAGCGGATAATATGGGATAATTATTTTGTTTGCATAATCACTATTATCGTCACCTTGAAGAAATGGCAACATAAAATCTGTTATTAATTCAGATTTAATATTGTATTCATTTTTGAATTCTTTTAGCTGAACACCTACACCCTCTAACCAAGTATCTTTACCATAGAACGCACCAAACTCAGGCAGGCTTGAATCAGCACTGATTACTTTTTTAATTTCATCTTCTTTTCCTCTAAGGATTCTTAAATAAGAAACACCCAGTCTCCAATTTAATAAAGGATGAAATCTTTTATTTCTATAGTTTAACAAATTAGTATAATCTGCAACATCACAATTTTCTTGATTTTCCTTGCTTAATAAGTCAATGACAAATTGAATTATTTCTCCATTAAAATTACCTGTTGGGTCTAAACATAAATTAATATAATTTGATAAATTGTCATTAAGTTTTTGACTAAATCCTGAGCCATTGGATAACTTATCTCCATAAGAAAATCCAGTAACCTTGGAGCCATCTTCATTTGTATAATGTCTTAAACCTAAAACTTCTAACTCAGAATTATCTACATCTTGTTGTTGCGTAAAAACCGAACGCAACAAGAATGCAGCTGAAAATACACTAGATTTAACTCCTTGTAAAACAAAATTATAAATTTCATCATCTGCCTGTTGGTCATTCATTTGTTCACAACATAATTGAAGACCAGAGTTAATTTTATGAGGTTTTATCTGTAATAAAGATGTGAATTTATTGGATGCTAAATTATAGTTTAACACACTTTGACTTTCTTCCTTTGCGATTTCAGTTTTTAATAAATCTGTAGTATGTTTAAAAATAGGTTTAGGTAGGTCAAAATTAAAACCATTAAAGTTTTCACCTTCGTTAAAAGACATTATATGACCTTGATGCAAATAACTATCTAAATTATTAAAGGTATCCCATTTTACATTACCTCCACCACTTAATATTCGGGGTATTGATACCGAAAAATAAGGCTTTATAGCACTCGTGTTCTCTTCAGGGTACAACTTTGTAATGTAAGCCTTCGGAATAACCCCAATTTTTCTTCTAGAATTATTAATTGATTCCCAGTCTTCATTTGCAAACTCTTCAATTAAAGTATCTTTTTCAGTGCTTATTGAACCATCTTTATTGAGTTGATAGTAAAACAAGTTATCATCAATAGGTTTTACATCAAACTGAGTTAAATTTTTTCTTTTTGTAATTGGTGAAGTAATACCTTCAACCTTGAATATTTTTTTATCCTTTGTTATTTCATTACCAGGAGCATATTCGGAAATAGCCATTTCCAAATCTCTGGACATGGTACTGAAATTCTTGTTTTTATAATTATGGTACAGAGACCTGGTTCTTGTTGGCATACCATACATAGGTAATAGTCCAGCCTCTGCTAAACATTCAGCCAAACCTATTGGCTTAATTTCTAAATCACGTAATTTTTCTAATATTTCATTGTAAATTTTTTCTCCATAGAAATTTGCTTTAAAATAATCAGGTGAAAAGTTTAAGTTATTGGCTAAAGAGATAATATCCTGATTAACTAATAACAAATTAATCTCAGTTACAAAATCAGTTTTTGAAATACTTAATTCATTTTTAAAATCATCAAAACTACCAAATTCTCCATGTGTATCTTGAAATTTTTCAGGTGGGTCTTCACTCATTAAAATATTACCAATACCCTTAAGCTTGAATACACTCCTTAAAATCTCTTTATAAAAAATTCTTTTAGATATATCACTATTTAATTCCATTGGAATAAACGGGGTTGGTGGTTTTGCATTTACCATTCCATCTAAATTGGAATAATAATAACTATCATGAGAATTACCTCTGCATAGTGTTAGCGCTATACTATACGCTTGCCCACCTCTACCAGCACGACCAACCCTTTGTTGATAGTTATACCTCTCTGGAGGCATATTAGCCATCATTGTGGCCTCCAAGCTACCAATATCTACTCCAACCTCCATGGTTGTAGTAACAGATAGCACATCTATTTGCTCAGCTTTTTTACTAGAAGAATTTGAATCAAGAAAAATATTTTTAAAGGCTTTCTGTCTATTTTTGGCATCACTTGAGTCTGTTTGCCCAGTTAATTCCTCTGTGTGCATCCTGATAGGGTCTTCACTGTTGGCATAAAAATTTTCTGCCCAGACATCTTTAGCTTTTGAATAATTATTTATGTCTAAGGGAGAAAAACAATGTGAACATACACCTGCAGAAAAATGACCATGATTAGCGCCGCAATTAGAACATTTATATACTTTGTCATCTTCTTTCAGAAGAAATAAATCAAAATAATATGGATGAATATATGGTGTAAAAGGGTTTGATAGCTCAGTAGTTCTCTCGCCAGTTTTACTGTACTTTACTTTTGAGAATTGTTTATGAGGATTAAATTCACTTAGAACATCTAAAAAACTTTTAACTAAAACTGCTTTTTCAATGTCTTTAAGATTATCATTTACATCGTACACCATATCAATATAGGATTTATATGGTGAATCTTTAGAAATAAATTTAGCATACGTTGTAATATTTGCATAGTTATTTGCTGGGGCATAAGAAGTACCCCAGTGTCTATACTTATAACCCAAAATTCTTATAAATGAATTAATTATTTGCTTTAATAATTCACTTTCGTCTAAACCAACAGAATGACCAGCTTCTTCTATTTTTTTTATAATCAACTTTAACTGCATATCTGGAAAACTAATAAAACCTTTAGCCATCGTTTCTATAGCAAATTGATGTCTTCCAAATAGAACATTACATAATTGTTCGATAAATTCATTTTGAATATCCTCATGAAAACCAGAACCACCGATTGTAGTATCATTAATAGCATCTGAAAAACTACCATTTTCTAAATTATAAATATCATACCAATTTGCAGATCCTCGTCCTCCCCAGTTTTTTTGAAATTTGTAATCATTTCCTACAGGGTTAATACCTCTAATTAAAAAATCTCTAAAGAGTTCACCTGGTTTATCTCTACTTGGTAAAAGATTTTTTATTGGTATGATTTTATCATTTGAAGATTCAAGTCCGTTTATTATAGGAGTTAAAAACATTTTAAATGTTACACCACTTTGACTTTTAAGAATTTCAAGAATATTAGATTCTACCTTGATATTTAAAAAAGATTTTAACTCTTCATTTTCATTAATCTTTTCCCAGTTCCAATCTTCTTCAGGTGTTGTATCGAAATAATCAGATATTTTATTTTTAATTTGATCAATATTGACGTTCCCTATTCTAAAAACGTTCTTTCTTAAAACATCACTGTAATTATTTCTTTCTAATTTATTCGCTAAATCTGCTGCTGCAGACCGGCTATCAGAAAAAATTAACAACTTTCTGTTATCAACTTCCTCAGGACTTAACTGCTTTAACAATGAAGAAGCTAACACTTGTGTAACTTGACTATAACCAGTCCTGAATGTTCTAACAGGACTTTTCATGAATTTTTTATAAATGTAAGTTTGAGCACAATGAGGGCATTGACAAGGCAAAGCCTTAGACTTTTCCTTATCACCATTTACATTGTATATGTAACCACTTAAATATTCAGGCTTAGATTTATTTGCTGGGTTTTCAGAAATAGTACCCTTATTTACATGTAATAAAGCTTTACTCCAACTCCCCTTATGACCACCTACTTCATTAAATTCTTTAGATTCATCGTTTAATTCTTTACCTAATAATTTATTAGGCCAAAATAAAATAAACTCTTTATGACTTAAATATTCAGGTCTTTTATCCAAATTAAGATCTGGCATTTTTTCATACTCCGATGATATTGGTAACATTTCCAACCTTCCTTTATTATCATAACGTCGACCGCCATAAAACATCGTACCACATTCATCGCAATATAGATTTTGAAAAACTTTTTTACCTTCAATTTTTGTTTTTGAGGAATTTAATACAATCCTATTTTTTTCTCCAGCTACAGTATGTAAATCATCTACATTTTTAAAAAATAAATGTAATCTAATTCGAGGAAGGTTACCTTTAACCCCCTTATACTTACTATCATCATATATTGCTCTTAATTTCAGTAAGCCTTTTAACGCCCTAAAATCCACTTCATCTCCAAACAATTTGTTATTTACATCAGTTAAACTAAATGTGTGCTTGCCTTCTTTATTTTCAAACCCCTTTAATAATGTCTGTTTTAGTTGGTTTGTATTTTTAATTAAAAAATCTTCTCCAAAAATCTCTTCTGCGATTTTCTCATCAGTTTTGATTTGATTTTCCTGTTCACAAAGGTTTTGGAATTTTTCAAGTGATTCTTTACCAATAAGGGCTTCATTTCCAGAATCAACTACTGGTTCTTCTTTTACAATTTTAAAATGCTCTGTAAAATCCATTCCAAAAAAATCAGTAATATATTCTTTCGATTCTGAATCTTCTGGGTCTAAAGAGGCTGAACTTGCTAATATTCTTAATTGAGGATGCCCTGGCGATAATCCTAAACGATATTCTACTAATCTTAATAGCAATGCTAATTCGGTACCAGAACTACCCCTGTTCAAGTGAAGTTCATCTACAATTAAATGGAAGATGTTATTTTTATCTTCTTCTAACCATTCTTTTGTTTTATCAAAAATGCTATCCTCCCTATCTCTCATTAACATGATATTAAGCATTGAGTAATTAGTGATAAAAATATCAGGAGGTGTTGATTGCATATCAAACCTTGTCAATAATTCACTTCCACCTATTTTTTGGGAGGTATAAATAATATCTTCTATTTGGTCTGTAGTTAGAGTCCCATTATCTATTACAGATTGTATTTTATTCCAATAGAGCTGTAATTCATTTAACTTCTCTCTTAGCTCATTGTGCTTTGCTTGTGAACTTATTTCAGATGATATAGGAGTTGCTCCATTATACTGCCCAAAATAAACTCTATGGTTCTCACAATAATCTTGATAAAATTCTTCAGAAGCTGTAGAATCTAATGCCTTTCTTAACCTGGTCATCTGGTCATCAACTAGGGCATTCATGGGGTATAAAATAATAGCTTTTATAGATGGCTTTCTTGTTGATTTTTTTCTTTGTTCTTGTGCTTTATAATGTGCTGTTCCATTTCCTGTAGTCCGCGCAGGATTATTAAACCAATTGAAATCTAAAGGTACTTCAGGTATTTCTTTCCATTTTGTAATCTGCTTTGATAAATATGCGAATAAAGGCAATAAAAAAGATTCTGTCTTACCTGAACCTGTCCCTGTTGTAATTATACAGTTTTTACCCAAAGCGTAGTTTTTTATCATATCAATTTGATGTTGATATAATGGAAAATCCCCAACCAGACCAGCTTTACAAAACTTTTGAAATAATTCTAGTTCTTCTTGGCTAGAAAAGTAATTACTGCCATTTGAATCTTTTGGTATATCTTCTAGTTTTAAATCTGTTATTTCTTTACCAGAAGATGGATATGGTTTAATCAATTCTAAATATGGCTCTTGAGCCAAAATATTGTTAGAATCTTTCCCATCTGGCAAATAAACTTCTTTTCTTTTTCTTTTAAAATCAGGGTCATCTACTGAAAAGGCGGTATCTATATATTTAAAATATTGTTCTTTTAAGTTCTCGTAAATACCGATAGGGTCTTTCATACTCATAATTTATATTTTTTGTAAAAATGTTCTTTTGTAAACATCTTCTGTCATGTCTAGATTTAGTTTTTCAAATATCTTTTCAGCTAGCTGGGTTGGAACATGAGAAAACAAATAAAAGTCTTCTTCCATAAAATATTTCTGATTAGCAAAAGGTACGTTGGTTCCTTCAGGAGATAAAATACCACTAAATAATTTCTTAATATTATAATCTGGATTTATAGTGAATTTATTTTTAAAAACTTGTGGAACACTTCCTGAACATGAAAATAAATAACGCATTATTTCTTTTGGCAATGGCATACTTACAGGAAAGGCTATTAAACCTTGCCTACTATCATATTGAACCAACTGTTTTCTGATGACGTTAGGTATTTTCATGAAATTACTAGATTCAGGGTTTTGTTCTATTAAGACTGATTTATTATTAAATGCAGATTTTGCATTTTGAAAAACTAATAATTTACTCATGTCATCTCTTCCCCTAAAATCTTTTTCTATATCGTAAAATTCTAATTTATCGATAAATAAATACCTTGCCCATCTTTCATCTACAATAGTTGGATCAAAATAAGTGAATTTCCACTCTTCATTAGCTGATTTTTCAAGTAAAAAAGTATAATACATTTTGTGATTGCCACTTGAATCTTGTGGTATTATAACTTTAATCAATTTTAATCCCTCTTCCTCCTCTTCAATACTTAATTCTTTTACAATATCACATTTAATGTAATTTCGTGTCCTCCAATTAAATTGTTTTATGTCATATTGTGGAAAAATATTTAATGGGGTTTGTTCCTGATTTAATATAATTCTATAACCATCAACATCATTAGATTGTTTATCATTAGAAATTTTAATTTCTTGCAAAATCCCTTGATGTAATTTATTTTCAATCAATGATAAGCCTTCCATATTATCGATCGCAGAAAAAATTGGGTTTTCAATTACTTCATAATCTAATTCATTAATTAAACCAGGGTTAGTTGTATAATAAGTATCAGGTAATTCAATTTCAAAGTTGTTATAAGATATTTTATTACGATCATATTTTTTAACCTCACTATTTATTTCTAACTCTTTTATTTCATCATTTGTAATAGCTCCATATAAGATGTAATGGTTTTTAATAGAACTTTTTAACCATAATGGCTTATTTAAATAATAATTATTATGATTTTGATAATCAACGTCCATGATACCCATAGAGTCTAGCCATATTAATAATGTATTTCTTATTAAACGGTTTTCTGTGGTGTAGGTTTTAATTATCTCATTTAATTTTCCGTATTGACTTTTTCCTCCACCAGATGTAACAAGCACGTCTATTAATAAGTTAATTTGCTTCTTAGTTATTTTCTCTTGCATATCTTTATTTTTTGAAAGGAAAAAATTCTTGATTAACAAGCTTTAATAAATTTTCAGGTTGTTGGTTTTCACGCTTATTTGAAAACACATAAATTTCATCTCCTATGGCAACATTAGGATATTTTTCCATTAATTGAACGTCCATTTGAACTAATTTATAATAGTAACAATCAGCATTAATATAATCATTTGTTATTCGATTTGAATCATTTTTTTGATAAAAATCATTGATATCAAAAGGCAACCTCAATGAATTCGGTCTTTCACAAAATTTTATTTTATAATGATATTGTATAAACTGAGTACTTAAATAAGTCATCTCTATTTCCCATGTACTGTATTTAAGTTGATTTTCTGAGGGGTTAAATAAAATTCGCTGTAAATAGGAGATATCTTTATTAGGCCTCAAAATCCAATCACCTCTATTAGATTTAGAAAAATAAAAATCGGTATGTTTATCCTTAAAACATAAATCTTCTTCGTTATTTTGGTATATCACATATGAATCTTCTGGTGATTCAAAAGGTTTAAACCATCTAAATTCATTATAATTAAATGAATTAACTATTTCTGATTTTAAATCTACTCTTCTATCTTTATTTCCAGCGTCAACAATTGTAAAAAGGATAAAATCGTGACCATTTTTAAAATTCAAATACTCATTATTATCAAAATATTTAATTTTATATGTTCCTTCGGGAAGACAACCTATAGATACTTCAGAGCCTAGTTTGTCACTATTTTCATTTAAATCTATTTCTTCAATGATATCATCATTTTTTAAAACATGAATCTCTCCTTTAGTTATGTTATTGTAATTTATTTTTATTGGAAATGAGGATAGGTATGATTTCGTCAATGATGACCCATCAGAAATTCCTATTGGAAAAATATTTAAACTATTAGTTTTAATAAATGATAAAAAATTATATTTAGAAGAACCAATAATCCTGTATAATTTATACTTTAGATTATTTTGATCTTGTATTTTAAACTCTGAAAAATAATCTGCGTTTTCATTTATAATCTCATTTTTTGAAGCCAATAAAATTGGATTATCAATAATTTTAACTCTTTTATCTTGGTGCTCAATAAAATAGTTTCTGTTAGGTATCTTTTCTAAAGCATAAACTTCTTCAGATAAATCTATCTGCTTATTTTTAAATTTTAAATCTAATTCATTATGATTAAGATTTATACCAGAGGAATAATTCTCAATGACATATAAAATCCTATTATCAGTCAGTCTTATCCCCCAGGATGTATCAATATATACATTTTCATCCTTATTTAAATAATAAAGCCCTTCCTCTCCTAATTCTGTTCTATATATAAAACCAAATTTAATTTCAATAATTTGATTATTTTCTCGATTAATGGTCCAAATCCTTTTAATAGTTAATGAAGCTTTTTCTAAAGAAACCTTTCCTTTGAGTAATTGAACTTTTTCTTCTTGTGATGGTGTCCATTTTTCTAACCAAATCTTAAGACATACGTACACAATTTCTTGAGCATCATAATCTCTATTAAATAAATTTAGTATTCGAGTTTCTCCTGAATTTTTGATAATCGTTTCCACGTCATCAAAACTTAAGTCATCAATAGAGTGAGTATCTGTGTAACCTAGGCTATAAATTGATTTTTTAATGTTCCTTAAAGTTCTACCTTGAAATACAGAGTGTGCTTTTATTCTTCCAACATTTACAATAGTAGAATTTTCACCAAAAACATTGAGTTGAAAAAAAGTTTTTTTATGTTCTATAAAACACCATTTAGATAGATTTAATATTAATCTATTTAAATACTCTGTTCTATTATTAATTGTTGAAATACCCTTGTTTAAAATAAAGGGATCAAAATCTTTCCAAAAATTTCTTAGTGGTGAGTCATCTTGTTTGAAAGCACCAACAACTAATATTGAGAATCTAAGGAAAGAATATTGTTCTGGCCGATTTAAATCATTGTGAACTTCTTTTATTGCTGAATAATAACTATCAATAGTTCCTCCCGAACTCTCAATATTTTTTTCAGATAATTCTATTTCCAAAGGTTTGAGCTTACCAAATTGGATATACTTTATTTTTATTTTTTCTAAAGATTCTTCAGAAATTGCTATGAAAACCGTTTCAAAAATCTCGTCAGTATCTTTCCTATTATTTGTACAATAATGTTCAATTGCTTTATTCCAAAATTTTATTAATTTCATTTTTAGTATTTTGAATTTCAATAAAAACATCAAAACAATAAATAGTCTTAAGACTATTTATTATCCTAAATTATTATTAACAAAGGGTAAATAATATTCAATAAATTTTTGACAAGAACAACAATTAAATCAGTGAAACCAACTATGTAAATTATCTTTTTCAAAAAGATAGTGTTAGTACAATTTTTTTATCAAATATAAATGATTGGATTGAATATTCCAATCTACTTTTTTATAAATTCTAGACCATTTTCTAACTCTAAGACTGGTATACTTTGTATGGCATTGCCAGCAATGCCTCTAATAGATGCGTGCATTCCTATTGAATTTTCCATAACCTTTTCTATTTGTTTTTCGCGTTGTTTCCATATACTCGCCATGGCACTTCTCTCTTTTGCCAAATCTAATTGCATTTGAGAAAAGCCTTCAACAATACCTTCCATTTGTAAACGAAACTCATTACTAGTTAAAAAATCATACAAGAGAGACATTTTATCTCCTCTATTCTCTTGGCTAATTTTTACAGAAGCCCATTTTATAATTGATTGTCGTAATACTGCACAAAGCCCCTTAAACTCGCTAAAGGTGCAAATCCAAATACCTTCTTTTAAACCCATTCTATCCATGTCTGAAGGCATAGCCTCTGTTACCAATACTCCAATGGTTGCTCCTTTATCTCTTATGTCGTTCTTGAACTTTTCAATCCATTTTGGCTCAAATTTCTTTGTACGCTTACTCTCATAATATATGGTTCCACAATTTATTTGTTCTCTAGTATTTACTATCTGTAAACAGTCAGCTCCTTTGGCTCCTTTCTTAATTTCATCAATGGTATCAAGTGGAAATTGATTGGCTAACCACTGCTCAATCGCAAGTTCCATAACCTCTCCCTGCAATTGCATAGATCCTTGATCTTGTTTACGCTTCATATCATCTGTTAACTTCTTCTGGTCTTCTAGCTGTTTATGTAACTCTTTTAATTTAAACTCTGTAGCTTCCTCAGCTTGTCTTTTAATTTTCTCTCTCTCTAATTGTAATTGTTTATTTAAATCTTTTTGAGCTGATAATTTTGCCTGCTCCTGTACCTCCTCATTTTCTCTTTTTAATCGTTCAATCTCTGCCTCTTTCTTGAATAATTCCTTGACTTTTTCTGACTTCTCAGCTAATTCATTTTGCATAGATTTAAAACGATCCTCATTTTCAGAAAGAAGTTGGTTTTTCAATTTTTTTTCAATAATTCTAGTAACAATCTTACGTTCTGCCTCAATTTTTTCTTCAAATAACTTTTTACTTTCTTTCTTTTCAATTTCAAAATCAGCTATTTGCCTCTGAAAATCAATTTGCTTCTGCTTTTGAGTTTCAACAAAAGCAACTTGTTTTTGCTTAAACTCATTTCTTAAAGATTCTTCTAATTGATGTTTTAATAATTCATTTACATCAATTTGACTTCCGCAATCTGGACAATTTATTTTTGTGTTTTTATTCATAAATTTTATTTTTCTTTTTTATAACTAGACAGGTATCTGTGAACAATAGGCAAAGTTTGATTTATAAACACATTAGACTCATCAACTTTATTTAAATATAAATTAAATTGCTCCCAAACATCTTGGGTGATCCCTTTTTCTATCAATGAATATTGTGTAGAAACTAACATTTTAACAAGATTAAATGATTCTTCAGTATCTGGCTCTTCAACCTTGTTAGCTCCAGAAGTGTACTTATGAGCTATCGTATTAAATTCTTTATGTATTAAGGAAACATCCCAATAATTATCCATTGCCGCTAGATATAAATATATTAGACTTATATCTCTAGAACTACTTCCTGTTAAATCTGCATATGTTCTTATAACCTCTTTGTATCCAGGACTATAAACCCTCTTTTTAGACATATTATTGTTGTTAAATTGGGCTTTACTTTTATAATTATATACTTTATCCGTGTCATCAATGACATGATTATTTAATAAATGTAAAGTCCGGGTTTTTAACATCTCTAAGAACACTTTAGAATTACTAGAAGTGCTTCTGTCTAACTCCCAACCTAAGGCATTGACTAATGCTATTTTATGAAAAACAGCTATCTCTGGATTTACTAAGAAATTAAAAGTTTTATTGTTTAATCTTTTTTCACCCTCCAAACAACCTGTTTGCTGCACTATATAGTTGTTAGAAATTCCCCAAAATGAAATGGATGTTAGAGGTGAATCTGCAGCACATTGAAGAGAAATAAAAAGAAAAATGAAAATAATAGATCGATATTTAATCATGTTTGAAAAATTCAAAGTATAAATTATTAATATATTTTTTTTATAACCATACGATCTGTAAAACGATAATCAAAGCATCTAAGCCTCCCGTTTGTATTTAAAAAATATTCCTCTATTTGTAATAATCTAATAGTTAATTCCTTTTCTAATTCTTTATTTGACAATTCTAGCAAATTCTTTATTGAAGGATTTTTAGACACTAGAAATACATTATTTAGCCAAGTTCTGAATTGATCGTAGTTCTGTTCAATAATATATTTTATATGCTCAGAGTTTTGTTCAGTAATAATGTATTTTATCCCTAAATCTACTGACAGAAAAGGATACGTTATTGTGGGAATTGATAAGGTATTGCAACCACCCATACCTGAAGTAATACCATCACAGACTGAGTAAATTAAAGGAACTTTTATTTTACCATTTATCAAATCAATTAGAACTTCTTCATTATAATAACCCCAAAAAAGAACTAGCCATTTAAAATCATCTGAGATAGATGTTTTTAATTTGTATGCGTATATAGATTTTAATTTACTTTTATCATATACTTTTACTGAGCCCTTTACATCAATTTGATGTGAATGAAGATGCCTGTCAAAATTATTTAGTGAATTTTGATCACTGTAAAAATAATCAGAGTGTATAAAAACACTCGGATTAAGTTCACCTAATAGCTCTACCTTTTTGTTATTAGCATAGAAAAGATCATTAATATCTGCTCCAGAGCTTGGGTAGTATGATATTGCCATATTTTCCATCTCATCAGAAAGCTCATTGAGTAGTGATAATTCATTGTTTGTTGGCTTATATTCGAGCTCCTTAAGCATCGAACTAAAAAATAATTGATCTGTTGTAAATTTCATTACTTATAATTTAAAAGTGTGTTTTTAAAAATGCATGACATACTTTTTGGATTATCAGAAAACTCATCCTTAAACTCTTCATAATCTTTAATTTCTGCAATAACTTCTTCAATATTAAATTCACAACAATCTTTATTCATCAACTCGAAAATAGAAAACAAAAATGCACAATAAGAATTCATATTTATAAGTGAATGGTCTGATATGAATTTATTTTTTTTATTTTTATTTAATACCGTCAATAAATACTCATCAACAAAATTTTTAAACTTACCCTTAAAAATTGGGATATATTGAATTGGGATATCTTGACAGCTTTCATAGAACCTCCAGGTAATAAAATCTACACAGTACTTATAGTTATTTTTATGGTAGTAATGAACTATCTTAATAAATAAATTAAAAATTATTGCCTGCCATAAAAAATCAATTCCACTAGAACCTTTATTAATATAGGATTCAATGTCGTTTTTAGATAAATACCATTCTTTCTTCAAAAAATTATATTGCATACTATTAAATGAATACCTTTCATAAGAAGGTAAATCATAATACTTTGAAATAAAACAATTAGTTAGTTTCATGTAATTTATACTAATATTTTTGTTTAAATATATACACAATAAGAGTATTGAATAACTATAATTTTACCCAGAGACCGTCCCTTTTTGTTGGATTAACTTTCTTTACTATTCCCTTTTTCTTTAATGTCTCTAGAGAAAGTCTTGTGTAATGCTTCCATTCAGCCTCTCCATTATCAGTTCTAATAATCTCAGAATCACAAAGGTTTGGGTAAATTTCACTTACTATGGATTGAATTTGCTTAAGTTCTAATTCTGTTTCTTCTAACCACCACGACATTTTAGATTCAACAAGGTTTTTCTTTAATATTTGATAACTTTCCATAATATGAATTTAAATAAAATAATTAAACTTGATAATTGTCAGCTTCTATAACTTGAACTCTTTAGCTACTTGTTTTTTATTATTAACTATCATCTCAGATAATAGTTCTTTTAAATACTCCTCTCCCTCACTGGTGAGTAAGGTCGCCCCTTGTTTCAAAATAAATTGAATTGTAGACTTTTTATGATACCGCTGGTTTGCAAGTAACATATCATCCAGGTACACAGAAATATCATTTAATTTTTTATCATTTACAGCGGTAACAAAACTTAAAGGGCATATTAGTATATCCAAATAAGGAAAAAGACTTCCTACTTCATTTTTCTGCTCTACTAATGAGCAACCATCTATAATTTTATCCAGTAATGATTCACTGATTTTTTCTTTAGTAATTAATCCAATTCTTTGAAAATTCAATTCTCTATTATTAAAAGTTGGAAGAAACACATAAAGTGTATTTTCTTGAAATTCTATTGAATCTTCCTGGCTAGATCTGTTTTGTATATTGTTTTTCATTATTAATTTATTTATAGTTTATCATACTTCTGCAATAGATCTTGAAAGTATTTATTTCTCGCATCTTGATATAATTTAGGGTCATTTTTCCCTGAATACGAATCCAAACGACCTACTATTCTATGTACGTTTCTCACATAATTTATTTTTGTTCTTGGCTCAAATGACGCATTAAAAGTAACATAGTCTATACCTCTTGTTTTATGATGAGTTACAGAAACGGTATATTTCATTGCACATACCCCTAAAAGCACCTTGTATTTGTAATGCATATATTCATAATTAATAATCATTTGAGAATCTGGGTTCTTCAATATCTCATCTAATTGATCTAATAAAAAATAGACCCTGCTATATATGCTATTTTTCTTTAACTCAACTTTAACCTCATCAGGGACTTCTTTACAAAACTGTTTTATGAAGTATTGGTGGTCATTATATATGCCCAACTTTTTAAAAACTTCAGAGTTGTTTATACGATGTCCAGTAATAGAAGTGGAAAAATTAGGAAAATCTATAAGTAGCAACATTGTTAATATATTTTAATTGTATTTGTTATGAATGCAAATATAAATAAAGATTTTACATATACAATTTGTTAATACACTTTTTTTGTATTACTTTTGAAAAATCAATAAAACACTTAATATGATTAACACAAAAAAACCAACAGTATATACTGAAGCAGCTTTTAACTTAGTGTTGTTTCTTCAGGAGTCAAAATGGTTTACATTAAATGATATAAGAGATCCAAGACCCGCACTAGAGCTTTTCTCAGTAGTGCTATCATTAAAATATCCAAACACTAAACTACCTGGTGATGGTAATTTATTTTCAAGAAAAGAATTCAATAATTTAAAGAAACTAATCAAAGAATACTCAAGCTAAAACAATAACCACTTATAAAAAATGACAACTATCAATTACAACCCTGTGTCTATATCACCAAATCAATTTTTGAATATTGGTTATCTAATAATATTATTGACCCTACTATATCTTGACATTAGACCACTTGCAGTTGTAGCGCTAATAATTCTAATTATAAAAGCACTGAATCTATATTGCACAACATGGACAATACAACAAGAGAATCTAATTGAAAAAACAGGAATATTAAATGTAAGCACCGAGGAGGTATTACTATACAGAGTTAAAGATATTAGGCTATACGAGCCGCTATTATATCGCTTAGTTGGGCTGTCACAGTTAACAATTATTACATCAGACTATACAAACCCATCTATTACGCTCTATGGTATTAAAAATGGAAAAGAACTGATGACTATTATAAGACAGCTAGTAGCTAATTCAAGAAAAAATGAAGGTGTGAAAGAAATAGATATAAGATAATATGATTTCAAAACAAATATGCCGCTACATAGCATTTATTCTTATTATGACAACTTCAGGATGTTCACTCTTAGGTCCTAAATGCCAGAGGATAAAATTATCAGATATATTCAAAAAAAATGTAACCTATTATGAAGATCCGAATAAAGAATTGTTTGAAATATGGGAAAAAGAAAAGTCTGAGGGTATACTATACTTCAACTTTAAGGGTAAATACTATACAGAAACCCAAATGGATTCGATTGCTGATGTTATCACAAAACAGATTATTGAGGAAATGATTAAAGAGTTAGATTCTACGCACCTTAAAAATTAACAATAATTAAATTATGGATATTACAGAAATCATAATACACATATTGGTTGTTTTATTGATAATAATTGATTATTACAGCTCACCTAAAAGAGTAATTAATTGGACAAAATTACATGAATTAACACATAAAGAGACCGAGGATATCTGCCTTTTCATCATAGAACAATTGAGTCAAGAATATCGAGTTATCAATCCAGAATTTGAAATAACAAATTATAAAGAAAATGAAATAGATACAGTAAGGTACTATAATGACAGAACACTTGCTTTTTTCTGTGGAGTTAACAATAAAATCTCTTTACAAATTGAAACTTTTAAGGAAGAGGGTTATTCATTCTCTAATATGATTGGTTGCATTGCACATGAATTTCAACATTACCTAGACCGCTTGTCATTTGATACTCCAGAGCAATGGAGTTTAACTTACGAAAAAAACGTAAACTATTATGAATACAAGGCAAATAGGTTTGCCTCAAAAAAGCTAAAAAAGCTTTCAAAAATGCTTTTAAAAAACATCTCTTAAATAAAAAAATAATTAGTAGATAAACTTAAGGCTTAATCATTTACTCCTCCCCCTCATCATACAATGATCGATACCGATCAGCCATCATCTGACGATAAAGCTCTAAAGTATCTTGATCAAAACTTTCAATCTTTGATTTTTTATGCATGGTAACCTGTATTTTTTTCTGATGATTATTGTTTTCATTATGAGAAGAAGTATTTCTTCTAACGTGCTTTAACATTTCTTTTAAGTATGTTTCTTTATCCATGGTTATTTGATTTACTATTAAAAAAGTAACTAGTTTTATGCCTCCTCATCATCTTTCCAAATTTGTGCTTGGGTCCATAATCGTTGGTACACTTCTTTCATGTATGCAACTTTCAGCCGTTTATTTTCCGCTTCTAGTTTTCTAATTCTCTCTTTGTTTTTCATTGTTTTACAATTTAAATAATTCATAAATTGCAGCAAGAAGTAATGTGGGTTGCTCGTTTATTTTGGAGAATTCCCGCATGCTAAACCACCGTGCTTCGAGTAAGTCGGTTGGTACGTAAATTTACGTTCCTGATGCGTGGTAAAGATACTAAATTTAACTAAGTTTCTATTACAACAATCTTTTTTTAAAAAACAACAAAAACCGGCCCTTTTTTGTAAGTAGTGCCCGAAGAGGTTTGTTATTTTTACATCAAAAAAACAATACCCATGCAAGTAACCTTTCCCATTCTATTAGCCAAGAAAATATATACTACCAAAAAAGAATTTTTCTTGTATGAGGTAAATACCTCACAGGAAGTAATCCAATACACCTTCACCAATGATGTAGCTAGGTATGAAAAAAAATACTCCAATCCTGCCTGTTTGGTAAAAGAGCTGCAAGCAAAAATAGATGCGCAACTATATATATTTTTCTGA
>Ga0206127_1001669_pt1 | contig 23644 bp, 28 predicted proteins | sample Helgoland_Spring_6_FD_148646 | JGI IMG/M metagenome (GOLD analysis project Ga0206127, IMG submission 148646) | Pelagic subsurface seawater microbial communities from Kabeltonne, Helgoland, North Sea - Helgoland_Spring_Bloom_20160419_1 | ecosystem: Environmental > Aquatic > Marine > Epipelagic ...
GCAACTCAGGAGGCTCTTGGAAAGACGAGTGGTTGACCATACTCTTTAGTATTCCTATGATACTATGTTTCTTTCCTTCGACAGTAGGTTACGTCTCTGCGGGGTTTACAGCCCTCGATCAGATGCCGTCCTGGTATCAGTACACACTCAGTGTAATCGTAAGTGCCTCATTCGGGGTTAGATCAGTAGTAGGATTCATGAACAAGAAAAAATAGTTCTTGACACTCTTCCTAAATTCGAGTATAATATCATTTCAAATTTAGGGAGAGTACCATTGAATTTATTTTACCTTGACGAAGACCTCGACAAGTGTGCAGAGTATCATGTAGACAAACACGTCAACAAGATGATCCTCGAAGCAGCCCAGCTTATCAACACAAACCTCTGGATAGATCATCTATTCGGATTTGTACCTCGACTTATCACTAAGGAAGAGAACAAAGTTCTTCAAGAGACTCGTAAGCAACAGAAAGAGTTACCAATGGAAGAGCGTATCTTTCCTTACCTCCCCACAATGCAGAACCACCCTAGCTGTGTCTGGGTTCGTTCTTCATTAGAAAATTATTACTGGACAAACTGTTATGCGTTCGCTCTCGGTAGTGAAGCACACTATCGTTATGGTAGTAACCACAAGAGCCTTGAGATGCTACGCAATTTACCAGAACCAAAGAATATGGAAGACCACGGCTTTACTCAGTTTGCACTCGCAATGACTGAGGAGTTGAAAGACGATGATGACCCAATACAAGCCTACCGCAACTTCTATATGCTTGACAAAGCTACTTTCGCAGCTTGGAAGCATAGAGACAAACCAGAGTGGTGGGACGAAGAACTAGCAGACTATGACAACAGGATATCAGGACAATGAGACCGAACCAACCACAAGTAGAACTTGTATCAACATCTTCGCCAGACTTGATTGCAGACATTGCATACATGGCAAGAGTATCAAACCCTAAGAACCAGAATAATGAACTGACTTCACACAAGTTAGTAAAGTATCTCATCAAGCATAAACACTGGTCTCCCTTTGAGATGTCAGGTATTACGCTAGAGATCAATACTACCCGTGATATTGCTCACCAGATCGTGCGTCACCGTAGCTTTGCTTTTCAAGAGTTTAGCCAACGCTATGCAGATCCGAAGGAGATGGGTTATCCCTTTGAGCTTCGTGAGTGTCGCTTACAAGATCACAAGAACCGTCAGAATAGTGTACAAACTGATGACGAGCTGCTCCACCAACACTGGATACAGCAGCAAAAGAAAGTCCTTGACGCAGCTGCGGGTGCGTACGAGTGGGCTATAGACAATGGAATTGCTAAGGAGCAGGCTCGTACTGTTCTTCCAGAGGGTCTGACAAAGACTCGTTTATATATGCACGGTACTGTACGCTCCTGGATACATTACATTGATGTGCGAACTACTCCAGGTACGCAGAAGGAACACATGGATATTGCTAGAGCCTGTGCTTATGCTATCAATCCGATGTTCCCGATGATCAAGGATTTTGTTCATGAAGAAGATGATCAACATAGCACCTAGTGGAGACTTACCTGTGTGGAAAGAAGAATCAGCTTTAGACAAGCAAGAGGGCGGGTCACACTATGACCTGCCTATACAACCTTTAGAGTATATCCATGCCAATGGCTTAGGGTATATTGAAGGTAACATTATTAAGTATGCAACTCGGCACGCTAAGAAGAACGGTGCTGAGGACATTAAAAAGATTATACATTATGCCGAATTATTATTGGAGTTAGAGTATGGCAAGAGTAAAGAAGAAGAGCTACGAGAACCTGACAGCGGTAAACATCGACAAGGTGATAGCACTACTAAACCCAAGTACTTCCCAGACGGATACAGTAAAAGCAATAACTAAAAAAGAAGCGTGTGAGATTCTGAATATCTCATACAATACCACTCGATTGAATGCAATCATCGAGGGACATTTGGAGCAAAAAGCATATGTTAAAAAGCGTAAGTCACAAAATCGTGGCCGCCCTGCAACAGACGCAGAGATTTCCGAGGCAGTTACTGACTACCTTCAAGGCGACCCTATCTCGGATATTTCAAAGCGTTTATTTCGTTCCACCGGGTTTATACGCGCTGTTCTTGACCGAGTTGGAGTCCCACAGCGCCCCTCTGGAGCCGAAGAAAGAAAAGCGGTAGACTACTTTCCAGACGAGTGTGTGTCTGAAGATTTCGCTGAAGGTGAGATCGCATGGTCTGCTGTCTATCATAGTGCAGTAAAGATCGGTAAGCGCATGACTCAGGAGTATCAAGAGAGCAGACCTGGTCTTGCAACTGTTGACTATGAAGATAAGTATGTAGGCCCAGTGTACCAAATCTATGTAGTACAGAAGGTTGATAGTGAAGATACTTTCTTTACTAGCGTAACCCAGGGTGGCTTTGCTGCCTATTCAACAGCGTACGATCTTGGTAAGCTAGAACACTTGAAAAAGTACGGTGTAGATTTAAACAGGTTGTAAAAAATAGTTCTTGACAACATGGTTATTTTTCCCGTATAATATCTTTTCTGAAATCGAGGAATATATGGGACAACGATTCTACGAACAACAACTAAAAGCACTGGGTAATTGCCCAGGAAATAAAAACCCTAACAAAAGGAAACGTAACATGGCTTGGACAGATGAGCTAAAAGCACAAGCAGTAGAAGCATATGAAGCTGCAGAACCAACTCCAGAGAACAGCATGGAGATTGTCAAAGACATCGCCGAAGACTTAGACCAGTCTCCAAATGGCGTACGAATGATTCTTACAAAGGCTGGCGTCTATGTTAAGAAAACCCCCGCAGCTAAAGCAGCTTCTACGGGCGGGTCAACTGGAGGCACTCGTGTCTCTAAAGCAGCCGCACAAGAAGCCCTCATTGCAGCAATTACTGATGCTGGTAAGTCTGTTGACGAAGAGATCATCTCTAAGTTGACTGGTAAAGCAGCACAGTACATTACTTCACTTCTTTCATCAGAAGACTAAGTAATATAACCCCGCTAGGTTCGCCTAGCGGGGCTTTTTTGCATCTCCTATAAACCACCTTTAAGTATGTAAGTTGCAGTAAAAATTGCTAACTACTACAAAAGGAAACTATAGTGAAAAAGCAAGAGCTGGCACGCTTAGTGCAAGACTATGGAGACGCTATCATTACCTATCGTAGCGAACACTCCAGGAAGTTAAAATACAATGTATGTACCCTAGACTTTTCAACACCTTATATACAAGGCAAGAAGAATCGTGCAAAAGAAACTGAAGACACTCTTCTTTTCTTCTGTTGGGATACAGACTCGTATAGATTACTTCGACCTTCCGCTGTATCAAGTGTCGTTCCTCTCTCTTCTATTCTTAAGAACGAAGGCAGACGGTAATGGAGTTACACGAGGCTCCAGAAGCCTATTCCCGTGTAATACATTATGATACAGTAAAAGAGGTGCAGGTACGCCTAACTATCAATACTTTTCGAGGTATTGAGTATTTGCATCTTCGTAAATATTATCTAGACTTTGATGAAGAGTGGAAACCTACACCGGAAGGTGTGGCTATGCCGCTTGACCTCAGTAATTCTAGAGAAATGTTTCAAGGGCTGGTAGAGATACTATCCCTGGCGGAATCAAAGAGCTTGATAGAAGAACATTTTTCAGATCTTATACAGGATTTGTATAAATAACTCTTGACAAGTAGCTTAAAGTTCCGTATAATATCTTTTCAAATTTAGGGAAATAATATGCGAGAATTTTTAGATAGAGCGAGTAAGTTATACTATGAAGGCACTCCACTCCTTTCGGACGAAGAGTTTGACCTTCTAGCTGCTAAACACAACTACAATAGTGTAGGATATACTGTTACTGATGCGATTTCGCATACGTATCAAATGTACTCACTGCAGAAGTGTTTTGACCTTGACGAAGCTCCTCTCGATATTGATGAGTGTATATGCACTCCTAAACTTGACGGAGCGGCAGTATCTATATTATATGTAGACGGAATCCTAGAGTTAGCTTTAACTCGTGGTGATGGTATACAAGGTAGAGATATTACCGATAAGATGAAAGAGCTAGTGCCTGCTAAATTACGTCGTAGTGGTAGATTCAAGGATCTCTACACCGGCATGGTTCAGATCACTGGTGAGGTCATCGCTCCTAGTAGTATTCCTAATGCTCGTAACTTCGCTGCGGGGTCGCTTGGACTCAAGAACAATCCTCAGGGGTTGGAAGAGTTCAAAAGCCGTCCGTTGGTCTTTGTAGCTTATGATGCTTTCCCTCATTCCGTTCCTACGTGGACAAATGAGATGGGCATCGTTCGTGCTATGGGCTTGAATGTAGTTACGAACTTTGATGTTACTGATTATCCCACTGATGGTGATGTATATCGCCTCAGAGATACTCGTGACTTCGAAGATATGGGGTACACAGCTAAACATCCACGAGGTGCTTTTGCTTTGAAAGAAGTAAAGGCGGGTGTTGTAACAACCTTAGTTGATGTAGTGTGGCAGCTAGGCAAAAGCGGTGTAGTCAGTCCAGTAGCGATCTTAGATCCTATTGTAGTAGGCGAAGCCACAGTGTCTAGAGCCACATTGCACAACATCCAGTATATTCGCGACTTGAACCTTGAAATAGGTTGTCAAGTAGAGATTATTCGATCGGGTGAAATCATACCTCGCGTCGTGAGGCGTATAGATTGATTGGTACCTTGAAAAAAATAATTCTTGACAGTAATCTTAAAACCGCGTATAATACATATTCAATTTCAGAGGGAAGACCATGACCAAAATCGAAGCCCCAACTACTTGCCCGTCTTGTAGCTCAGTCTTAGAGGACGTCAACTTCCTTCTGTATTGTAGAAACCCCCACTGTGGGGAGAAAGCTCTCAAGCTCATCGAACACTTTGCTAAGACATTGAAGATCAAGGGACTCGGCCCTGCCACTATCGTTAAATTGGATGTTATCTCTTTGGAGGAACTATACAACCTAACTTTAGATGACATTGCCCACGCCCTTGGATCTGATCGGCTTGCTGTAAAGTTAGTAGAGGAGCTTGAGCGTTCTCGTACAGCCCCTCTGAATGTATTGTTACCTGCATTCAGTATACCTCTCGTAGGCAAGACTGCAACGGAAAAACTTTCCAAAGTCTGCACTGACATTGAAGAAATAGACTATGAATTATGCCGTAAGGCAGGTCTAGGAGAGAAGACGGCTACTAGCTTATGCGATTGGTTGGAGAATTCCTTTATTGAGGTAAGTCTCCTACCTTTTAGTTTCGAGTTTGAAGCTAGTGTAACACCCTCAACCACGCTAGGCGTTGTTTGTATTAGTGGTAAACTTACCAGTTATAAAACGAAAGCCGAAGCGCATAAACTCTTACAAGAGCTTGGTTATGAGGTAAAAACCAGCTTGACTAAGGATGTCACGATTCTGGTAAATGAAAGTGGCGTAGAATCCGCCAAAACAACCAAAGCCAGGAATGCTGGCGTAACTATTGTAACCAACCTAACCGAAATTATTGGAGAATAAATATATGTCAACTTTACCTAAGTGGACTGACGAGCGTACTGCTCAACTAACTGAATTTGTCGGTGGCGAAAGCCCCGTTTCTCAAGTCACTGTAGCTGAAGCTGCTGAAACACTTGAAACCTCTACTCGTTCTATCAGCAGCAAGCTGCGTAAGATGGGCTTCGACGTAGAACTAGCATCTGCTGCTGGCGGTAAGTCTTTTACCGACGCTCAAGAAGCTACCCTTTCTGCTTTTGTCACTGACAACAGCGGTTCTTACACTTATGCTGAGATTGCCGGTCACTTTGAAGACGGTGCTTTCTCTCCTAAGTCAATCCAGGGCAAGATCCTTTCTATGGAACTTACCTCTCACGTTAAGCCAGCTCCTAAAGTTGAAGCAGTACGCACGTACTCTGAGTCTGAAGAAACTGTATTCGTTGAGATGGTAAACAACGGTGCTTTCGTAGAAGCTATTGCTGAAGCTATGGGTCGTTCAATCAACTCAGTACGTGGTAAGGCTCTAAGCCTCCTGCGCTCTGGTGACATTGGCGCTATCCCTAAGCAAGAAGTAACTAAAGGCGCTTCTAAAGAAGATCCTTTGGCTTCCTTGGGTGATCTGAGCACTCAGACTGTTGAGTCTATCGCTGAAGCGATTGGCAAAACTGCTCGCGGTGTTAAGACTATGCTGACTCGTCGTGGCCTCGTTGCTGCTGACTATGATGGCGCGGCTAAGAAAGAAAAAGCATCAGCTTAATCTAACTTAGTTACAAAATGAGCAGGCTCTACGGGGTCTGCTTATCTTTAATATAATGAATCGGGAGAACTTCATTGAACATTGCTAGTGCCTTAATAAAGCAAACGCTTGAGTTACGCGACTTTGAGACGTGGACTCAGACGTATAAGCGTTATTTGCCTAGTGAATATCACAGCTTGCATAATATCATTGATAAGCACTGTGAGAAGTTTCATAGTATGCCCTCGATTGAGGATCTTAAACTTGAGATTCGTGATTCTAATACTCGTGAGAAGTTGTACGCAGTTGAAGCCGTTAAGGTGGATGTTGAACCGTATATGCTCCTTCAGTATCTGAAGAATGAATATACTCAGAAAGAGATCCTAACCTCACTCGAAGATTATGTCGAAAACAGTGTAGCTTTTGAAGATGCACAGGAATCGGTTGATCACCTTCATCAAATTGTCCTCGACATCGAAGACAAAGTTGACTTGGAGGAGCCACAGGAAAGTATGCAACGTATTGAACTGTTCGAGCCTGAGGAAGATTTAGAAAAGTACATACCACTTGGCCTCAACGAAGAGTACGACCTAGACATTCAATTCTCGCCTAGAGATTTGGTAATGGTAGGTGGTAAACGAGGTGCGGGCAAGTCGGTAATCTGTGCTAACATTGCAAACAATGTGTACGAATCTGGAAAGTCGGTTATTTATTTCACTATTGAGATGGATAGCCGGTCTATTCTGCAACGCTGTTGTGCTATCGCTACCGAAGTTCCTTTTTCACGCCTCCGCACTAAGAATCTTAGTGTAGCTGAGTGGGAGAAGGTTGCTGGCTGGTGGGCAGCTCGTTTTGTAAATGGGCAAGACCGCTTGAAAGAGTATAAACAACATAGAGATTTTGAGAAGTTCCATCAGGAGCTAAAGACAACTTGCGAGATCCTCCCGACTCAACAGTTGAACGTAGTTTATGATCCATCTCTCACCTTAGCTAAGATTCGAGCAGAGCTTGATAAAAAGGTTAAGGCGATGAATGTCGGAGTCATTATTGTTGATTATATGAACCAAGTAAAGCGGTCGAACCTTCCTTCACGAACCGGTGGACAGTACGACTGGACAGAGCAGATCGAAGTGAGTAAAGCATTGAAGTCGATGGCACAGGAATACGATTGTACCGTATTCTCACCATATCAAACAGACGCTAGTGGTGAAGCGCGTTTTGCAAAAGGTATTCTTGATGCGGCAGATGCTGCATATACACTTGAAACCTACGATCACGAAGATGGGTGTCTCACCCTGAATTGTGTCAAGATGCGTTCCGCTTCTATGAAGTCCTTCACATCTACAGTAGACTGGGAGTCCTTGAAAATCGGACCCGAGACTGCTTTAACACCTCAAGAGAAAGACGATTCTACGCATAAAACAGGTGAAGACGTCCACGATCTTTAAAATAGTTCTTGACTTTCATTCTCATTTTGCGTATAATTATGTTTCATAAATGGGGAGAAAGCAAATGGCACACACATTCGGCAGTTTACGACACACTACCTCAGGTAGACGACGCAAACCTTTACCTAAGAAACGTAAGGCATATATGCCAAAGTTCGAGGCGCTCGAAGCCCCCAATACCTATCGTAGAGATACTACAGAGTACAAGTCATCTGATGACGGCTCTCATGATACCTCCGCAGGTGTTCGCCATGAACTAGACTCCAAATATACTATTGCACCTGCATATAACAAAGGTGCGTACCAAGTAATCAGTAAAGACAACATCAAGGACATCGGACGATGAGCAAGAATTTTCCAGACAACTGGGTTGTGCTACAGATAAGGGTATTCAATGACGAATACATATATAAAGTACTAGGCGGTTGGTCAGGCGGCTATCCTGGTGGTGGCAGTTGGCAACTTAATAGTGGTATTGTGAAGGTTGAGGAGAGTGACCTATGTTGGACTTTCCACGGGGTTTCAGGCAGTCAGTATGTATGCCATAAAGAGGCTTACGGACTAAGGATGAATACTGCAGGAATCTGCAAGCAGATCTTAGAAGAGTTTCCAGATACAGTAACAATGCTAGACGAAACCACAGATTGGAATAACTTAGTATGACAGTAGAAGAATTACTAAAACGTAAAGATATATATTTTATACCAAAGGGCGGTGACTTCCTAGTAAGTTGCCTCAACCCTGAACACGCAGATAGAAACCCGAGTATGCGTATTGATCAGCTGACTGGTATATACCAGTGCTTTTCATGCGAGTACAAAGGCAACCTTTTCACGCATTTTGGGGAAAAGGCAAACCAACTACAACTACGACGAGAACTATTAAAACGCAAAATTATAGATAAGAGGTCAGAAAGTGTTGGTTTGTCTTTTCCCAAGAATGTTATGCCATACTCAGGCAACTGGCGCAATATTAAGCCAGAAACCTATAAAAGATTTGAAGCGTTTCAGCACGCAGACCCTGACTACATTGGACGTATTGTATTTCCAGTACGAGACATATCTGGTCGTATTACAGCGTTCAATGGTCGTCATACAACAGGCGGTACACCTAAGTATATGATCTCGCCTGCGGGTGCGAAGATGCCTCTATTCCCTGTAGTAAAGCCTATACAGGGTGCAGTTATTCTAGTAGAAGGCATATTCGATATGATAAATTTGCACGATAAAGGGCTAACCAATGCAGTATGTACGTTTGGCACAAAGAACATCAATGAAGATAAACTGAGAATGCTCTCTATTCAGGGCGTAGACTCTATTGATATATTCTTTGACGGAGACGATGCAGGGCAGGAAGCCTCCAAGTATGTACAAACTATGTGCGAAAATGCAGAACTTACACATAGAAACATATGCTTAAAAGGTACAGACCCAGGAGCACTTAACGAACAAGCAGTAAAAACCCTAAAGAGGAAGCTGTATGAGTGAGTTACGAGAAGGGATCTTTAGGTTACATACTCGAAGATTCGGCACAGTAGCAGAACTATTAGTAAAAAAGCTAATAAATGCTAGAGAATCAAATGATGCAAAGTACGATTTAGAAAGTGACGGAACTCGGATTGAGTGTAAGTTTTCGAGAGCTTGGCAAAAGAGTCAAGTACCTGTCTCAGAGAACACAGTCATAGAGGCAATCTATGAACAAGTACGACGGGACATCTCTTACGAGGATTGTGAGAGCAGGCACTGGGATTGTAACTTTCAACAAATTAAAAAGGATCTCTTTGATGTATTATACTACGGCATATTCTTTTCAGATTGCCTAGTAATATATAAAATGCACACTAAAGAGATAGATGACAGTATCGGATACTGTAACAAGCAGCACAGAGGAAACACCGGAGAAGGACAGTTCCATATCAATCAGCGTAACATTGGGTTACATGATAAACATTTATACAGTATTTTAAGCTATGAGGAAATAGAAAAATGCCTAAGGTTGCATTAGTAGAAACCAAAAAGAGTAAGACTAATTTCAAACGCGAGTTCGATGATGAGTTCGAGTTCGACCAATACCAACTATGTTCAGATCCTTTTCTCAAGAAAGTATTGAAGAGAGACTGTGACATTCAAATCAATACTGACGACTATGACTGGGTTATTCTAGTAGGTAGCGACGCACTTAAATACTTCACACCAATTAACTCTATTACAGAGTATTCAGGAAAGAAGGTAGAAGAGAAGTTCCTCCCTATTATTAACCCAGCCATGCTCGCATTCAAACCAGAGGCACAACGCACCTGGGACGACTCGAAGCAGAGTATTCTAGACTATATCACTGATAACAAGCAGGATACCGTTATTACAACGCATAATGCTTGGGGTATTCAGGATACAGCAGAGGCTAATGCTTTCTTTCAGGCGGCTATTGACGCTCCTTTGCCTTACATCGCACTTGACTCGGAAACTACGGGGTTATATCCTCGTGACGGGTATATGCTCGGCTTGTCTCTTTCTTATGAACAAGATCGAGGGGCTTACGTAGATACAGAGTGCTTTGACGAAGAGTCTGAGCGACTGCTACAGGAACTGTTCGATAAGAAAACAGTAGTATTTCATAACGCTAAGTTCGATATGGCGTTCTTCGAGTACCACTTTAACTTTCGATTTCCTCAGTTTGAAGACACAATGCTACTGCACTACCTGATTGATGAAAATCCAGGTACACACGGATTGAAGCAGCTAGCAATGAAGTATACAATTTATGGAGACTATGAGAAGCCAATGTACGACTGGATTGACCAGTATCGTAAAGAACGTGGTATCCTCAAAAATGAGTTCAACTGGGGTGATATTCCCTTTGAGATTATGAAGCTCTACGCAGGTATGGATGCTGCTGTGACCTTTTTACTCTACGAGAAGTTTGTAAAGATTAAGCAGAATAAACGCTTGTGTAAAGTCTATGACAATATTCTTATTCCTGGCTGCCGTTTCTTGACAGATATTCAAGACAATGGTGTGCCATTCGATATAAGCCGACTGACTAAATCTCAAGCTCTAATGCAGACTGAGATCGACCAAGCCGTAGCAGACCTATATAAGAACCCTGCTATCTCCAAATTTGAGGAAATCAATGGAAAAGATTTTAATCCTAACAGTACTGTTCAGCTTCGTGCCCTACTTTTTGATTTCCTTGGCCTCACACCTACTGGAAAGAAGACTGGTACAGGAGCAAATTCAACAGACGCGGAAGTCCTTGGTGAGCTTGCAGAGCAGTCCGAAGTGCCTGGGCTTATACTGTCCATCCGCCAAAAGTCTAAGATTAAGAATACTTATTTGGACAAAATCATACCGCAGTTGGATAGGGATAGCAGACTGCGTACTGGCTTCAATCTCCACAGCACAACTTCTGGTCGCCTTAGCTCTAGTGGTAAACTCAATATGCAACAGTTGCCTAGAGATAATCCCATTGTAAAAGGCTGTATTAAAGCAGCACCAGGACACAAGATTGTCGCAATGGATTTGACAACAGCAGAGGTATATGTAGCCGCAGTACTCGCTAAAGATACAGCTTTGATTGAGGTATTTAAGGCGGGAGGCAACTTCCACTCACAGATCGCTAAGAAGGTATTTAAGTTGCCTTGTGAAGCAGATCAAGTGGCAGAATTATACAGCACACAAAGACAGGCAGCGAAGGCTGTAACTTTTGGTATTATGTACGGTGCTGGCCCGAAGAAGATTAGTGAGCAAGTTACAAAAGATTCAGGGAAATACTTTAGCCCTCAGGAAGCTACTGAAGTTATTAACGAGTACTTTGCTGAGTTCCACAAACTAAAAAGCTGGATCGAAGACAACCAGAAGTTCATCAAACAGAATGGCTTCATTTATAGTTACTTCGGTCGCAAAAGGAGATTACCAAATGTCGCCTCTACAGATTCGGGTATCCAAAGTCATAGCATTAGGTCTGGTCTTAACTTTCTGGTGCAGTCTGCTGCTTCTGATATTAACCTCTTAGGTGCTATTGATATGGGTGAGTGGATCAAAGCTAACAAGAAGAAAGCAAGAATCTTTGCCTTAGTACACGATTCGATCCTAGCAGAAGTGCCAGATGAAGAAGTAGACGAGTACATGGTGCAGCTAGCCAAGTTCATTCAAATGGATCGAGGAATCTCTATCCCAGGCGTACCAGTTGGTTGTGACTTCGAGATTATTCACGAAGACTACTCTGGCGGAAAATTCGAGAAGATGTATGGTTCTGACATATAAAGATCTTAATAAAATAGAGTTTCCTGTTTATAAGATAGGATCAGGTGACTGGACTCGTGCAGACGGATTATTGTTCATTGACGATCAGTTAGTAGACGATACAAACCAGGACGGAGAAACTCTTGGTGTGCGCAGAATGCAAACACACTTTAAGGATAAGTATCGCTTGAATAAGGCTATCGGATCTCCTAACGGCATACTTAAACAGAGTAACCCCTATTTTATTGATTCAAAGGGTGTACCTTTTGCTTATCAGAAAACTTTAATGTGTGCATTGAGATATCTAAAAATTGAAGAGGTAGTACCGAAAGGAACCGCCTCTATAATACGTGTGAAGGGTGTGAGAACACCTTTTACCGTACCACGGCCTCCCGCTACAGGTATGGAGTGGGCAGGCGTTTTGCATCTACATGGACTTCCGTGGATGCTTTACGAGTATTCGGACACGAAACTCAAAGATACGAGAAGAAAAGTATAATATGGCTAAAAGACAGAGCAAAACACTAGCAGGAGCTAGTTTGACATTACATGAGATCGAGCCTTTAACACGTAACCAGGTAAAGGCGTTTGAGTCTAAGAAGAATTTGATTCTACATGGTCTAGCGGGTACGGGCAAGACATTTATCTCAAGCTATCTGGCTTATGATGATATGTCTAAGGGTGTTTATGACAAGCTAGTTATTATCCGTAGTGCTGTACCTACCAGAGATATGGGGTTCCTTCCAGGGACGGAGAAAGAAAAGGCTTCAGTTTATGAAGAGCCTTACAAAGACATTGCAAACGAGCTATTTCAACGTGGTGATGCCTATGGAATTATGAAGCAGAAGAATCTAGTAGAATTTATGACAACCTCGTTTATTCGAGGAATTACACTCAGAGATGCGGTTATTATTATTGATGAGTGTCAAAATATGTCATTCCATGAGCTAGACTCAATTATTACTCGTATGGGTGAGAATTGCAGGGTTATCTTCTGCGGAGATTTCCGTCAGGCGGATCTAAAACAGAATGGCATGAAGGATTTTATGCAAATCCTCAAACGCATGGAGCTTTTCGACTTTATTGACTTCCAGGTAGAAGACATAGTACGATCCGACTTCGTTAAATCATATATTATAGCAAAGAATGAACTTGGCCTATGAAAGCAGTAGTTAGTAACAGAATTTACATGGAATGCACTCCTGAACTGCAGAAGCAGATCGACGACGAGCTTACGTATGCGATTCCGACCCACAATCCACTTGATCCTCCCCAGATGATTAAGAATATGGGACTTATTCGCAACGGGTTGATTTCTATGCCCATAGGGCGCATGGATTTGATACCAGAGCACTATGAAATTGTTGATAAACGCTTAGAAAAGCCAGTAGAATTTCCTGAGTTTAAGTTCGACTTACGAGCTAGTCAGAAAGACGTATATGATGAAATCGAAGACAACGCTATAATTAACGCATGGGTCAGTTGGGGCAAGACTTTTACAGGTCTTGCAATAGCCGGTAAGTTGGGTCAAAAAACGCTCATTGTTACCCACACTGTCCCATTGCGTAATCAGTGGGCAAAAGAGGTAGAGAAAGTCTATGGAATTAAGGCAGGGATCATAGGTAGTGGAAAGTTTGAACTTGATGCTCCTATCGTGATTGGCAATACACAGACTTTATACCGAAATATTGATAAGATTCGCAAAGAGTTTGGCACTATCATACTAGATGAAATGCACCATGTTAGTAGCCCGACCTTTTCTAAGATTCTCGACACAAATTATTGTCGATACAAGATAGGTCTATCAGGCACTATCGAGAGAAAAGACGGAAAGCACGTAGTTTTTAGAGATTACTTTGGTAGTAAGTTGTTTCAGCCGCCAAAAGAGAACTACATGACACCGACTGTGCATCTAGTACATTCTGAGATACGCTTTATGGATGGAGCTAAGATACCTTGGGCAAACAGAGTCTCTGCGCTATCAAATAATGAGGAATATAGGCATACTATAGCAATGCTTGCAGCTGGATATGCCGCCAGAGGACATAAAGTCCTGGTGGTCAGCGATCGAGTCAGTTTCCTCAAAGCTTGCGCCGAGCTGACTGGTGAGAAAGCCGTTTGTGTTACAGGTGAGGTAGCGCACGAGGACAGAGAGACACTCGTAGACGAAATTCTCTACGGGGACGCTAATGTTCTCTACGGAACGCAAGCAATTTTCTCAGAGGGTATATCTGTTGATACTCTGAGCTGCTTAATACTGGCAACCCCAGTAAACAACGAGCCCCTCCTTACACAGTTAGTAGGTCGGGTAATACGAAAGAAAGAAGGTAAGATTAGTCCAGTTGTTGTAGACATCCACCTTCGAGGCAAGACTGCACAGAGACAAGCCTCGAATAGGGTAGGATTTTACATGAAACAGGATTGGTCGATGAAGTACCTTTAAAAAAATAGTTCTTGACAACATACTTAAAAAGGAGTATAATACGTGTTCTTATTTAGCTGGGAGAAGGTTTTTGACGAGGCAGAGGGTAGCCCGCTTGAATGTTGCCGTATCATGGAAATGCTTATAGAAAAGCAAATACCAAAAAATAAATACGATCCAATATACAAGTACGCGACCAAGTCCTTTAATGGCACGAGTTTCTTACTTCATGCAGATGTCATGGCGCTCAACGCTTATAAGTACAGCCACCGGGACGTGGCAATATATTACGCCCTAGCTTCAATTAGAAGTATGGCGGATTACATAGCAACACAACAAACCACACTAGATCTATACCATGTACCGGTTGATCTAGAACTAATCGAAGAAAACAGCCTACTTCGTATAGGTGATGGCGTAGTCCATTTTCTATATGAGGAAGTCACAACGGAGAATTTACACTAATGGCATTATCATTTAACAAGCAAACTGGCGGCGCACAAAAATCATCCATCTCTACTTTTCAGTACAAAGATGGCGACAATAGAATGCGTATCGTTGGTGACATCTTAGCTCGCTACGTCTACTGGATTGAAGGCGAGAACGGCAAGAACATTCCTTTGGAGTGTCTCTCATTCGATCGCAATGCCGAGCGATTCAATAACAAAGAACAGGATTGGGTTCGTGAATACTTCCCAGACCTGAAGTGTGGCTGGAGCTACGCTGTACAAGTAATCGACCCTACCGACGGTAAGATTAAAGTAGCAAACCTTAAGAAGAAGCTGTGGGAGCAAGTAATTACTGCTGCAGAAGATCTGGGCGACCCTACTGATCACGCTACTGGCTGGGACGTATGTTTCAAGCGAGTAAAGACCGGCCCACTGCCTTACAATGTTGAGTACCAACTCCAAGCATTGAAGTGCAAGCCACGTGCTCTGACCGAGGACGAGCTGGCATCTATTGCTGACCTCAAGTCTATGGACGATGTTATGCCTCGCCCAACAGCAGACGCACAGAAAGAACTGTTAGACCGCCTACGCAATGCAGGCGCAGAAACCGATGACGAAGCACTGGAAGCTGAGTTCAATATCGGATGATCTTATATACAGCAGATTGGCACATAAAGCTGGGACAGAAGAACGTCCCAGTATCGTGGGCTTTAAACCGCTATAATCTATTCTTTGAGCAAGTGTACGAGCTTGAGAAAGAGTGCAGTATGCACATTATAGGTGGTGATCTGTTTGATAGACTGCCAAACATGGAAGAGTTGGAACTTTACTTCAAGTTTATTCGTGGAGTAAAGATTCCAACTGTTATCTATGATGGAAACCATGAAGCTACTAAGAAGTACAAGACCTTCTTTACACAGTTAAAGCAAGTATCACGGGATATCAACCCTCTGATACACATTGTGGATATTTCTTACGTTGATGAAGACCTAGGTTATGGCATACTGCCTTATACTGATCTTCATCGTAAGGGTAGCATTGAGCAGTTTAATACAAGTCAACCTCTATTTACTCATGTTCGTGGAGAGATACCTCCCCATGTTAAACCAGAAGTAGATTTAGACAGGTTTGAAGACTTTCCTGTAGTATTTTCCGGAGATCTACACTCCCATAGCAACAGTCAACGTAACATTGTATACCCTGGTAGTCCTATGACTACTTCTTTTCATAGAAGCATAGTTAAAACAGGCTACTTGCTTATCAATGAACAGGACTGGAGCTGGATGTGGGAAGAGTTTAGACTACCGCAGTTATTGAGAAAGACAGTATCAAATCAATCTGATATGGTACCAACCGACTACCATCATACAATCTATGAAGTAGAAGGCGATATTCAAGAACTTGCAGGTGTTAAGAACTCAGACCTCCTCGATAAGAAAGTAGTTAAACGAAAATCAGAGGCAAGCCTGATTATAGATAAAGATATGTCGATACAAGAAGAACTAGCAGAGTATTTGGCATATATTTTAGAATTACCAGAAACCTCAATACCAGAGATAATAGGAACATACAATGATTACGCTTCAAAAGTTGAAATGGGATAATTGCTTTAGTTACGGTTCTGGTAACGAGTTAGACTTGGATGATAACACAGTAACACAAATTATTGGTACTAACGGAATGGGCAAGTCGTCTATTCCGTTAATCATCGAAGAAGCTCTGTACAACAAGAATTCTAAAGGAATTAAAAAAGTTGATATTCCAAACAGGCATATCAATGACGGATACAACATATCTCTTACTTTCACTAAAGACGGTTCGACATATGAGATCACCATTAGACGCAAGTCTAGTATCAAAGTAAAACTAGAGAAAGATGGTGAAGACATTAGTAGTCATACGGCTACTAACACATACAAGACTATTCAAGGTATTATTGGAATAGATTTCAAAACATTCTCGCAGTTGGTATATCAAAATACTAATGCGAGCCTGCAGTTTCTTACAGCAACAGACGCTAACCGTAAGAAGTTCTTAATCGACCTTCTTCAGTTAGAGCATTATGTAGAATTATTTGACGTATTTAAAGCAGCATCGAAAGAAGCAACTACCAAAAGTACAGGCGTTTCAGCACAGTTAGCAACCGTAGAAAAATGGTTGGAAAACAACAAACTTGAGAGTACCGATGTACTGCCCATGCTAAAAGTAGAAAGTTCGTTGGAAGAACACGAGAAAGATCTCCGTCATTGGACGAATGAACTTGATAAATGGACTGAAAATAATCAGAAAATTTCTAAAAATAATGTTTATAAAAAGCAGCTCGACGCTATAGATATTCACACTCTAAATGCAGACAAAGTAGAGTTTATAGAGTCCGAAGATCTTATGTCGGAGATTGGATCAATTAGAGCAGCCGCTACGGGTGCGAAGACAACCCTAAATAAACTAGGAAAAGTACACGATAAATGCCCTACCTGTAAGCAGCCTATCGACAACTCGGTAGAGAAAGCTATGGTCGAGGTAGAGCAAGAGAAATTTGCGGAAGCAAAGGAGAAATTAGATGAGCTTACAGAACAGCTTAAACAAATTAAAGCAAATAATGGAAGATTTGAAAGTAACAGAAAAGCTGTCCGAGATTGGGAAATGCTTTATCAGTCTTATGACAGCTCTATCCCTGCGAATCATGTGGATAGTGCGGAGCTTGAAGCCAGCGTTAATCACAGCAGTAGAGGCGTACAAGAAGCAAAAGCGCAGGAGTCAAAACTTAGGGCCGAGAACGAGCGTAGAAACAGACTGAACACCCGAATCGAAGTAATCCAGGAACAGACTGGAGACTTCAAGGATCAGAAAGAAAAACATAAAGCAGACCTCGTTGAATTACAAAGTAAAGAAACGACTCTGGACATCTTGAAAAAGGCGTTTAGTACAAACGGCTTGCTTGCATACAAAATTGAGAATTTAGTAAAAGAGCTAGAAGAGTTGACAAATACTTATCTAGCCGAACTATCTGATGGTAGGTTTACACTAGAGTTTGTGGTATCGAACGACAAACTTAATGTACAGATTACAGATGCAGGAAGCATTATTGATATTCTTGCTCTCTCTTCTGGAGAACTTGCCCGAGTTAACACCGCTACCCTACTAGCTATCCGTCAGCTAATGAGTAGTATTTCAAAGTCAAGAATCAATGTATTATTTTTAGACGAGGTTATCAATGTACTCGATGAGACAGGAAGAGAGCGTATGGTAGAAGTATTGCTTCGAGAAGATTTAAATACTTATATCGTATCACATGGTTGGACTCACCCACTCCTCGAAAAGATTGAAGTCGTCAAGGACGGAAACGTCAGCGTACTGGAGTAGAAATGTCAGCAGGTAGAAGAAGACTATGGTGGAGACACCTCAAAGCACAAGAAGAACTGGAACTCAAAGAGTCCAAGATAAAAGAGGAAGAAGATGGTAGATTCGAGAGCGAAGGGAGCGAGGGGCGAGTACCTAGTGAGGGACATGTTGAGGGACTCAACGGGTCTCAAATTTGAAAGAGTGCCCGCCTCTGGAGCATTAGAGTATTTGAAAGGGGACTTATATGTCCCTAATCAGCGCAATCATTTTTGTATTGAAGTAAAGAATTATAAAGACTCTGCATTGACAGACAAAATATTCACACAACCTAAGACAAACAATTTGATTCGCTGGTGGAAGAAAGTAGTAATACAAGCGGCAGGTGGCGATCAAAAGCCAATGCTATTTTTTAAATATGACCGTTCTAAAGTATTTGTATGCACAGAACAGAAGCCTGAGAATACACAACAGTATTTGTATATAGCCTTTCTGGATTGTTATGTATTACTTGCAGAGGATTGGTTAGCAGCAGAAAAAGTGGAGTGGATAGGTGGCTTTTAGTTTTAATGAAGCAACATCAGGTAAAGAAGGTAAGACTATAGTAATTGATGCCTTGAACTTGGCCTTCCGTTGGAAGCATCAAGGTAGAACAGACTTTCGAGATGACTATGTACAAACTGTAAAATCCTTAGCCCAGTCATACAAATGTGGTAATATTATTATCACCGCAGACTGGGGCTCTTCCAGCTATAGGAAGGGCATCTTACCAGAGTACAAGCAGAATCGAAAAGACAAGTACGAAACACAAACAGATGCAGAGAAGCAGGCATTTATAGACTTCTTTGATGAATATGAAGGCACACTAGAACTATTGGCAGAGTCGTTTCCTGTTCTTCGTTATCAAGGTGTAGAGGCAGATGATCTTGCTGCCCACCTGGTAAAGCGTAAGAAAGAGTACGGTTTAGAAGAGATTTGGCTAGTATCGAGTGACCGAGATTGGGACTTGTTAATTCAGGATGGCGTAAGTAGGTTTTCTTATGTAACCCGTAAAGAAGTCACAATCAATAACTGGAGTGAACATTATAATGTAACTCCTGAAGAGTACATCTCCTTTAAATGTTTGACTGGAGATAAGGGCGATAACGTACCAGGCATTAACGGTATAGGCCCAAAACGCGCAGAGTCACTAATCAAAGATTATGGCGATGCAATGACCATCTATGACAACATACCTTTAGACGGTAAGTATAAGTATATTCAAGAGCTAAATGCAAATGCAGAACTGCTCTTGACAAACTATGAGTTGATGGATTTAGTAACATATTGCGATGACGCAATTGGTGCAGACAATGTGTCTGATATACAGCGGAGAATGACAAATGCAGATTGATTATAAGAGAGACAACTATCTATCGGAGTTTAGTATTAAAACTTTGGAAGATAGATATTTAGTAGAAGGGGAAAAGTCTCCCCAGGATGCGTTTGCACGAGCAGCAAGAACCTTCGCTGACGATGAAGCACACGCACAGAGATTGTATGACTACGCTAGTAAGCTGTGGTTCATGTTTAGTACGCCTGTTTTGAGCAATGGTGGCACTAGCCGTGGTATGCCTATTAGTTGCTTTCTAAACTATGTTGAAGATAGCCGAGAAGGTATCACTGGTCACTATACTGAGAATGCGTTCTTGTCTAGTGTAGGCGGTGGTATTGGTGGTTGTTGGAATGATGTACGATCAGTAGGAAGTAAAACCTCTGCGGGGTCAGAGTCAACTGGAGTAATTCCTTTCTTGAAAGTGGTTGATGCAGAAATGCTCGCTTTCTCACAAGGTGTAACAAGACGAGGTAGTTATGCAGCATATTTGGAAATGTCTCACCCAGAGATTGAAGAGTTTCTGGACATTCGTAAGCCTACAGGCGGAGACGTTAATCGCAAGTCTACTAACTTGCATCATGCTGTCACTGTTTCTGACGAGTTTATGGAGCTGATCGAAGGAGCTACAAGAGAAGAAGGCTTTGATGATTCATGGGATCTGGTAGATCCGCACAGTGGTGAAGTTACCAAGACTGTATCAGCTAAGACACTTTGGGTAAAGTTGATCCAAAATCGTGTTGAGACAGGCGAACCATACATTATGTTTAAAGATACGGTTCAAGACGCTTTACCACAATTTCAGAAAGATGCAGGGTTACAGGTACATCACTCTAATCTTTGTTCTGAAATTACACTTGCTACAGATGATCAGCGCACAGCAGTATGTTGTTTGTCGAGTGTAAATCTGGAAGAGTACGACGAGTGGAGCCAGAATGAGCAGTTCATTCCTGATCTAGTACGAATGTTAGACAATGTACTTGATCACTTTATCGCCAATGCCCCTAACGAGCTATACAGAGCGAAGTTAAGTGCAGAAAAAGAAAGAAGTATTGGCCTGGGTGCTATGGGTTTCCACGCTTATCTTCAGAGACACAACATTCCGTTTGAGAGCGTGCTTGCAAAAGGTGCAAACAACAGAATGTTTACAAGAATTAAATCGGAGGCAGTACGTGCAACAAGACAACTTGCAACAGAAAGAGGGGAGTGCCCTGATGGTAAAGGCTACGGCGTACGTAATGCTCACTTGCTTGCCGTTGCTCCTAATGCTAGTAGTAGTATTATATGTGGTAATACAAGTCCTAGCATTGAGCCTTACCGGGCTAATGCTTTTACGCAGAAAACTAAAAGCGGTAGTAGCCTTCTTAAAAACGAATACTTACAGCACGCACTTCAAGAAATAGATATGGACACGGACGAAGTTTGGAAGAGTATCATTACAAACGGTGGATCGGTTCAACAACTAGAGTTCTTAGATGATTATACTAAGGATGTATTTAAGACAGCAGTAGAGATTGACCAGAAGTGGGTTATTGAGTTTGCAGGGGATCGACAGAAGCACATTTGCCAAAGTCAGTCACTAAACGTATTCTTCCCTGCGAATGTTTCAAAGCAGGAACTGCACGCGATACACATGGCAGCATGGAAGCAGAAAGTAAAAACTCTATATTATCTACGAAGTGAAGCGATAAAGAGAGCCGAGACAGTATCAGATGAAGCACTACGAAAGTATATCTTCGATACTATTGATGAAAATGATTGTTTAGCGTGTGAGGGTTAAGATGAGATTACTTAAATTTAGTGCAGAATGGTGTCAACCTTGTAAGATGTTGGCAAAAACGTTGGAGGGGGTTAATCTCCCCTATACTATCTCAAGTATTGATATTGATGATAGCCCAAACTTAGCAGCGGACTACAAAGTTCGTGGAGTACCTACAATGATACTTGTAGACGATAATGATAAAGAAGTAGGCCGCTTAGTCGGAGTTAAGACTAAAGCCCAGATAGAGGAGTTTATAAATGAGTAATTTGCTAGAAGAAAGAGAATATTATAAGCCGTTCAATTACCCTTGGGCATTTGAACATTACAAGTCCCAGCAACATATGCACTGGTTGCCGGACGAAGTGAATCTGGCAGATGATCTAAAAGACTTCCGTGAGAATCTTAGTGAAGGCAATAAAATGCTTCTTGCTAACATCTTCCGATTCTTTACACAGGCAGACGTAGATGTATGTTGTGGTTACGCAACACACTACCTGCCAACATTTAAGCAGCCTGAAGTACGCATGATGTTGTCTGCGTTTGCAGCGATGGAAGCAGTACACCAGGAAGCATATTCGTTGTTGCTTGAAACTCTTGGTTTTGGCGACGATGAATACCAGAAGTTTATGGAACACAAAGCTATGATGGACAAGCATGAGCATCTTAGCAACTTCGGTATGGAATCTAAGATGGATATTGCAAAAACAATGGCTATCTACTCAGGTTTTACCGAAGGAGTACAGTTGTTTAGTAGTTTTGCTATTCTGTTGAACTTCCCTCGCCACAACTTGATGAAGGGTATGGGCCAGATTGTAACTTGGTCTGTTCGAGACGAAAGTCTCCACGTTGAAGGAATGTCACAGCTATTCCGTACATTTATTCAAGAGAATCCAGAATTGTGGAACGATGATCTGAAGTATGAGATCTATTGTGCCGCTGAGCGATCAGTAGAGCTAGAAGATGCGTTTATTGACTTATGTTTCGAAGGTGCAGATGTCCCAGACCTCACGCCAGAAGATGTTAAGTTATATATTCGATATATTGCAGATCGCAGACTATTAGGACTAGGCTTGAAGAAGATTTTTGGAAGTGATAAAAATCCTTTAGATTGGCTAGACTATATGCTAAACGGCGTTGAACACGCTAACTTTTTTGAAAACAGAGCCACCGAGTATTCCAAAGCGAGTACTACAGGTAATTGGCAAGACATATTTAAATAGGAATATAAAAATGACAGAAGTAAATGAAAACGAAGTACAAACAATATCTATGAACGATAAAGAATATAAAATGGACGAGATCTCTGATAGAGCAAAATACTTGCTTTCACAGCTACAAGATCTTCAAGCGCAAAGCAACCAAACACGCGCTCGCCTTGACCAGATAGAAGTAGGTACTAGAGGTTTTACTCAAATGCTGCAAGATGAGCTAGAAAAACCTGAAGAGTATACAGAAGTAGTAGAGTAAAAAGAAAGGGGGCTATTGCAGCCCCCTTTCTTATTATAAGGCGGCAATCATAAATGCAAGTAATTGTTCATATCTTACACCCTGCGCTGTATGTTCTGTCGCACTTGCACGATGCTCTTCTGGAATATCTTCTAATGTTGGATACGATACTACACCACCTTCGTATTCATACCAAGTATCTTCCATGAACATTGCATATCTATGAGCATCTAAACCTTCGGCTGTAAACGCATCATCAAGGTCTTGAGCAATAATACCAAAGTGAATACGAGCCGCTTCACCCTTTTCTTCATACGCATCTATTCTACGATACTTGCGGAGTAGTGGTTTACATCGAACTGCTACTCTCAACTCAGCGGCAGTCAATTCTTCAATATCTCTCTTCTCGTTTCTATCAGAAGATGTCGTTGTGCCACTTGAGAATCGACCTAGTTTCCATCTGGCACTATAACTACCTAAATCACAAACGCCATTAGTAGTTAATCCAGTGTTTGCGTTAGCCGGCTGTACATATCTTGATCCGAAACCATCAAAGAATGTCAGTCCGGCATTACTTTGCCCAATAATCGTTCTTGATGGTGAGTTACCAGCACCTATTGTTGCGATTCTGGCTGCCTCACCCCAAGTTGTGCTAGAAGTCCTTGCTTGAAAACTTACTATTTGATCGTATACGCCAGGATTCCATGCGTTTGACTTGAGTGTCACCATATCATCAAATTGTGTAGTACCTCCAAGAGTTTGGTTTCCGGTAGTTCTGATGACAGTAGAGTCCACCGCCACCTGATTTACCGTAGTATCAATACCATCGCCTGCACCGACATTAACTGTTACCGTCCCAGAAGTGCCTCCACCAGACAAGCCACTACCAGCCACTACTGCTGTGATGTCGCCTACGTTAGAGGTGTAGCCA
>Ga0206127_1001672_pt1 | contig 23597 bp, 24 predicted proteins | sample Helgoland_Spring_6_FD_148646 | JGI IMG/M metagenome (GOLD analysis project Ga0206127, IMG submission 148646) | Pelagic subsurface seawater microbial communities from Kabeltonne, Helgoland, North Sea - Helgoland_Spring_Bloom_20160419_1 | ecosystem: Environmental > Aquatic > Marine > Epipelagic ...
AACCAGTGCGGTAGAAGCCGCAGAGCAAAATGGTATCGTCTTCCTTGATGAAATTGACAAGGTCTGCCGTCGTGGCGAAGCCGGTGGCGCTGATGTGTCGCGCGAGGGTGTTCAACGAGACCTTCTTCCGCTAATCGAGGGCAGTACGGTTTCAACTAAATATGGCATGATTAAAACTGATCATATTTTGTTTATTGCTTCGGGGGCATTCCACCTATCAAAGCCCTCTGATTTAATCCCAGAACTTCAGGGTCGTTTGCCAATTCGAGTTGAACTCAATTCATTGGTTGTGGATGACCTTGAGCGCATCCTAACCGAGCCAAAGGCTTCATTAACCAAGCAGTACTGTGCGCTAATGGGCACTGAAAACCTTGAGGTTGAATTTAAGAATGAGGGTGTGCGTCGCATTGCTGAGCTGGCTTTTGAGGTTAATGAAAGCACTGAAAATATTGGCGCTCGTCGTTTGCATACTATTTTGGAACGCCTACTCGAAGAAATTTCTTTTGAGGCTTCAGACTTAGGCGCTAAGCATGAAACTATTGTTATCGATAAAGTCTTTGTTGATGAGCATCTGAGCGAATTAGCGCAGGATGAAGATCTATCGCGCTTTATTCTTTAGTTAGAGGCTAAATATGTCGATGCCCAGCCGAGTGGTTTTACGTGAATCTAAAGATGCTTTAACGCTGACTTATAGCGACGGGCAGGAATATACCCTGCCCGCAGAGTATTTGCGTGTCTATTCGCCAAGCGCAGAGGTTCGCGGTCATGGTGAGGGTAATGAGACCCTTCAGTTTGGTAAGCGTTTGGTGACCATAAACACCTTAGAAAAGTCGGGTAACTATGCCCTGCAAATTGTGTTTAGTGATGGTCATGATTCGGGTATTTATAGCTGGGAATATCTTCAGGCACTGGCAGAGGGTTATGAAGACAGATGGGCGACCTATCTTGAAAAACTTCACATTGCTGGACTCAGTCGTGATATTGATTCCCAAGTTATTAAGTTAATGTAACTCATAATTAAACCCTACTACCTAATTGCATGCGTATCTATAGACTTGGATACCCTATTGGCTCAACTCTCGCTACAATAGCTGCCCAAATTAAAGGAATTCTAGGCAAATGTCTGACAAAACCACCCATTTTGGTTACAAACAGGTCAACGTTGAGGAAAAAGCCGGCAAAGTCGCCGAGGTTTTTCACTCAGTGGCGGGCAACTATGATTTGATGAATGACCTCATGTCTGGGGGTGTTCACCGCCTGTGGAAACGAGTCACTATCGAAATGTCTGGGGTTCGTCCCGGTCATCATGTGTTAGATATCGCCGGTGGTACTGGCGATTTGGCCGCTAAATTTTCGAAAATTGTCGGCCCAGAAGGCACCGTAGTTCTCGCCGATATTAACGATTCTATGCTCAAAGTGGGTAGAGATAGACTGGTTGATCGCGGCATTACTGATAATGTGCGTTTTTCTCAGGCCGATGCCCAATACCTGCCCTTTCCGGATAATACCTTTGATGTGATTACCATTGCCTTTGGCTTGCGTAATGTCACCGACAAAGATATGGCACTGCGCTCGATGCTCAGAGTATTAAAACCGGGTGGCAAGCTACTGGTTCTTGAGTTTTCTAAGCCACCGAATACCTTGCTTTCAAAAATTTACGATGGCTACTCGTTTAATATACTGCCTAAACTGGGAAAGCTTTTTGCCAATGATGCAGGCAGCTACCAATATTTAGCCGAATCTATTCGCATGCACCCCGATCAAGAAACATTAATGGGTATGATGGAGAATGCGGGCTTTGCCAATACCGATTATCATAATATGACCGGCGGAATTGTCGCTCTGCACCGCGGAGTTAAGCCTTAGTGATATTCAGTACACTGCAAGCAGGTGCGTTTAATGGCTTAGAATTGGCCATTAACAGTGCCCTAAAATACGACCCTGCTACCCTGCGTGAACTATCAGCGCTGGAAGGTCAGGTGTTGTTGGTGGACTGCACAGTGCCGGCTATGTGTATCGCTATTCAAACTAGCCAACAACAGATTATCTTGCATTCCAGTTGGGATGATGAAGCCGCCGTTACTCTGCAGGGGTCGTTAATAGCGCTGGCTAAAATGGCGGCAAATGCCTCAGATACAAGCTCCTTTGCTGGCTCTGGGGTTCAGCTTTCAGGTGATCTTGAAACCCTGCACAAACTGCATAAAATTCTGTCTCAATTAAACATTGATTGGGAAGGCGCACTGGCGGATATTATTGGCGATGTTCCCGCTCATATGGTTGGCTCAGCACTGCGAAAATCTGCTGAAATAGCCCAACAGAACAAGCAACGTGTTACCACAGCACTCACTGAGGTTGCCCAGGAAGAGCTTCAAATAGTGCCCAGTCGCAATGGCTTCGAACAATTTAAAAAAGAGGTGCGCGGCATGGCCTCTGATACCGACCGATTAATGGCTAAGGTAAGTTTACTGGGCCAGCAAATTGATCAGATGCTAAATGAGAAGCCTAAATCATGAGTCAATTGCGACGTTTAGCAAAAATTTATTATGTGGTGGGTAAATACCGACTCGATAACCTGATTGATCAGCGCCGCTTACCCCTAGCAGTTCGACTGGCTTTAGCGCCCAGTAAACTATTCAGCAATAGCCAACTTTCTCGTGGCCAGCGCCTTCGCCTTGCCCTAGAAGAATTAGGCCCTATTTTTATTAAATTTGGTCAGTTGCTGTCAACTAGACCGGATTTAGTGGCACCGGATATCTGTGCTGAAATCAAGCAACTACAGGATAACGTAGCGCCCTTCTCATCTGAGATTTTTACCGCCAATGTTGAGACGGCACTGGATGGTAAGGTTGAAGATATTTTCGCTGAATTTGACCAGAAACCATTGGCCACAGCCTCTATTGCTCAGGTACACAAGGCGAGCTTAAAAGATGGCACTGAGGTGGTGGTTAAATCCATAAGACCCCATATTGAAAAAACCATTAGTCGCGATATTGCCCTGCTCTACAGCATTGCTAAATGGGTGGCTAAATACAGTATTGATGGTCCGCGCCTTAAACCAGTTGAAGTGGTTAAAGATTACGAAAAAGTGATTTTTGGTGAATTAAACCTTCAATCTGAAGGTGCTAATGCCTCGCTTTTAAAACATAATTTCAAAGATTCACCCTTACTGCATGTGCCGCAAATTCATTGGCCTTACTCGAATGAAAAAGTTTTGGTGATGGAGCGCATCAGCGGTATCCCAGTAACTAATATCGAAGATTTAAAAGCCGCAGGGGTGAATTTCAAAAACCTTGCAGAGCGTGGCGTTGAGATATTCTTTACGCAGGTCTTTGATCACAATTTCTTTCATGCCGATATGCATCCGGGCAATATCTTTGTGGACGCTTCAAATGCAGAGAACCCCCGCTATATCGCCATAGATTGTGCCATTATGGGGTCATTAACCCGCGAGGATCAGTTTTATATGGCGCGCAATTTGTTGGCCATATTTAAGCGCGATTACACACAGGTTGCAGAATTGCATGTGCGTTCAGGCTGGGTACCCAAAGATACTTCAATAGCGGAATTTACAACTGCCATTCGCTCAGTCTGTGAGCCCATTTTTGAAAGGCCCCTAGGTGAAATTTCATTGGGTCATATGCTAGTGAGCCTGTTTAGCACTGCTCGGCAGTTTAATATGGAAGTGCAGCCCTCGTTAGTTCTGTTGCAAAAAACCCTGCTGAATATTGAGGGGCTTGGTCGTCAGCTTTATCCAGAACTCGACCTTTGGGCAACAGCGCAACCCTATCTAGAAAGATGGCTAAAAGACCGCTATTCACCCAAGGCTATTTTTAAGCAGCTGAAAAATGATTTGCCCGACCTATTAGAAAAATTACCTCAGGTACCGCCTATGCTATTTCAGGCATTGGAAAACCTGCAAACGCCAGCCAATGAGCAATCCTCGACACCGACACCGCCCGTCAAATCCCGTACAATGCATTCCGCGGGCGCAGTTATTGCTGGTCTTGGTTTGGGGTTATTGGCCACCCAATGGCTGACGGCCATGGGCCCAACTTTGATTATTGGCTCGGCTATTACCGCCTGCGGTGCCCTTTTGATGTTATTTAAGTAAGCGGATCTTCTGGTATCACCTCTTTACATCACCTCTACGACTGCCATAATGACGCCATTAATAAGCAATAATGACTTTGGAGACTCAGCTTGACTAGTTTTCTCGACAAAATAACCTGGAATAGCGATGGACTTGTTCCGGCGATCGCACAGGACCATGAATCCGGTAGAATCCTGATGATGGCATGGATGAACGCTGAATCGCTAAGCCTTACCGTAGAAGAAAACCGCGCTATTTACTGGTCGCGTTCACGACAAAAGTTGTGGCGAAAAGGTGAGGAATCTGGACATGTTCAGCATATCAAAGAGATCCGCCTCGACTGCGATAGCGACGTGATTATTTTAACCGTCGATCAGGTGGGTGGTATCGCCTGCCATACCGGTAGAGAATCTTGCTTTTATTTTGTTCTAGAAAACGGAAAATGGAAGGCGGTTGATCCAGTATTAAAGAATCAAAAGGATATCTATTCATGAGTGATGCGATATTAAAACAGCTCGCTGAGGTACTCGAACAACGCAAACAGTCCTCTGCGGACGACTCCTATGTGGCGAGTCTTCACCAAAAAGGGCTGAATAAGATTCTGGAAAAGGTCGGCGAAGAATCTATTGAAACCATCTTGGCGGCACGAGATTCCGAGCAGACTGGCGATAACAGTAAAGTTGTTTATGAAACTGCTGACCTATGGTTTCACAGCCTAGTCATGCTGTCGCATCTGGATATTGAAGTCAATGAGGTTCTACAGGAACTTGAAAGGCGTTTTGGCCTGTCGGGTCTTGAAGAAAAAGCTAACAGATAAAGGGTAAACATTATGGGATTTGGCTGGCAGGAATTAATCATTGTGTTGGTGATTGTGGCGCTTATTTTTGGTACTAAAAAGTTACGCAATATTGGTTCGGATCTCGGCGGTGCGGTTAAGGGGTTTAAAGACTCTGTGAACGATGCCAAAGATGACGATAAAAAAGATAGTTAACAGGTAACCCCACTAGATATTTATGTTTGATATCGGTTTTCTTGAACTATTGGTGGTAGCCCTTATTACATTAGTTGTAATGGGCCCTGAGCGCCTACCTGAGGCGATTAGAGCGATCAGCCTATGGATAGGTCGCCTGAAGCAATTATTAGCTAAAACACGCCAAGACATCGAAAATGAAGTAGGTATGGATGATATCCGTCATCAGCTGCATAACGAGCAGGTGCTCAAAGATTTGGGCGAATCAAAAGATCAGCTTGAACAGTCACTAGAAAGCCACAAAACAGGTCAACCCTGAAATGACTGATTCACAGGCTTCCGTTAAACAGCCATTGATGGCGCACCTCTTAGAGCTACGCAACCGTCTGTTGCGGGTTTTTCTTGTGGTGCTTGTGGTTTTCGCTGTTCTATTTCCCTTTAGCGAATCGCTCTATTTGTATATATCAGAACCATTAAGAGATTTTTTACCTAGCACATCGACCATGATTGCTACCGAAATTACCTCGCCTTTTTTAACTCCATTTAAACTGGCATTGGTATCCGCAATGTTTTTAAGCATGCCCTATATTCTTTATCAGCTATGGGCCTTTGTAGCGCCGGCGCTCTACAAACAAGAAAAGAAAATTGCCCTACCGCTATTTTGTGCCAGTGTGATTTTATTTTATACCGGCATGGCCTTTGCCTATTACCTGGTATTCCCGCTGGTGTTCTTATTTTTTACCAGCGTAGCACCTGAGGGCATCAGTGTGATGCCGGATATCCGCGCCTATTTGGATTTTGTTTTGAAATTGTTTATGGCCTTTGGCCTGAGTTTTCAAATACCTATTGCCGTGGTCATTTTATCTTGGTTGGGAACAGTCAACCCCGATAAGCTTGCCACAAAGAGACCCTATGTTTTCGTACTCTGTTTTGTTGCGGGCATGCTGCTAACGCCCCCAGATATTATTTCTCAGGCACTTTTAGCCATACCAATGTGGCTTTTATTTGAAGTGGGTATCTTATTCGGACGGCTGGTTAGCAACAAAGCTTAAAGAAAGGGAATTCACACAGTGACGCGTATTCTTGGGAGTAAATTGTTCGCCCTCAAATACATGCCCTAGATGGCCATCACAGTTAGCACATAGAATCTCAACCCGCCGACCATCTGCATCAACTTCTCGTCTTACCGTACCCGCAATCTCATCATCAAAACTCGGCCAACCACAGCCCGATGAAAACTTGCTGTCTGAGCGATATAACGGCGTATTACAGCGTTTACACAAATAGGTACCACTGCCATGGTGATCGTTATATTCGCCGGTAAACGGCATTTCCGTACCCTTGTACTGGATAATTCGCTGCTCTTCTGGGGTTAACTGATTATATTTATCTGTCACTGCTCTAACCTTAAAAAGAATTTTATTAAGCTGTATCTCAAGATTCAGCTGTTTTACAGGATAACGTACAGCAAACCATAGCTCATCCAACACTGCCTGAAGTCTTTCTAAGTTTAGATTGGGCTCTATACCCAAACTTTCCCTCTGCTGCTTACTAAAAATACGCAGGTAATCAAATTGTGGGTGACCCAAACCCGCATATTCCCAATCAATGATGCTGATGCCCTGTTGGTTATGGATGATATTTTCAGGAATTAAATCATGATGACAGAGGACGGGTTGCCAATCAGCGCTATCGATTTGTTGGGCTAAATCTAAGATTTGCTGGACTGCCGGCTGACCTAAATACTCGCCAGAAATCTGTGAACAGTAGATTTGGCAGTATTTTTTATAATTAAAGCGCTTTAAATTGGGCAGTTTTGTTGTCTGAATAGCTTTAATAGCCTGAAAAATTTGCTGTCTAATCGCCGGCTGTGAAATACCATCTACATCTTTAGTTTCACCATCAATGTATTCACTCACTAAATACTGTGAATTGGCAAAATAATAGTTTGGCGCAACAGCGATAGAGGCTATTTTTTTTAAGATAGTGATTTCATTATCACGATTAATCCCTAGCTGAACGGCTTGGGGATTATTGATTCTAAGTACCGCACGCTCAGAGCCCGCTTCGACAAGATAACTGGTATTAGTCAGTCCGCCCTCAAGTTGCGAAACAATCTGAGGCTTAGATTGAAATGGCGCCTGCCACTGGCGCCACTCAATGATAGTTTGCTCAGCTAGAGAGCTGTTGTTGCTCGAGATAGGCTTTTCTCCAGGCCAGATAACCAATCACCGCAAGCACCAAATAGAGCGCAAATAAGCCCGCTGTCTGATAGAGCTCGCGATCGATATACAAAAAGATGGAAACCGAATCTATAACAATCCAATACAACCAATTCTCAATGACCTTGCGCGCCACCATATAGGTGGTTATTACACTGCCCCAGGTGGTAAAGGAATCAATATAAGGCATTCTGGCATCGGTGTTTTGCGATAATAAATAGCCCGATACTGCCGATAAAACCACCACTAAGCCAATGGCAGATAGATGATTTTTGACTCCCCAACCGCTGAGCATAATACCTTCTGAGCTATTGCCACCTCGCTGCCACTGGTACCAACCATAAACTGCCATCACCATATAATAAGCATTGAGCGCGGATTCCATATACAGGCTAACATCGCCAAATATCCATATGTAGATGCCAGTACTGATAAAGGCACAGTACCAACAAAGACTATTCTCACGCATGGCAAACAGTAAATACGCAATACCTAAGACCACCGCAATGGTTTCTAACCCTAGCCATTCAAACATTATTTAAGTGCCTCGTATCCGGGAATAACTTTCATCACATAGACCGCCATATTAAATTCCTTATAGCAGTCGGCAATGGTTTTTTGTACCGCTTGCATAGCATGATCATACTCACCCTGAACCACTGTGCTAGTGGGGAATGTGGTAATTTTTAGATGGTCAAATTGGTTAATACGTTCAATAAAACCATCAATGGGAGGAATAAATTCCTCCCGATTAGGGTACATACTGACGTCAATTGTTACTTGCATATTCGGTTCCCTAAAAATTAAATCGGTTTAGAAATCCGCTCGAAGCGATAAACCAATAACTTTTGGCGCACCAAGTTGTTGATAGGATTGTTCATCAAAACCTTCACCCGATCGAGGATCGGCATCCCACCCAGAGAATCCACGTACACCATAGTCCTTATCAGTAGCATTATTGATATAAGCAGTTAAATGATAGCCGTTAGCTTGATAGGCCAATCTCGCATTAACGAGCTTATAGGCTTGGGATTGGAAGTTATGGGAATCAGAATAATAAAAACTATCCTTACCCTCAAGCTCTAGAGTCGCGGTTAAATTTTTGGTTAGGTCATATTGCACCGAGGTGGCAAAGCTATATTCGGGCGCATGAGCCACTTCACGATCTTTTAGATTAAACGCATCTGGGTCGGAATTATCATGCTTAGTAATTTTGGTTTTAAGCAGACCCAAGTTTGAAGCAATTCGAAAATTGTCCTGCGGCTGCCAGGTGACTTCCCATTCAACGCCATAGCTATAGCCCGTTCCTGCATTGGTAACAAATTCTATCCATTTATTTTGGCTTTCATCATAGGTTGAGGACTTAAGTTGCAAGTCTTTACGATCAGCATAGAACGCGGTGATGCTATTCGAGAGAGTACCGGATGGGGAATAAAGTTTAGCGCCCACTTCATAGTTCCACTGATACTCGGTATCAAATTGGCGATACTGCTCAGAGGGTAATTTTTCCTCAGAATTAAAACCACCCGCCTTATAGCCACGCGTTAAGCCAGCAAATAGTAGGTTTTCTGCATCAGTGTTTAATTCAAGCGCTAACTTGGAACCCAATAGATTTTCACTATTTTTACCTGCAATAGCATTGCTATCAGAATATTCAGATTTCCAAGATTCATAGCGCAAACCAGAAGTTAGATTAAGATTATCTGTTAGAGGGATTTTTGCTTGAGCAAACACAGAAGTCGTTGCAGTATCATATTGGCTATCAAAAAGTCCCCATTCTGTGGGTGTATCCCAATTTACATACTCTGTTGGAGCATCCTCGTCAACATAACCACGGTAAATTCCAACATAACTTCTTAATAGTCTAATCGTAGAAATTTGACGATAGACTCCTACTAACCAGTCACTATTTAGTATTTTTCCACTGGGGCCAGATATCCATCTTATTTCTCCTGAATCCCGAGAGAGATTACGCTGATAACTATCAAACCCTTGGTACTCCTCGGCACCCTCGCCATCCATATTATTTAGCCAAAGATCAAGATAAGCCCAATCCTCATCAAAGCTGTATTCAGTATCAGATCGATTGGTTGTAAAAATTGAATTCACACTTAACGCATCAGAGACAGTCCAATTCGAATTAATCGCAAAAGCTGAGGTGTCTTGTCGATCATATCCCGGCTCATCAGACAAAGTATTGCCGTTTTCATCCAGAGAAAATGCGTCATAGCCATTATCAACATCCAAATGCAGAGCGGTAAAATCAACAGTTAAGTTATCAGCCGCCAAGTAACGTAGCTTTAACCTAGAAGTCAATTCATCAATATTGTTGGTATCTTTTCGATCTAATGTGGTGTTACTAATAAAACCATCAGAAAGGGTTTTTCCGGCAGCGACTCTGTAATGCCATTGGTCATTAAGAGCACCACCAAACGCTGTTTCGAGGTTTCTGCCGCCATAGCTAGTCAATGAGGTTTTTGCATAGCCCTGTGATTCAGCACTAGGGTCAGCCGTTTTAAGATTAATAACACCCGCCAATGCATTAGCGCCAAATCTTGTACCCTGAGATCCGCGCAGCACCTCAACCTGATTTATATCAAGCAATGTTGCCGCTCCACCAAAACCAGTAAAGTCGATACCATCTACATAGGTGCCCACCGAGGGATTTAATGGATCAACAAATTGGCTGCGTTCGCCAATGCCACGAATCTGGAAATAGCGCCCCCTGGACGCACCAGCCGCAAAGTTAACATTGGGCGCTAAGGCCAATATTTGCTCTAAGTGGTTGCTATTTCGCTGACTAATAACTTCAGCATCAATCACCGAAATACTGGTTGGAATATTCTTTAACAGTCCTTCTCTAAAATCAGAAGTGACGATAATTTCTTGGATATTTTTATCGGCATAAGTACTAGCCGAAAATACAGCAGAAAATAAAAATAATATGCGTGAGTTTTGTAACAAAGATTTCATGGTTGAGCCTCAATAACAGTTGGTTAAGGAGACCCGGAATCAAAAGACGAGGTGGAGGGCTAACTAAATTCCTATTCCTACGCCGGCATAATCCGGATCAGGTTCAAAGGGTGCTTCTCAGGTTTTTTTAAAACCGCCCCTTAGGCAAGATTGAGTCTAGCATTAGGTAAGTATAGCTTGCAATAGAATGCTGTTTTATTGGTTTTGTTTAGCAGATATAGCCTAATACTAAAGTATTAGTACCTATAGGTTATACAAATTGATTATAAATTATACTAAATTAAGGATATGTGGCTTCTAAATCGTTTCAACTAATTATTTAGTTTGCTCAGATTGAAACCAATAATGTAAAAAGAAAAGGGATAAAAGTATGGATACCTTTAACAATGAATCGCCATCTCAGTCAATAGTGAATAGAATTGAAGTCAAAGATCCTATGATGGACCAAGCAGTCCATCAATTAGAAAAGGCATTTGAACTAGGACTAGCAGGTTTAAGAGATTACTTAAATCAACTAGCCCCAGAAGACAGAGAAAAGGTTATATCGACCATTAGCGATAATGTTAATCGCTCTCAAGGTCTTTCATAACCCATCCGATAACCTTTTTTTGCTGGTTGGGTCGGAGTGATTTAAATTGATCGTATACTCTTGCCACTGCATCGCTTTCTTCTCGAACCTCATTGGATTCTTGATAAAGCGATTCAGGGGTTACATTAAAGAAACCAGCAATCCTAATAACGGACTCACGACGTGGCTCCTTAGTTTTTTCATTTAGGATTCGGTTTATTGTTGGCTGCGGGACACAACAACCTCTCGATAATCCACTCTGGGATACTCCGTGTTCACGCATTAGTCTAGCCAATCGCTGACTTATATCTGTTTTACTCATAGATTCATTCCCTTAACTTTCCATAATATTATATACATACCATTTAAAACACCACATCTGAGAGTGGCAATTTCCATTTAAATTTATTATTGAATATCACTATCCTACTGACCATTAACCTATTTTCGACTTGATGCTAGCAATTAAGTCGTCCACCACAGGGGGGTCGGCAAGCGTTGAGATGTCACCCAACTCATCTATCTCGCCCGCCGCTAATTTCCTCAAAATTCGTCGCATAATTTTTCCAGAGCGCGTTTTAGGCAATGCGTCTGTCCAGTGAATTTCATCAGGCTTGGCAATAGGGCCAATTTCAGAGGCACATAGACCGCTCAATTCCATTTTCAAATCATCCGTTGGGATAATGTTGTTCATCAATGTGACAAAACAGAAAACACCCTGTCCCTTAATAGAATGAGGAAAGCCAACTACTGCTGCTTCAGCCACTGCTTCATGCAAAACTAGAGCGCTTTCAATTTCGGCGGTACCCAGTCGATGCCCGGATACATTTAACACATCATCTACACGACCGGTAATCCAAAAATAACCATCCTTATCTCTTCTAGCGCCATCACCTGTAAGATAATAATTTGGGTAATCTTTAAAATAGGTATCAATACAACGCTGGTGATTATTAAATACTGACCTTATTTGGCTGGGCCATGATCGCTTAATCATGAGTAGGCCTTCACCTTCACCCTGTATTTCATTGCCGTCGGTATCGAGTAGAACAGGTTCAACACCAAAGAAAGGAAGCGTCGCTGAGCCAGGCTTCATGGCCATAGCCCCAGGTAATGGCGTGAGCATGTGAGCACCGGTTTCAGTCTGCCACCAGGTGTCCACTATGGGACATTTTTTCTCACCTACAACACGGTAATACCATTCCCATGCCTCTGGGTTTATGGGCTCACCCACAGTACCTAATAACTTTAATGAACTGCGCGAGGTTTGCTCAACAAATTGATTGCCCGCTCCCATTAGGGCGCGAATGGCAGTTGGCGCCGTATAAAATTGGTTAACCCTATGTTTATCAATTACCTGCCAGAATCTAGAGGCATCAGGATAGGTAGGTACACCCTCAAACATAAGAGTTGTCCCCCCATTACATAGAGGCCCATAGATTATATAACTATGTCCGGTAATCCAGCCTACGTCAGCTGTACACCAGTAGACATCGCCGGGCTTATAATCGAAGGTATACTTATGCGTCATGGCTGTCATCAGAAGATAGCCAGCAGTGGTATGCACAACACCCTTAGGTTTGCCCGTTGACCCAGAGGTATAAAGAATAAATAAAGGATCTTCGGAATCCATCCACTCAGGATCACAGTCAGCCGAAATCTTTTCTATCGCTTGAATGTAGTCAATATCTCGGGATTCACTCCAATCAATAGACGCGCCTGTTCTTTTAACTACAACACAGTGGCGAACATCGGGGCAGTTCTCAATGGCCTTATCGGCATTCTGTTTTAGAGATATTTTTTTTCCGCCGCGAACAGCCTCATCCGCTGTGATAACCACATGACAATCACAATCCAGAATTCGATCCTTGAGCGCTTCCGGCGAAAAGCCACCAAAGACTACCGAGTGAATTGCACCAATTCGGGCACAGGCCAACATGGCATAGGCAGCCTCAGGAATCATAGGCATGTAAATACAAACCCGATCTCCCTTCTTTACTCCAAGGTCACGTAATAAATTGCCAAACTTAGAAACCTGCTTATGTAGCTCAGCATAGGTAATTTCAATATGATCAGTAGGGTCATCGGCTTCCCAAATAATAGCCGTTTGATCTGCATGACTTTCAAGGTGTCGATCAATACAGTTGACCGTGACATTTAATTTTCCGCCCACAAACCACGCAGCTTCAGCTTTTGAAAAATCCGCAGAATTCAACGTTTCCCATGGCTTCTCCCAGGTTAGAAATTGGTCCGATTGTTGCGCCCAAAAATCATTTGGATTGTCCAATGATTGTTGATACAACACCTGATAACTGTCCGCATCAATCCAGGCATCACCAGACCATTTTTCAGGAACTGGGTAAACCGCTTCATTAGACATTAAATACACCTACCATTGAAAATACTCCATCTCTTGAGTTTATTTACTTTAATGACTCAGAACAACCAAATGCTTGATTTTTAACGAAAACTAAACAGAATTGAATCAAATACATTAGTATTAACCACAATTAATTACCTATTAAATAACTTTATAGCATTCTTTAAAACAATCCTTATTTAAAATTCTAGCCGTTGTATTTTTTTTGCACACTTATACCAGCCGCTAATATATGTAGCATAACCTGATAGGTGGCTTGGGACGAGAAACTTAATCGATCAAGGGAATTAACCCTTACTATCTGTAACTTCAATGTTGATAATCTAGACAGCCGACTCATTTCAGGTGCCAAACAGATGACGGGTGCATTATTCAATTTTGCCAATTCAGCAACTTCAATAATTTCCTTAGTTTCGCCCGTTTGAGAGATTAAAAAATAGAGATCCCCCACAGCGTAATTAGAGGCAACCATACGCTGCATAATTAGATCAACGGGATAGCAAGCAGATAAGCCCGACTGTAAGAACTTACATTCTGCATCCCTGGCCGTTGCAGAGGAACCACCTAGCCCAACAATAAATATTCTTTTTGCGCGAATCAGCGCGTCTACTGCTAACTGTATTTGCTGATAGCTCACTGATTGTTTAAAAGCCATTAAATTGGCAATCGTATTGTTAATGATTTTAGTGGTGTATTTTCCGGTGTCGTCTTCAGGCTTTACCGGATGAACTGTTTCCCAGATACCACTGACCGCTGCTTTGGCTAACTTAAGCTTAAAATCTGGAAACCCTGTCGTATCAAAACGCTTACAAAAGCGATTGACACTGGGCTCACTGACACCTGAATTTTTAGCTAAAACAGCAATACTTTTTTGGGTTGCCGCCTCAGGATCAGCAAGAATATTTTGAGCGATTTTTTTTTCAGTTTTGTTTAAATGGGATAGTGCTGAACGCATCTCGCAAATGAGGTTTAATTCGCTTGACCAGGCTGCCACTTTATTCATTTGACTCATACTTATTCCTTTAAGTGATATTGGACTCTGTTATACTCTAGATCCAAAAAATACTGATAAGACCACATCCATTGGTTATCAATTTTTTGATGCAATTAACTCAAAAATTCCCAAAAGAGCCTCTAAATTAACTAAATCGGTACTCTTTTTGTAATTATAAGCAAAAAATACGCTTATCAATTGATTAAAATGCCCCGAAAAATTATAATTTTTGTAATTTTACTACAAAGCAAGGTTTCCCTCTTATGTTCAAAATAGCCATTAATGGTTTTGGCCGCATTGGTCGCAATATTGTCAGAGCTTATTACGAGCGTCCTGAACTTCATGACAAACTGCAAATTGTCGCAGTTAATGATTTAGGTAACGTAGATATCAGCGCCCATCTTCTTCAGTTTGATTCAGTGCATGGCCGTTTCAACCAGCAGGTTGAAATTGGTGAAAATAAAATGACTGTAAATGGCGATGAAATTAAATGGTTCTGTGAACGCGATCCTGCCAACTTACCCTGGGGTGACCTTGGAGTTGATGTGGTTCTCGAATGTACTGGCGTGTTCACTAAAAGAGATAAGGCAGCACTGCATATTGCAGGCGGTGCTAAGAAAGTAATTATCTCTGCACCAGGTTCTGGTGTTGATGCTACTGTTGTTCACGGTATTAACCACGATCAGCTTACGTCTGCTCATGAAATCATTTCTAATGCTTCATGTACGACAAACTGTCTAGCGCCGCTTGTGGCTCCTCTTCAGGCAGCTATGGGCATTGAGTCAGGTTATATGACTACTGTTCACGCATATACTAATGATCAACAACTGAGTGATGTTTATCATTCCGATGTATATCGAGCGCGTTCGGCGACTCAATCAATGATTCCTACTAAAACAGGTGCTGCTGTTGCTATTGCTGATGTTATTCCTGAATTAGCTGGCAAGCTCGATGGAATGGCTGTTCGGGTACCAACAATTAATGTATCACTGGTTGATTTAGTGTTTAACGCAGGTCGCGAAACCTCGGTTGAAGAAGTCAATCAGGTACTTAAAACTGCAGCTGAAGGCGAACTGGGCAAAGTACTAAGCTACTGCGACCAACCGCTCGTTTCTGCTGACTTTAATCATATCGCTTACTCTAGCAACTTTGATTCTCTGCAGACTCGAGTGAATGGTTCTATGGTTAAGGTGATGGCTTGGTATGATAACGAATGGGGTTTCTCAAACCGCATGCTTGATAATAGCCTTGTACTCCTAAACGCGGAATAATTTATATATGCCAAGAAGAACCAAAATCCTTGCTACATTAGGGCCTGGAAGCAGTGATGATACTAACCTGACTAATCTTATTCAGGCAGGTGTTAATGTTTTCCGGTTAAACTTTTCTCATGGTAGTGCTGAAGAGCATACCGAGCGTGCACATACCATTAGACGTATTGCAAAGTCACTGAACACACCTGTTGGCATCTTATGTGACATGCAGGGACCAAAAATCCGTATCGGCAGTTTCACTGACGACGCGAAAATTGATCTCGCTGTAGGTGATATTTTCAGCCTTGATAGCAATATGGATAAAGAAGCAGGACATCAGGGTGCAGTCTATATCGAACAGGAACTACTGGAAGATATGGATGCTGGAGATGTTTTATTGCTAGATGATGGTCGAATGACCTTTGACATCCTAGAAAAAACATCCACGTTAGCACGCTGTAAGGTAGTTCAGGGTGGCGTATTATCTAGTAAAAAAGGGGTTAATAAGTTTGGTGGCGGTTTATCCGCTGATGCCTTAACACCTAAAGATAAAGCCGATATAAAAACGGCTGCTGCTTTAAATACTGATTATTTAGCCATTTCCTTTGTGCGTGCCGCAGCTGATGTTGAACTGACCAGAAAGCTTCTTAAGGACGCTGGCAGCTCGGCTCATATTATCGCTAAGGTTGAACGCGCTGAAGCTATTACCGATGAGTTTTTGCCAGGTATTATTGAGGCTTCTGATGGCGTTATGGTTGCACGTGGCGATTTGGGTGTCGAAATTGGTGATGCCAATCTAGTTGCTGTTCAAAAGCAATTGATTGAAGCTGCCATGGCTGCTAACAAGGTGGTTATAACGGCAACTCAGATGATGGAATCTATGATCAGTGCGCCAACACCGACTCGCGCTGAAGTATTTGATGTGGCCAATGCTGTTTTAGATGGCACTGACGCTGTGATGCTTTCTGCTGAAACTGCGGTGGGTAGCTATCCTGTTGAAACAGTAACTGCTATGGCTAGAGTAATTGAAGGCGCTGAAAAGCACCCTCTGACTCAGCGCTCTAGTCATAGAATTGATGAAACATTCGAAAGAATTGATGAGTCTCTTGCATTTTCAGCTATGTATGCTGCCAACCACCTTAAGGGTGTTAAAGCGGTTATCTGCATGACAGAAACTGGGTATACACCTCTGCTAATGTCACGAATTACTTCTTCATTGCCCATTTATGCCTTTGCTGAGAAGGCGGGTACCTGTGAAATCACTGCGCTCTACAAAGGTGTTGTACCAGTGCCTTTTGAAACATCAACACTGAATCCTTCAGATATTAATCATCTAGCTGTTGAGAAACTGCGTGAATATGATGCTATTTCTGATGGTGATTTAGTGCTTATCACTAAGGGTGATTTTGTGAATGTTCAAGGCGGTACTAATACGCTCAAGATTGTTCGCGTTGGCGACGAAATACGTTAGATAAAAAAAGCCCTCGGTTTTTCTGACCGAGGGCTTTATATTTCTTTTTTAACATTTCCTGCTTTACTATTCTTTCTGCCTTTCTTTTGTATTTATATTGCCCAAAACACGGTGGCTGGCACCTGAGTCTGCTGAAGAATCGCTCTAATAGGCAATTCTTCTACATTATTACCTGCATTCGCCTGATCTAGTACCTTCTGCTTGTTTTGACCACTGATATGCACAATCAGGCGCTCAGTGTTTAAAAGGCGTGGTAGAGTCATGCTAATACGCTCATGAGGGGCTTCTGTTGGTGTTACGGCAATACAGCTTCTTCCAGAATTAAGTGCCAATCCAGCGGATAGGGCATCAGCGCCAGGAAACAATGATGCAGTATGGCCATCGTCACCCATACCCAAAATAACCACGGTAAACTGATCATACCTTGATAATTCTGCCTCAAGTTCGGCTTCACCTGAGACTGCAGTTTCGGCTGAATTCTTTAGAGATAAGAATTTTGCACAATGGGCTTCATTGATTAATAAATTTTCTTTAACCAGCTTTTCGTTACTATCCTTGTGATCAGCGTTAACCCAACGCTCATCAGCCAATGTTACTGTGACCTTTGACCAATCCAAGACCTGCTGAGACAGCTGATGAAAGAAGCCCATTGGCGTTCTGCCACCTGACAAAACCAGGGAACCTTGCCCTTGCTTTTGAATGGACTGTCTAAGGCGATCACTGACTTCATCAGCAAGTGACATATCCAGTGCAGAGGTATTTTCGAATTGTTTTAGTTCCACAATATTTTCCTATTAAAATCTTTTCGTATTAAAATCTTTTTCTATTAAATAGAAATCTGTTTAAACCAAATACCAGCTGCGACCATCCTTTTCAATCAAGGATTCCGAATTGGCGGGACCCCATGATCCAGCACTATAAGATTTTGTACCCACTTTTTTATCATCCCATGCCTGCAGAAGGTCATCACACCACTGCCATGAGGCTTCAACTTCATCACGGCTTACAAAGAGCCACTGATCACCATTTAAAACTTCCAGCAGTAATCGTTCGTAGGCATCGACGATTCTGCCGTCTTCATTTGGATCGAGAAAATCGAGGTTTAACGTTCGTTTTTCTAAACTAGAACGCTCTTTCATACATTGCTTCTTAGACAGCATCTCTAGCTGAATACCCTCATTGGGTTGAAGACGGATAACCAAACGGTTGTTAGCCTCAGAATCATCATCAGAAAAAATCGCATGAGGATTCTCTTTGTAGGTAATCACAATCTGAGTGACTTTTTCTTTCATACGCTTACCGGTTCGAAGATAGAACGGTACGCCGGCCCAGCGCCAATTATCAACAAAGACTTTAAGTGCAACAAAGGTTTCGGTATTACTGCTGTCTTCGGCAGCACCCTCTTCTTCCATGTAGCCAACCACCGGATCACCTGAGATAGAGCCCGCTGAGTACTGACCGCGGACCGCTTGATCGGCTACGTTATCTTGATTAATCGGCGTCATAGCACGCAAAAGTTTAACTTTTTCAGCGCGAATTTCATCAGCTTCGACTTTATTAGGTGGCTCCATAGCAACCATGCTAAGTAGCTGCAATAGGTGGTTTTGCACCATATCACGCAACTGACCCACACCATCATAGTAGGTCCAACGGCCTTCAATACCTACAGTTTCTGCCGCTGTTATTTGAATATGATCAATACAGCTATTATCCCACTGTGAATGGATAAGGCGGTTAGCAAAACGTAGAGCAAGAAGATTTTGCACGGTTTCTTTGCCTAGGTAGTGATCGATGCGGTAAATGCTGCTTTCAGAGAAAAATTCTCCAACCGTATCATTTACTTCTTTAGAGCTTTTTAGATCATGGCCAATAGGCTTCTCTAAAACAATACGCGACTTTGAGTCGATGCAATTTGCTTCATCCAAATGTTTGCAAATAATTCCGAACATACTGGGCGGTGTTGCCATGTAGAAAATAAGCGTACGACTATCGTCCGACCATTCACGCAAGGCATTGAATTGCTCTTTCTCAGAAAATTCAATGCGGATATATTCGATGCGTTTTTTAAACCTAGACCAAATCTTGTCATCCCAGTCTTTGCCGAGATTAGTTTTAAGTGTTTCACCCATTTGCTCGACAAAATCCACAGTCTCTAGCTCTTGACGTGCAACTGCAGCGATGCGAGTGTCATCACTTAGAAGATCGGCTTTATCTAATTGATAGAGCGCAGGAAAGAGTTTTCGACGCGAAAGATCGCCTCGCGCCCCAAATAAAACTAAATCAATTTTGCTACTACTCATCATATACCTCGGTAATCTAGTACCACTTATATTCTTTTACTTATTACACCAATGCCGCTGCTTCTTTTGCTAACTTTTCAATCTCTGACCAGCGTTTTTCTCTAATGTCTTTTGGCTTAGCAATCCATGATCCGCCCACACATAATACATTGGGTAGAGTCAGGTAATCCATTGCATTACCGAGACCAATGCCACCCGTAGGGCAGAATTTAATATTGGGAAACGGTCCAGCCATGGCTTTCATCACTGGCGCACCACCGGCGGCCTCTGCGGGAAAGAATTTAAAGTCTTTCAGACCGTATTCCATACCACGCATTAATTCGCTTACAGTAGAGATGCCCGGCAAAAAAGGAACTGATGACTTTGCACCAACATTAAGTAAATTGTCCGTAGCACCTGGCGAGATCATAAACTGACAGCCTAGGTCTTCAGATAACTTGATTTGCTCAACACTGCAAACTGTGCCGGTGCCAACAATAGCTTCAGGTACATGTTTAATAATCTGACGAATACCTTCTACGGCTGCTTCTGTGCGCAATGTAACCTCTAATACTTTTAGGCCACCTGCTACCAATGCTTCAGCTAATGGTACTGCGTCTTCTACTTGATCCAGTGTGATTACTGGGATAACTGGATTTCCCGCTAACATTTTTTGCACCTGTAACTCCTTAACTTTGTTTCAGTTTTTTGGCCGCACCCAGTAGCCCAAGATTTTCTCTAACTACAATATAAATGGGAATCGGCTTTAAATAACTTACGAAGCGACCTTTTTCTTCAAATTTGTGACGAAAATCGCTATTAATAAAAAAATCTATAAATTTTGGCACTACACCACCAGCAATATAAATACCGCCTTTGGCACCGTAGGTCAGCGCTAAATTACCTGATGCGCTGCCCATGCCCGAACAAAACATATTCAATGCCTGAAGGGCTAATTCATCGTTACCCTGCTCAGCTGCAGCAGCAACCTCTGCGGGTGTTTCGTAGTCTCGTTCAATATTGTTAATGGTACAAAGTGATCTGTAGATATTAAAAATACCCTTGCCTGAAAGCAGTCGTTCCAGAGACACTCGCCCGTACTCTTCTCGCAATACGCCGACTACTGCCGCCATACGATCTGTAGTAGGAGGATAATCCGCATGACCACCCTCGGAGTCAATGACCTTATAACCATTATCTAGAGGAACTAGACCGGCAACACCCAGTCCTGTTCCTGCGCCAATTATACCAATGGGCTTATCAGCCACTGGCTCACCGCCGCCTACTTGAACTACATCATTACTAGTAAGCTCAGTAATACCGTGGGCTACAGCCTCAAAATCATTAATTACATGCAGGTTTTGACAGCCTAGTAACTTTTTTAATTCTGCTTTTGTGAAATGCCAATGACTATTAGTAAAGGCAATTTCTTCAACATCTGCTGGGCAGGCAACCGCAAAACAGGCACTGGCGGGGCGATTACCCCAACCCGTAGCCTCTGCAATTTCCACAACCAAATCTTTAAGCAGATCGGCAAATTCTGGATGTTCTTGTACCGAGTGGTGAAACTCATAGCTACTTTCCAACTCACCCACAGGGATGGCTGAAAAGCGTGCATTAGTGCCACCGATATCGGCAACTAGATTCCATTCGATGCTCATAATTAGTCCTCAGGGTATAGGAACGAAGCACCCTGCTCAGCATTGCTAATATTGCTGCGATTAATTGCGAATATTTCTCGCCCACAGCCTCTTTGACCTGCTGATGGCTGAGGTGCTGACTCACGCTGCTGAAGCTCTGCGAGATCACCAACAAAAGCTAATTCACCTGTTTCTGCATTCAAGCGAATCATATCGCCATCCTGTACCTTAGCTAATAACCCACCTTCTAGGGCTTCAGGCACTATGTGAATAGCAGCTGGCACCTTACCTGATGCACCAGACATTCGACCGTCTGTGACTAGAGCAACACTAAACCCCTTATCCTGAAGAGTACCCAAGAATGGGGTTAACTTGTGTAATTCTGGCATACCCAAGGCTTTTGGCCCTTGATATCGCACAACAACAACACAGTCTTTTTCAAGTTTTCCTGCTTTAAATAGAGGCTCTAAATCATCCTGGCTATCAATAACTACCGCTGGTGCCTCAACAATTTGATTTTCTTTGGCTACCGCTGACACTTTGATCACGCCGCGACCCAAATTACCTTCTAGGAGTCGCAAACCGCCTTCATTTGAGAATGGCTTATCCACTGTTGTTAATACTTCAGTGTCTAATGGTGTCTGAGGTGACTCATTCCATTCTAGATCGCCATCATCGGTGAGCGTTGGCTCCTTAGTAAAGTCTGCAAAGTTCTCGCCCCATGCAGTGTTAGCATCTGGATGCATGTAACCCGCATCCAGTAGCTGTCTAAACATGCAGCTTGTGCCGCCGGCAGCATGGAAATGATTGACGTCGGCATGACCATTGGGATAGACCTTAGCCAGCAATGGAACCGCCGCTGAAAGATCGGAAATATCATCCCAATTAAGAATGATTCCCGCAGCGCGGGCTATGGCGACTAGGTGCATGCTGTGGTTAGTTGATCCACCTGAGGCTAAAAGTGCCACAGTCCCATTTACAATCGCTTTCTCGTCAATGACCTTACCAATAGGACGGTAATCGTTACCCAGTGCGGTAATACGCGCAATTTGGTAAGAAACCTCTTTGGTAAGCCTTTCACGCAATGGGTTATCCGGATTAACAAAGGAACTGCCCGGCAACTGCAAGCCCAGCGCTTCCAGTACCATTTGGTTACTGTTGGCTGTACCATAAAATGTACAGGTACCATGACTGTGATAGGAGTCTGATTCTGCTTGAAGTAACTCTTCGCGCTCGATTTTACCCTGTGCGTAGAGCTGACGAATTCTCTGTTTTTCTTTATTGGGTAGACCTGATTCCATTGGACCCGCTGGCACGAATAGCGTTGGCAAATAGCCAAAGCTCAGTGCACCCATTAAAAGACCGGGAACAATTTTGTCGCAAATACCAAGGGCCAATACACCATCAAACATCTGGTGAGATAGACCAATAGCTGAACACTGAGCAATGATATCGCGACTCAATAGACTGAGCTCCATACCATCTTGACCCTGAGTCACACCATCGCACATTGCGGGAACTCCGCCAGCGACCTGAGCAGTACAACCCATTTCACGCATAGCCTGTTTAATCTTATCAGGGTAGGTGGCATAGGGCTGATGCGCTGACAACATATCATTGTATGCGGTCAAAATACCTATATTACTGGCTTGCATCATGCGCAAACTATTCTTATCATCATCGCCGCAGGCAGCAAAGCCATGGGCAAGGTTGCCACAGCTTAATTTGCCTCTTTCAGGGCGATTATTGAAGTCTTCCTCTAACCGTTGTAAATAATCTGAGCGCAATTTTTCACTTCGCTCTATAATACGGTTTGTTACTTTAGCAATTTGATTATTAAGATGACCCATGTTGGCTCCATAAAAATTGAGGCGCAATTGTAACAAAATTACAAAAGTTAACCATATATAATCAGTAGAACCGTTATTTTTTGTAATTTTATTACAAAATGCTTTAAACAAGATCAATATGAATAGATTATGTGTGCTCATTTGCTTAAGCACTCAAGGGAATATTTTAAAAAAATGAATAATGCGTCTTACAACCCAGCAAATACTGCTGCCTGGAATCGACTTTTAGAACTGGCATCTGAAACCCAATCTTCTGACAAGGGAATCGCTATTAATCAGTTGTTTCAGGAAGATAGTCAGCGATTTGAAAAATACTCACTCAAGGCTGGAGAGCTTAAGTTAGATTTTTCGAAAAACTTGGTCAATGACGATATTTGGGAACAGCTGATTAATTTGGCTCAGCAGTCACCATTGGAAACCCACCGAGCAGCCATGTTTGCCGGCGAGAAAATTAATAACACCGAAGATCGTGCTGTTTTGCATGCCGCCCTAAGATCAACGGAATCGGATGCCTTATCAGCGGAAGAAAAAGCCAGAGCTGAACAGGTGGAAAGACAGTTGCAGGCAGTAAAAGCTGTCAGTGAAGAAATAAGAAGTGGTAGCTGGACCGGTAGCACCGGAAAACCCATTACCGATATTATTAATATTGGCATTGGTGGTTCAGATCTAGGCCCAAAAATGGCCTGCACTGCACTTGAAGAATATGCCCATGAAAGAATCAATGTTCACTTTATTTCTAATGTGGACGGCGCGCAGATTCTAAGTACCCTAAAAAAACTGGATCCCGAGACAACCTTAGTTTCAATAGCCAGCAAGACCTTTACCACCCAAGAAACCATGCTCAATGCGAAGACAGCTATTCAATGGTTTAAAGATAACCTAGGTCTTGAGAACCCTAAAAATAGCG
>Ga0206127_1001677_pt1 | contig 23507 bp, 19 predicted proteins | sample Helgoland_Spring_6_FD_148646 | JGI IMG/M metagenome (GOLD analysis project Ga0206127, IMG submission 148646) | Pelagic subsurface seawater microbial communities from Kabeltonne, Helgoland, North Sea - Helgoland_Spring_Bloom_20160419_1 | ecosystem: Environmental > Aquatic > Marine > Epipelagic ...
AGTAGCAACCAGACAATTATGTGAAGGGGAAACAACTTTATCTTTGTTAGCCAGCATAATGATAATGCAAAGCTTTGTTGGAATATGTGCACTATTCGTTATTACATGGGTTAATCCTGATGTTGCGCATGGACCCGCAGGATTTATTATACGCGGGTGGGTATGGAATATTGGAACCATAATGCCATGGATTATATTGCAAGCTATTGGAGCTATTTTAGGAATTGGACTAATTTTTCGAGCTTATCAAATTGGACAAGCTTCTCAGGTAGCTGTTTTTGAATATTCAGCCCTAATATTTGGTCCATTTTTTGCTTGGATTTTAATAGGACAACAAGTAAACCTAACCCAGATTTTAGGAATTATATTTATTACAATAGCAGGAAGTTTAATCGCATTGCGATCGATAAAAAATATTAATTAAATTTTTAAATATCAGCAAAGATGGCGGTCTTTTACTAATCTATTATAAGAAATAAAATTAATATTTTTAATGCCCATAATGCAATAAGTATTGATAAAAACATAAGATCGATCATATAATAATTATAAAATTGCTTCGGAGCTTTAAATGAAAAAGTTAATATCAATATTATTACTTTTATCAATATCTTCTATTATCTCGTGCGGTACAGCAAAGGGAATACTTGTGGGAACAGGGTCTGTACTTGAAGGAGCAGCATCTGATTTACGAGGTATTGGTAGTATACTGAATTGATAAATATGAACACTTAATCAATTATACCAAGATTTTTTGCAGTTTGCATATTTGCCTGTAGGTAACCTTTGACATGCCCACAATCAAATCTTTCACCCTTAAAGACTTGCATATCAACTTTACCCAATTGTGCCAGCTTATTAATTGCATCTGTAAGTTGAATTTCACCTCCAAAACCAGGTTCTGAAACTCGTAATATATCAAATATGTCTGCAGTTAAAACGTAACGACCTAAAGTTGCAAGATTAGAGGGCGCCTCATTAAAACTTGGTTTTTCAATTATTCCTTGGATATTATTTGAGTTGGGTTTTGGATTAACAACTCCATAGTTAGATATTTCTGGCCCATCTATTTTCATTACACTGAGTTGTGATTGACCATTCTTTTTATATGCATGTAACAAATCAGAAATAACTGTTTCTCCCTCAGGCATTAAATAATCATCGGCTAAAGAAACTATAAAGTCCTCACCACCAATTGCACGTTCAGCACACAGTATTGCATCACCAAGTCCTAATTGTTCGGGTTGGCGAACAAAAATACACTCTACTCCACTTGGTAGTATATTCTTAATCATATTAGCTTGATCATTTTTTCCGTTTTTATATAGTATATTTTCAAGTTCAGTATTCCGGTCAAAGTGATCTTCAATTGCACGTTTATTTCTACCTGTGACAAAAATTAATGTATCAATACCCGCAGAAACAACTTCTTCAACTGCATATTGAATCAAAGGTTTATCAATAATAGGTAATAATTCCTTTGGCATGGCCTTTGTTACAGGTAAAAACCTCGTTCCATTGCCGGCAACGGGAAAAATAGCTTTTCTAATTGATTTCATCAAACAAACTGCCTCATTAAATTTAGTAATAGCCTTAAGTTATATTATTTTAAAACACAAAAAAGTTTTTTTCACTTTTCATTTTAACATTTTATAGGTTAAGTGTTATGTTTACAAACGCATTCAGGAAGCGGTAAAAAATGGATAAAAATACACCGAAAACTGCACGTGCAAAACCTGCAAATTTCAATTGGGAGGACCCATACTCACTAGAAGATCAGCTCACCAATGAAGAGCGCATGATACGCGATACTGCAAAAGCTTACTGCCAAGATAAGTTAATGCCAAGAATCATCGCTGCTAATCGCAATGAAGTATTTCACAGAGAAATTATGAATGAAATGGGTGAACTTGGTTTGCTTGGCTCAACTATACCTGAAGAATTTGGTGGCGTTGGTGCAAATTATACATCCTATGGTTTGGTGGCTCGAGAAGTAGAGCGCATTGATAGCGGATATCGTTCAGCCATGTCAGTTCAGTCATCATTAGTGATGCACCCAATTTTTGCATATGGAAATAATGACCAAAGAAATAAATATTTACCTAAATTAGCAAGTGGAGAGTTAGTAGGGTGTTTTGGCCTTACAGAACCAGATCACGGCTCAGATCCAGGTGGAATGCTAACTCGAGCAAAACAAGTAGATGGTGGATATCTAATTTCAGGTGCAAAAAACTGGATTACAAATTCACCAATTGCCGATGTTTTCATAATTTGGGCAAAATCAGATGCACATGACAATAAAATCAAAGGATTCGTATTGGAGCGTGGAATGAAAGGATTAGAATCCCCAAAGATTGAAGGTAAATTTTCTCTGCGCGCTTCAACAACCGGCATGATTCAAATGGATGAGGTTTTTGTTCCAAAAGAGAACATCCTTCCAAATGTATCCGGATTAGCTGGTCCATTTGGATGCTTAAATCGGGCACGCTATGGCATTGCTTGGGGCACAATGGGTGCTGCAGAATTTTGCTGGCATGCTGCAAGACAATATACAATGGACCGCAAACAATTTGGCAAACCATTAGCTCAAACGCAGCTTATTCAGAAAAAGTTAGCAGATATGCAAACTGAAATTTCCCTTGGACTACAAGGATGTTTACGCATGGGGCGTTTATTTGATGAACATAAAGTTCCTGCTGAATTAATAAGTTTAATGAAGCGAAATAATTGTGGCAAAGCGTTAGATATTGCACGCACAGCACGTGACATGCACGGTGGTAACGGCGTTTCAGATGAATATGGTGTAATACGCCATGTAATGAACTTAGAGGCGGTAAATACGTATGAGGGTACGCATGACATTCATGCATTAATACTTGGTCGTGCACAAACAGGCTTGCAGGCATTTTTCTAAATGGATAATTTATATATCATACATAGATTGACACTTAAATTTGAGATCATTTGGTGCTTTGGATGAACAAGAATTGATATGTCGCAGTCTCTTCCCTCGCGGTCGGTTTTGTCTAAGTACAAATATTTGGCACGTCATTAATTTGACTTAAGCAACTGAGCATGGGAACCTTGAAGTGACACAACCATTCATCGAATTTCTGCATTCGGCTGATGCAAAAAACATACCTGAAGAAATGCTTGGCCTTGGCCGGAAGTGGCTGCTGGATCTACTTGGCGTCGCCGCCGGGGCAACAGAGACCAGAATGTCGCATATAATTCGTGATCATGTGGTTGAACATTTTGCTCCCAATGAACGCAAGGTTCCTATGTTATTTGATGGCCGACTAGCCAGCCCGGGCGGCGCAGCACTTGCGGGTGGGATTACTATTGACGCGCTCGATGCTCATGACGGACACAAGCTCACAAAGGGTCATGTTGGCTGTGGTGTATTGCCTGCACTTTTATCATTCACAATGGCCGAGCAATTGAAAGATGACCGGGCGTTTTTAGCGTCTTTAGTTGTTGGCTACGAAATCGGTACTCGTGCAGGCATTGCTCTGCACCGCACCGCCTGCGACTATCATACGTCTGGTGCTTGGGTCGCCATTGCGGCAGCAGCTCTGGGCGCACGCAGCATGGGATTGGACAGTACAAAAACCCGCGAAGCAATTGGCATCGCAGAATACCATGGCCCACGCAGTCAAATGATGCGTGTCATTGATCAGCCAACAATGGTCAAAGACGGATCTGGCTGGGGCGCCATGGCTGGAGTATCCGCAGCATATCTTGCAGCCGAAGGCTTTACAGGTGCACCCGCTGTGACAGTAGAAGGCGATGACGTGGCCGACCTTTGGGATGATCTAGGACAGACATGGCGCATAAAAGAACAATATTTCAAACACTACCCAATTTGTCGTTGGGCACAACCTCCAGTGCAGGCGGTTCTTGATCTTCGCAAAGCGCATAGGCTGACATCAGAGGACGTTGAGAAGATTGAAATTACTACTTTTCATAATTCAAGACGCCTTGCAAAAAGTGCACCAATCACAACTGAAGAGGCACAGTATTCGACCGCCTATCCAACGGCCGTGGCTTTGGTGCGCGGGCGGGTAAATCCCGATGATGTGATGAAACAAAGCTTTAGTGACCCAGAAATCAAACGACTTGCATCAAGCATGATCGTGGTTGAAAGCGATACCTACAACACCGCTTTCCCAGCTAATCGAATTTCAAGTGTGACGTTGTCCTTGAAGTCTGGCGAAAAGCTAATCTCTGGCGACACTGAGGCACTTGGCGATCCAGAAAACCCTGTGACAGATGCAGAAGTCAAAGCAAAATTTCACGCTTATGCAGGTGCCAAACTGGGTGTTGCAAGGACAGAGGATTTGGAAAAAGCTGTTGACAAATTGGGTGATAGTTCCGGATTAGTAGCATTCCAAGACCTCATCTTCGCGCCTGTTCAGAGTTAGTAACACTAAGATGAAAATTTCTGCAGCACAGGCTGATGCAAGTTTGGTAGGATCCGAGAACCGACTTCTCTGGCTAGAAGAAAAGGTCAAACTTGACGCAGGAAACAACGCCGATCTTGTCATTTTTCCAGAGTTATTTATGTCCAGTTACAATTTCAGCGAAGCATCGCACCGATACGCTAAGACACAAGACGGTCCCTTTGCGCAGCGTGTGGGCATTTTGGCAAAAGGGCTCAGTATTTCCGCTGCCTATGGATACCCAGAAAGTGGCGACGATAAGGTTTATAACGCGTTCGTTTTATCGACGGTCATGGCAAGACACTAGCAAATCATTGCAAGACAGTCCTGCTTAGTGGTATCGAACATAACTGGCTCGCAACCGGATCAGTTTTCTCAGTGTTTCGTTTCAGAGATACACCAATAGCCATGATCATATATTATAAGTGCGAATTTTCAGAAATCATAAGAGACGTTGCCATACGTGATGCGGTTATCGTTCTGGTCGCTACAGCAGGCGAAAAGGATTGGAAACAGGTGCAAAAATTCGTCATTCCAGCGCGCGCATACTAGAATGGCATTTTATGGCCTATGCAAATTATTCCAACGCGAAAAACGGTCATGGGTTCTATGGATTAAGCTGCATCGTCGATCCTAGCGAGACGAGCCTTGCCCGCGCAGGCCCAACTGGAGAAATAATTTTTGCTAACATCGACTTGAGCCTCGCTGCGAAAGCACGTGAAAAAATACCATTTCTCAGTGATCAGCAAGGCGTGCTTCCCAATTGAAAAAGCTCGAGCACTTGATTGCTTTAGAACAAAAGTATGCAAAACAACCATTAGTGCAAATCTAGCGAATTTAAACAAAGTCTGCTCAGCTAACCTCTATGAAAATCACAGCAAACAACTGCATTTATATCATGAGCTTCATTCGACTTATATCCTGTTATTATTTTTTTTGAAATAAGTTTGGAATGCGGTGATGGTGGCTTCCAACCCATGATCCGAGACATCACGGTGCAGGACCATTCGTATCGCTGGAGATTGCCCACCGATACGAATGCCCGCATCCAACATATGAGAGCGCAGTGCGTCGGGATTATTGTCGCGTGGAGTAAAGAACAACATGTTGCTACCCAATTGAACATCGCCCGCATTCATTTCACTTAACGCTGCGGCCAAAGCACGTGCGTTGGTATGATCACGTTCTAGATCATGCAAATTATGATCAAGTGCATGAAGAGCTGCTGCAGCGAGAACGCCAGCTTGTCGCATCGATCCACCTAGTATTTTGCGGTTCCGCCGGGCTTGAGCGATAAGCGCGATTGAACCGACAAGAACAGATCCAACCGGTGCGCCCAAACCTTTTGACATACAAATTGAAATGCTGTCCGCACAATTTGCCAGTTCAATTGCCTCACACCCAAGCACTCCAATTGCGTTGAAAAAACGTGCACCATCAAGATGAACGGATAGGCCCCCTTTCCATGCTGCTTGTGCGGCTGCGCACATGTCATCAAGAGAGATTACTTGCCCGCCCACAGTATTTTCCAAACATAAAAGCCTGCTTTTTGCGTAATGTGGATCATCTACTTTGATTGCTTCCGTTATATCCGCAGGCAACACAGTGCCGTTTTTTTGAGTGGAAATGGGGTTCATTGAAATACCCGCCAACACAGAAGCGCCCGCCGCCTCATCGCAGTAAATATGGTATGCATCTCCGACTATAATCTCGTCCCCACGCCCACAATGCGCCATGAGTCCGCCCAAATTGCTTTGCGTGCCGGTGGGCATAAAGACCGCAGCCTCTTTCCCCAACAACATTGCCAGACGGCTTTCCAACATACATACTGTAGGGTCTTCGCCATACACATCATCACCAACAATAGCCGCAGCCATCGCTGCGCGCATCGCTTTATCAGGCGCAGTCATCGTATCACTGCGCAGATCACACAGACAACTATTACTGCTTTGGGCAGTGTTCTTGCTACCGTAAAGGCTCATTTTTTTATCTGATCGTAAGCAAGTGCCACAACAATATGCACACGTCGCGTTTCACCACCATTGAGTGCTGTGTGATAACCACGCGTATCTGTAAAATAGACTGATCCGTCAGCTGGTAAATGCGTAGCGTGATGATTCACAATAAATAATGATCCCGGGTTCGAAACGACAGGAATATGAAGGCGTGGCTCTGGATCCCGGTGCCAAGAATTGCAGTTATACAACCCCTTGGACAGCACACGTGTGCGCCCAACAGGAAAGCGCTTAGCAAGCTCTTCGTGCACATGTTCAAAATAGGTGCCTTTAAACTTTGGGTTAAATTCCGAAAAGTTGATCTCTGGAACTAAATCTTCACGCGATTCTTCAATATAACGTTCATCACCACGCAGCCAGTATCGACCTGATAGATCGTTGTCCGTCCATTCAGTTTGACCTGGACGCTGTGTCAGTGGCAATGCTGCAAATCCTTGGCCTTGCATACCACCCTGAAAGTCTTCACGATCAAGGCATTCATCTAATGCCTTTTTCAATTCATTGATATCAAAATTAAGAGCAAGCCGTTGGATACCTGGACCAGGAGTAAATTCAGCCACAGAGGTCGTATTCGGTTGTGTTTGCATCCAACCTTCAATTGCCTTCACGTCAATGTCTTTGATCTGAGTATTAAATCCCATTTTTTGCATCCTTTACTAATTGCTTTTAAAAATGAGCATATTAGAAAGATGTAAACTTCAAAAGCGGCTTTTTAGAATAAGTTGATGCATAAAAAGTATCAACTGCAGCGCGATATTTCGCCACCCACGCTGTGCAGTAACCATTTTCGGATACGTTCAATTTTTGGTGTTCCAACTTTTATGCAAGGTGTCAGCAAATAATAGGCACTTTCTGATGTGTATTCATGCGGATGTGCCATCACAAGCTGGCCATCTACAAGTTCTTTTTCAACCAATAATTTTGGGATTACAGCGATACCGTGCCCCCCTTTTACTGCGTCAATTAACATTTCAAACTGAGAAAACATAGGTCCAATAATCGGTTTCTGAAGATTAAGATTCTGACTATTCAACCAAATTTTCCATGAGCCCAAACGTGTTGTATGTTGTAAGATACGCTGTTTAAGTAACGATAATGGATCATCACCAGAGATCGTTTTGAACTCAGGGTTAGCAATAACAACCAAAGTTTCAGAGAAAAAATAATCGCTGCGAAAGTCCTTCCACGGAGGGTCACCTTGAACAATTGCAATATCAACCAAGCTAGGATCGATGTCTTTATTTGCAAGATAAGTAATTGTATTCAATGTAAATCCTGGAAGTTTTTGTGAAATTTCCATTAATTTAGTCATAAGCCATCGGCTCCCAAATGTTGGATAAGTGCCAATATTCACTGTGCCTTCCAAATCCCCGTGACTACAGATTTTAAGAAGTGATGCTTCGATTTGCTCAAGCTGAGGTGTCAGTTCTGATATAAGTCTTTTCCCTGCACTAGTTAGCTTGACCCGCTGTTTTTCGCGTGTGAATAACTGCTGCTTTATAAAAGCCTCAAAAGTTTGAATCTGACGACTAAGAGCACTTTGAGTCATATTGAGGTCTTTGGCTGCTTGCGCAAAGTTTTCAGTTCTAGCGGCAGCCTCAAAACACAATAAGGCAGTAATAGATGGGATACGTCGCCGCATATTAATCTCCAATTGCAAGATTCTGCCTGATTTAATCTATTTATTGCATTAACTTATGCAAACTTCCAAATCAATTTTTTTATATATATTCATAACATGATGTTTGTGCCAAAATAAAAAATTGATTATTAAATTAACTGCGTCATTGCCCCCGTTTCTTTCGCGTGACGGGATAATCAGCAAACAATAGTTTAAATAAAAATAAGGAGTATCAGGATGAAGACTCATGTACAGGCAGTTGTTATTGGCGGAGGACTTGTTGGCTGCTCAATTCTATATCACTTAGCAAAACTTGGGTGGAGCGATGTGCTTTTGCTTGAACGCGATGAACTAACATCTGGCTCAACCTGGCATGCCGCTGCAAATATCCATGGACTACATGACAGCACCAACATAAGCCGCATCCAACACTATACAATGAACCTCTATAAAGAGCTGGAACAAGAGACTGGACAAGGCTGTGGCGTATTCCAGCCCGGCTCACTTTATCTGGCACAAACAGAAGCCCGCGAACATCAGTTGCGCCTTCAGGAAGCCAAAGCAAAATATTATAACATGAATTTCCACGAGGTGTCACGCGAAGAGGCCCAAGCTCTTCACCCCCTCGCTAACTTTGATGACATCCGGTGCATCATGTTCGAGCCAGATGGAGGCAATGTCGACCCATCAGGTGTAACACAAGCCTATGCCACTGGCGCACGCCAGCGTGGCGCTGAAATTGAACGATTTTGCCCCGTAACAGCGACCATTCAACAGCCCGATGGATCATGGGTTGTCGAAACGCCAAAAGGCAACATTCATACCCAGTGGGTGATCAATGCTGCCGGCCTTTGGGGTCGCGAAGTGGCAGCCCTTGCTGGTATCACCCTTCCTCTTCAGCCAACTGAACATCAATATTTCGTTACCGAAGCAATGCCAGAAGTGAAAGATATGGGCCGTCGCCTTCCCTCCATCGCGGATCGCGATGGAGAGTATTATCTCAGGCAAGAAGGCAACGGACTTCTAATTGGTGCGTATGAAAAAGACGTCCGCTTTTGGGCAGAAGAAGGCACACCGCAAGGGTTCGGGCATGAGTTATTTCCTGATGATCTGGAGCGGATCATGGACAATGTGATGCGCGCAATGGACCGTGTGCCTGCCGCCGCCGAGGCTGGTGTCAAAAGCGTGATCAACGGCCCAATGATCTGGTCACCAGACAGCAACGCGCTTTATGGTCCTGTTCCTGAATTGCAAAATTACTTCTGCTGCACCGGCATCATTCCCGGCTTCTCACAGTCTGGCGGCTTGGGGCTGATGTCCGCACAATGGATTATTGAGGGTGAACCACAATATGATATGTTCGCTTGGGACCTTGCTCGTTTTGGCGATTGGGCGGACAAGAAATTCACCAAGGCCCGTGTTGCGGATCAGTACGCGCACCGCTTTGCCATCCACTTCCCCAATGAGGAACGCTGTGCGGGCCGCCCTGCTCGCATGCGCCCAACCTACGAAATGCTCAAAAACATGGGTGCGGTTTTTGGTTTGAATTGTGGCTGGGAGCATACGTTATGGTATGCAGATGAACCGGGCGTCAAAGAGACGAACGGCTTCACCCGCCAAAACTGGTTTGAACCAGTGGGCCGTGAAGTGAAGATGTTGCGCGACCATGCTGGCATCATTGATATCTCGAACTTTGCTAACTACGAAGTAAAAGGGCCAGACGCCGCTGCATGGCTAGATCAATTGCTCGCTAATAAGATCCCAACACAGATTGGGCGATCTTGCTTATCTCCTCTCATCGGTGTTCGCGGAGGTGTCGCTGGTGATTTCACAGTCACAAAAGTTGCTGAAGACAGTTTTATGATGATTGGCTCTGGTATGGCCGAACGGTATAATCAGCGTTTCTTTAACAACGTTACGTTGCCGAAAGGTACAACCTTTGCCGTCAAAACAGACGATATATGCGGGTACAATGTGGCCGGCCCCAAATCTCGCGCGCTGCTCCAGAGGTTGACCAATGCTGACCTGACGGCCGAAAACTTCCGCTTTATGCGCAGCCAAACGATCGAGGTTGCGGGTGTGGCCTGTCTCGCTATTCGTGTCAGCTTTACGGGTGATCTGGGTTGGGAATTGCATTGTGCACAGGCTGATCAAGTGAAACTGTTCACCGCCCTGCTTGATGCTGCAAAAGATGTAGGCGGTGGACCGGTGGGCGGCCGTGCCCTTGGATCTTTGCGGATTGAAAAGGGCTACGGCAGTTGGGGGCGCGAATACAGCCCCGAATACTGGCCACAAGAGGTGGCACTTGAGCGTCTGGTGAAGCTCGACAAAGACTTCTTGAACAAAGCCGCGTATCTGGCAGTGAAGGATAATACCCCACGCGAACGTTTGTCCGTCTTCGCGATAGACGTCGCGCATGACGCTGATGCCAGTGGTGGAGAACCTATCTTCTTGCCAGATGGCAAACCGGTTGGGCGCGTGACATCCGGCGCATACGGGTATTCAGTCGACAAATCCTTGGCTCTTGGCTTCGTCAAAGAAGGCACCGTCAACCCAGGCGATACCGTTGAGATCTTCATTCTTGGAAAGCCGCATCGCGCGGTCTTATTGTCCGAGCCCCCGTTCGATCCCAAAGGCGAAAAACTGCGCGCTTAACTGATCGCTTGAGACAGTAAAAACGCATGCAACAAATGTGCGGGGCGATTTCTATTGCTCTGCATATTGCTCACATAACACGACCACGGGCTGTCAAGATTGACCTTTAGCGGTTCGATCAACAATTTACGCTCAAGGTAGGTCTCCAACAGTGACTTAGGTAAAATTGCGCAACCCTGACCAGTTGCTGCCAATTCTAATGCGATATTAAGTGAATTTGTTTGTGCACCGCTGGCGAGGTTCCAATTACTCAACCCAAAATGATCAACAAACGCTTGCCAGTAAACCGAGCGGCCTAACAAGTGGATCAATCTTGCATCGCGCATGTCTTCTGCAGCTTTAATCGGCCTGCCCTTCACCGTGTAATTAGGCGCACAGACGACTGTCAGCTTATCTCGCCACAACCGTTCAAATCCGTCCGGCGCATTCTCATTGCGCTCTGAAACCAATTTGATGTCGGCGACATTGGAATCTTCATCCGACCAAATGTTGCCATGGATCACAACTGTGATGTCAGGGTGCAGCACGTTAAACTCAATGACCATGCGGGTCAGCCAGTTTTGGGCCAAAGAAATTGGGCACGCGATCACGACCTTTTTCTCATACAGGTTTGTGATGATGGCCTCGGTCGCATTGTCAATTTCAGCCAAAGCATGGCGTACAGAGGGCAAATAAGCCTCTCCCAACGTCGTCAAGGCAAGGCTACGAGGATAGCGCGTGAACAGTGGCCTGCCGATAAATTCCTCAAGCGATCGCACATGATTGCTAATAGCTGACTGCGTGTAATTGAGCTCAGCTGCGGCAGCTGTAAAGCTGAGGTGTCGGGCGGCGGCCTCAAAAGAACGCACAAAATTCAGATAAGGCTTTTTTTCCACCTGCCAAAGTCCACAAATTATTTTCAATCACTATAATTACATCATATGATTTTAATGGTCAAAATTAAAAGCCCCTTAGGGTCTTTTATCTTGGCGGGTTAAAGTAGCCACGATGCTTTACACTTTTCTTTGAAAACACATCTAAGGAGTAGTGATAGTGGCACGTGAACGGCGATCTGGCGGTAGAAAAGCAAAATCTGGCAGGTCCTTTCAAGGGATCACGCAACTGCCATGGCAACAGGTCAAGAACAGCCATTCGCCGATGGAGATGTTGAACCCCGATCAGCTCGATCAGCTCCACAAAACGTCACTTCGCATTCTGTCTGAAGCTGGCATCAGAGTTATGAGCGACAAGGTTCTTGATATCTTTGAGGCCACAGGTGCCATTATTGACCGTGACGAGATGCTGATCCGCATTGATGAAAGCATTGTTGATGCTGTGATTGAAACGGTGCCATCAGAATTCACCCTTACATCACGCAACCAAGACAAACAGATCATTCTGGGCGGCAACAATATGAACTTTAGCCTCGTTGCGGGCCCGCCGTTTGTGCACGATATGATTAATGGACGTAGACAAGGCAATCACACCGACTATGTCAATTTCATTAAGCTCGCGCATCACTTTAATGCTGTAACAATGCTTGGCAACCAGGTCATGGCCCCGCTAGAGTTGCCTGCCAACTCACGCCACCTTGATACCTATCTTGCGAATCTCACCTATAGTGACCTGTCGTTCCATTGTACGGCGATTGGACGCGGTCGGGCATTGGATGGCATCAATATGATGGCAATCAGCCGCGGTATTACGGTTGAGGAAATGAAGTCTTCCCCCGGTTTGATGACCATCATTTCTGTCAACTCGCCCCGTCTACTGGACGAGTCGATGTCAGACGGTTTAATCGCCATGGCTGAACACAACCAACCCGTCGCAGTTACGCCGTTTACACTGATGGGTGCGATGACCCCTGTGACGTTGCCCGCGGCTCTTGCCCAACAAAATGCTGAGGCACTCTTTGGTGTCGCACTTACGCAATTGGTAAATCCTGGCGCACCTGTCATGTATGGCTCATTCACGTCTAACGTTGATATGAAATCAGGTGCGCCCGCCTTTGGAACACCAGAAAATACCAAAGCCAATATCATCGGTGGCCAACTGGCTCGCCGCTATGGTATCCCCTATCGCACATCGAACGCTAACGCGTCAAACGCCGTTGATTTACAGGCAACTTATGAGACGATGATGTCGTCTTGGGGGGCAGTTCTTGGCGGGGCAAATATCGTCTACCACGCGGCGGGTTGGCTCGAAGGCGGTCTAACTGCGTCTTATGAAAAGTTCATCCTTGATATCGAGATCATACAAAACATGATCGAGTTCATGAAACCAATGAAGTTTGACGCTGATGAATTAGGTTTAGAGACAATCAAGTCAGTGCCAACAGGGGGCCATTTCTTTGGCACCGACCATACTATGGCTCGGTACGAAACTGCATTTTACAGCCCTATGTTGTCTGATTGGACAAACTATGAGAATTGGGAAATGGCCGGTGCAAAGACTGCCTTAGATCGGGCAACTGAACTTTGGCAGCAATCATTGCGTGATTATGAAGAGCCCAAAATGCCGGAAGATCGCAAAGAAGCGCTGGACGATTATGTCACTCGCCGCCGCATAGAAATTGGGACCGGTGAACCCTAAAAATACAAACTTCTCCAAGCAGAGCAAAGAACAAGCAAAAATGGCTGGATAAAGGTGGAAGGGTGCCAGGAGGCACCTGCACCATAAACAATAAATTTGCCATCAACTAAATTTCCACTTTCATGCTGTTTCAGGATCAGCAGAAATACAAAACATCAAAACGTTCTTACCAGAGGATATTAGATCACTGCTGAGCTGATATTTTGATAACGGCTTCCATACTCGATAGGTGTTCGTTGGTCAGATGACATTTTATATTATGGCCGTTGGCTAAAAGAAGATCTTTTGGGGTCTCAGTTTTACACAAATTATCCATAACTTTATCTTTCCATTGACATCGCGTATGAAATGGGCAGCCAGTGGGAGGGTTCATTGCTGAAGGAATATCACCATCTAATACTACTCGTTTTTTTACAATAGATGTATCAGCTATTGGGACAGCTGATAATAAGGCTTCCGTGTAGGGATGGTAAGGTGGGCTAAAGATTTGTTCGGTTGTTCCCATTTCTACAACATGCCCAAGATACATAACCATAACGCGGTCAGATAAATAACGTACTATGGATAGGTCGTGACTGATAAATAATAATGTGGTTTTATTTTCGCGCTGAATATCCATTAACAACTGAGTTACTGCAGCCTGAACGGATACATCGAGTGCTGAAACTGGTTCATCTGCAACAACGATTTTAGCTTCACCTGCAAATGCGCGGGCAATACCAACACGTTGCTTTTGACCACCCGACAATTGACGTGGCATGCGGGAAGCAAATTCACGGGGTAACTTTACTAAATCTAGTAGCTGTAGCATTCTATCTTCACGCTCAATCGGACTATTACCTACACCAAAAATTTCCAAAGCCCGTATTATTTGAGAGCCTATTGTCATGGCAGGATTTAGTGTATCAAATGGGTTTTGGAAGACCATCTGAACTGATGATACAGTTTTGGTATCACGATCTTGGATCATTGTATTGCCAACATCTTCACCCAATAAATTAACTGAGCCACCTGACGCTGTTTCTAATCCCATTAAAACCTTAGCCAGTGTTGATTTACCACAACCAGATTCACCTACAATCGCCAATGTTTCACTTTCGCGGGCTTCAAATGTTATCGTTTCGTTAGCTTTAACAACTCTTTTTTCACCACCCCCAAAAACAGCATTTGCGGCTACTTCATAATATTTTTTTAGATTATCTACTTTTAAGACAATATCGCCTGACATCACTTTTTTGTTATCATTTCCAGCCGCTAGTTTTGTATTCCAGTCTATTTCATTAAATTTTATACACCGGCTATGATGTCTATTATTTTCGGCAAAAGCTTCCATTTTTATTTCGCTGGCGTCACATCTACCTGCTTCAAAATAGTTACATCTAGGGCCAAAATTACACCCATTAGGGCGCTCATGAGGTAATGGAAAATTACCGGGAATTGCCACAAGTGGGCTTTCGTTTTTATTGGTACTAGGAAGGGGAATCGAACGAAATAATGCCTGTGTATAAGGATGTCGCATTTTATCGAATACATCTTCAATGGAACCGGTTTCAACAGCTTCACCAGAATACATTACACATAATCGATCGCACGTATCTAGAATAAGACCAAGGTTATGGCTGATAAATAGCATTGATGTGCCATATTTTTTACCCAAATCTTTTACTAAATCTACAATACCTGCTTCAACTGTTACATCTAATGCAGTTGTGGGCTCATCTAAGATCAATAGTGATGGCTTTGACATCAGTGCCATCGCAATAACAATACGCTGTTGTTGCCCACCTGAAAGTTGATGTGGAAATGCATTCATGATCCGTTTTGGATCAGGCAAGCGAACCGACTCCACAACATCGATAGCCATATCATATGCGACTTGCTTTGAAGCACCTTCGTGGATCATTGGCACTTCCATCAATTGTTTACCAATTTTCATTGCAGGATTTAAAGATGCCATTGGCTCTTGATAAATCATTGCGATTTCAGAGCCCCGTAATTCGCGAAGCTCTGCTTGTGACATGGTTGTAAGTTCGCGACCTTTAAATTTAATCGATCCGGAAACACATTCCCCGTTAACTCCTAAATCTTGCATAACGCCCAAAGCAACAGTCGATTTTCCACAGCCTGATTCACCAACAAGACCCATTGCTTCGCCCGGCATTACTGTGCATGAAAAATCCATAACAGCAGGTATTTCAAACAATCTCGTAAAAAATGATATTGAAAGATTTTTAATCTCTAGGATTGGGCCATCATATGGTTCACTCATATTTATCTCCTAGTCTTTCAAACTTTGTTCACGCAGGCCATCTGCTAGAAGGTTTAGACCGAGTACGAGACTCATTAATGATAGTGCAGGTGGCAATGCAGGATGGCTATAAATTGATAGCAACTTACGACCAGAATTAATCGTAGTACCCCAATCTGGACTTTCTGACTCTAAACCTAAACCAAAAAAGCCTAAGGTACCCAATAGTATAATAGTATATCCAATACGCAAACAAAAATCGACAATAAGGGGACCACGCGCATTTGGTAAAATCTCCCATAGCATAATATACCAGGGAGTTTCACCACGTGTTTGCGCTGCTGCAACATAATCTCGAGTTTGTATATCCATCGTCATGCCTCGTACGATTCGAAATACTGTAGGTGAATTTACAAAAACAACCGACACAAAAACAATTAAGATATTTGGTTGCATATAAACCAAGCCCTTTGGAAACAAACTCCACTCAACTTCTGGTCCATAAAATAGATTGCGAATTATAACCAACGGGTCAGCATTAAATGCCGCGCCCAGATAGATCCAGCCACCAACTAATAATGTCCAAAGCATAAATTTATTCCGTACTTTCGGTCGAATATGAAATCGTGACTGCCAGAGTAATAACATGAATAAAATTGGAATTAAGAACATGACACCAGCCAGATATTTAGGAAGACCTGTTTCAATAATTTCTGGTGTAACTAGAAGATAAAATAGTAGAATTACAGGAAATGCTAAAATAAGATTTGCTAAAAATGATAGTGTAGTATCAACTTTCTTGCCAAAATACCCAGCTGGTAAACCTAATGTTATGCCTACCATAAAAGCAAATAAAGTTGCTAATGGTGCGATTTTTAAAACAATGCGACTACCTGCTACAACACGTGAAAACACATCGCGCGCCAGATGATCACCCCCAAGTAGATACCACTGATAATCATTTTCAGTGGCACCTCGCAATGGTGTGCCTGGAACTTTATTTTTCATTCCAGAAACTTGTTCCAATGGGTTATGTGTCATAATTAAATCTGCAAACAAAGCAGTTAAAACCCAAAACAATACAATAGCAAAGCCAGACATGCCAATTGGGCTATCAAATAATTTGCCGTATAATCCTGTACTGCGTTTTGTTTTTGTCGAAATTAAGAAAACTAAAATAATTCCAAGCCACACAACCCAAAATTGTGAAACTATATTAATAAAAATGTCAAAACTAGTTAAGGGTTCCAAAGTTTGTCCTCCTTAGGATACGCGAATGCGTGGGTTAAGTAAGGCATAGCCAATATCTGAAATGAGCTGAGTCACCAAAACAACAAAGACAGCTATAACGGAAATACCTAACAAAAGCTGGATATCATTATTATCTGCAGCTTGGACTAATGACCAGCCAAAACCTTTGTAGTTAAACATAGTTTCAACAATCACCACTCCAGTTAGCAACCAAGGTATCTGCAACATGATTACCGTAAACGGTGCAATCAAAGCGTTTCTTAAAGCATGCTTAAAAACTATTGTACTAAATTTTACACCCTTTAAGCGTGCAGTTCTAATATATTGTGCTGTCATTACCTCAGCCATAGATGCTCGTGTCATTCGCGCAATATAACCCATGCCATAAAGTGCTAGTGCCATTACTGGTAATGCGAAATTTCGAAATGTGATATTATCCATTGCCGAGGCAGCTGAACCCTTCACAATTGTGCGGCCATCAATCCAGCCCCATTCAGCAAAAAACGGTGATAATCCTGTTTTTGATGAAGCAAAAATAACAATAAAAATTACGCCTGATACATATTCAGGGGTAGCTGTTGTGGCAATTGAAAATGTGGATAGTGTGCGGTCAGTTCGCGAACCTTCCCGCATTCCAGAAATAACACCTACGATTAAAGCCATTGGAATCATTACACATAAAACAGCCATCATAAGATATGCTGTTAGACTTAAGCGTTTAGAAATAATTGTTGATACTTCGTCTTTAAAGACAGTGGAGAAACCCATGTTACCTTGAAATAACCCACAAAAATTAGATGCGTCTGAAGCAGGAATTGAGGGTCTTGAGCAACGTGAATATACCTGCCCTTTGTCATCAATAACCTTTAGTGAAGGTAAAACTCCAAGCCATTCACCATACTTTTTAATTATGTTTTGTCTATAGCCACGATTATCAAGCCAAGAAATAACAGCATCGTCAGTCATACGTATATTACCTTGGTTCTTAGCAAGTTTTTCCAAATTAGGAAAAAGATTGGTTAGGAAAAATACAATAAATGTTAAACATGCGGCAGTGATTAGCATGACGCATATGCGCTTTAAGATAAACTGTAACATGTCACCCTTTAATTAAACAAAAAAAAAGGCCACAAGAAAATCTCTTGTAGCCTTTAAGCTCTATAAAGTTAGGCTTTCTTCCAGCCCCACTTGTACCACTGCGGCAGATACGCGATGTGCATTTCTGCTCCGTGAAGATCTTCTCTTGATTGGCGGTATAATGAGCGCCAGTATGGCTGAATTGTAACACCCTCGTCGACCATGATCTTCTCTATTTTAGCCATTACTTCGCGACGCTTATCTGCATCAGCAATTGCAACTGCTTGATCTAATAATGAATCAAATTCAGCATTTGCAAATGCTGCTTCATTCCATTTAACGCCTGAGCGATAAGCAAGACCTAAAACCTGAACACCTAATGGGCGGTGGTTCCAGTTGGTAGACGAGAATGGGTACTTAACCCAATCATTCCAGAATGTTGAGCCAGGCATAACTGTTCGCTTAACCTTGATACCGGCTGCACGTAATTGGCTGGCAACAGCATCTGTAGTGTCTTTACGATAGCCCGCATCAATTGAAATTAGCTCATGTTCATAGTCTTCTGCGCCGGCTTCTTTCATTAATGCTAATGCACCAGCTGGATCAAATACAGGTTTACCAATGTCCGCGTACTCAGGGTGAACAGGAGCTACGTGATGGTTTTCCGCAGTGATACCGCGGTTATCATTTCCAAGCTCCAATAACACTGAGTTATCACAAGCCATTGCCAAAGCGCGACGAACACGAGAATCTTTATAGATATCTGCATTTTGATTTGGACGTATAACAATTGTTGAACCAGTAGCAACCTGTGAAGTTTGCCAACCTAGGCCTTCAACAATTTCTACAAATTCACCTGTAGTTTCCCACATTGTATCAATTTCGTCAGCTTCAACAGCAGCGACCCATGATGCTGGCTCTTGACCATAATCAATGAATTCGACTCTATCCAAATATGCTCCAGTGCCTTCACCCCACCAAGTGTGATCAGTGTTGCGTTCTAATACAGCTTTCACACCAACTTCGTGAGATACCATCTTGTATGGGCCGGTACCAACTTGGTTTGTGGATACGTTATCGTTGTTTAAAGAACCATGAACAATTGATGCAGGATAATCCGAAAAGCCAGGTATAATTGTAATGTCTGAAGCATTCAGAATCAATTTTACTGTGTGGCTGTCAACAACAATAATAGCACCATCGCGTGCACTGTTGGTATCTGCATCAATTAAAGAGTTCATGCGAGCTGCCATAGAGTTACCCTCTACGCTGCCGTCACACCATCCTGTAATATTACGAGCAACATCTGCAGCAGTGAAATCTTCGCCATTATTCCACTTTACGCCTTTGCGAACATTTAAAGTATATTCTGTTGCATCATCATTTACTGACCAGCTTTCAAGTAGACGCGGTTTGAAAGAGCCATCATTATTATATTCTACCAGATACTCTAGCCAACCAGAAGAAATCATCGCTATTTGTGTCCAGTCATAAGTACGCGGATCTTTTAGTGCACGCACTTCCATTTGCATCCGGACTGTTCCACCATTTTTGATATTTGCGTGGCCATCTGCAGCAGCTGGCGCGGCAGTTCCAAGCATTGCATATGCAGTCGCTGCAGTTGCACCAAATGCGCTGGCAATTGTCATAAATTCCCTACGATCTAATTTTGAACCTTTACTTGCATCTGTAGCACGATCCAATAGGTGTCTCGGCAAAGCTTCACCTAAACGGTTAAAGAATTTCATTTTTATCTCCCTTTTTAGAATACTTTTTAAAAATTTGTAATCTCATAATATCAAAATTCAACAAATAAATTTTATTTGACTTCAAAATAACGACATCAGCAGACAATTTGACGACGTTATTTTGATTATATCATCATTTAATATGAAATTACAAATTGGGCTAGTCTAGATGACGTCGTTTAATTAATTTTCCAATCGTAAAAGAGGTGCGTGGAATGTAACGGTACTTTGTTTTTTCCAAGGATGATGGCCTTACTGACATCCGGCCTAAACTAAATATAACAAGGGATATATGTGCAAGAGTTATAAAGCTAAACATAGCGGATGGACCAATATTTTGCATAAGTACTGACGATATCAATGGTGAGAAAACAGCACCAACTGCATAAAAGAACATCAAACTTGCATTAAGCTCCACCTGCTGATCTGGATTCGTGAAATCGTTCGCATGCGCAGCTGATATTGAAAAAATTGGAAAAGTTGCAGCACCAAATATGAATGCTAAAATGTATGTATTTATTTTAGTAGTTTCTCCAAAAAATATGAACGCAACACAAACCATTATACTTGCGATTGAAATCCCAACCAATACTTTTCGTCGATCAAATTTATCAGCAAGGTAGCCAACTGGAAACTGTGCTAATGCTCCCCCAATAAACACATTTGCTAAAAATGATCCGATTTCAGAAGCTGATAAGCCAACATCTGATCCATATATTGGACCAACCATACGAAAAGACGCAGTTGTGATGCCTGCCGTAATTACTCCTGCTACTCCCAAGGGAGATGTTAAGGCTGTGCGAATGGGGTGTAAACGAGGTGCTTTTGGTACTCTTGGTGCCTCTGATTGTGTTAGCATTAGTGGCCAAATTGTTATACAAGCAAAAATTGCGATGATATTGTAAGAAATATATGATGCAGGAGTTAAAAATGCGATCATTAGTTGTGCCATTGAGGAAGCACTGATATCTACAATGCGATACGCACTCATTACTCGGCCACGAATTTCATTCGTTACTTTAGCTTGAAACCATGCCTCGATTACTGTGTAGCATCCTGCCACACACATGCCAGATAATAGGCGCAAAGCTAACCAAAAATAAGCATTTACAAATATCGGATGCGAAATTACGCCAATAGCGCCCATAGTTGCAAACATTGCGAAAGTTCGTGAATGTCCAATTGATCCAATTAGCCGTGGAGCAAAGAAACAACCAATAAAAAAACCAACAAAATGAGCTGACCCTAAAAACCCAATTTCAACACGGCTAAATCCAGCCATCAACCCAGATAAAGCGTCTAAAGTCCCAATCGTTCCAGATGACAACTGAAGAAAGGCAACTGAAAGTAAAAGTGCTGCAAAAGACAGTAAAAGCCGCATAGCTAGTATTTATCATTTATAAAACAATATTTACCTATTACATGTAATAAAGATTTGGTAAATGCAAGGATTAACTCAATTCAAAATTTCATTTTTTGAAAGACTTAGACGCAAATCTAAATAATTTATCTTTCTTATTTTCTTAACTATATTATTTCTTAGTACTAATAAAAGTCTTATCTTATGCTTATGGATTCCTCTTCCGAAAATACTTCCTGAAAACTATATGTAGGGTATTTTTTCGTCAGAAAATTACAAAGTATTTCTACCAACCTCACCTAATCTTATCTGAAAATTCCTCTAATAGGGGTGGTATTTGAAAGTTGTCACGCCATGCAACGAGACATAAAACTGGATCTTCCTTTGTTTCCATTGCATGGGGTTGATTACTTTTATGGAAGGCCACCTGCCCTTCAGAAAGCACTTCGTCTGAACAACCCTTTTTTTTGAAAGTTGCACCTCCCGAAACCACCATATACATTTCTTCTGCTGGATGATTATGCCATGGATAATAAAGGTTTGGAGGCATATAAACCATGAATAGCCGTAACGATTCAGATGAAAACGGTGCGTTTTCTCCAATGATGCAATAACATCCGAAGCGATCCATAAAGTAGTCACCGATGTTAGTTCCTTTATAGGTTTCGCGCCAATACACGAACTCACTGGCAGCAATAATTGCATTTTGTAATTTAGGGTAATTTTTCGAAATTAAGCGCCTATCAGCCTGCAAATAATTACTGCACTTACAATGATGCGGAACTACATCCTGACAAATGATATCGTTTGGAAATGGCGCAAACTTTACCATTTCAGAATTCATAGAATATGCAATTTTCATTGATTGCAATAAAGACTGAAAAATTATATCTTTGTTCATTTTTCAACCTTAAAGCTAACCCATTCCTATTTCTTTTCTGAAAACGACAAGTAACTGTCGTTTGGATATCAATGCTGAGGCGCTCCATGCGGCAGGGTAGTGGGGTGTGCCAACGATGGTTCAAGTCATGAATGGGTTTCAAATAAATGGTGAGATTTGATCGTGACTATGGATGATGTCACGAGCGAGGTTTATTCTGCCTTTTGTGTTGAAGAAGAGGGCACAATGAGCAGTTTTACGAGTGTGAGCGATGTTATTGGTTCAAAAAGTTTATTTTGCTCTCTCTACGCCGATATAGTTAGCCATTACTGGCATACGCCTATGGCTGGAGGCAAAGCAGATAAAAACAACCTCACTCAATTTGGGCGCGCTTTAGCCCATCTTGGCATTGAGTTAATTCCAGCCTATTCGTCAGAGGCAAGCGATCGCTCTGAACGCATGTTCGGGACGCTTCAAAATCGATTGCCACAAGAGCTACGTTTAAAGGGCATTAGGACGATGGAAGAAGCGAATCTTTTTTTGAAAGAAGAATATTTGCTAGTTCATAATGAAAACTTTGCAATTGAACCCTATGGTGATGGATCAGTCTTTGTGCCATTTGCTGGAGATCTGACCAACGTCCTATGTGTGCACAAAGACCGCTTAGTAGGGAAAGACAACACTGTACGCTATAAAAACCGATGTCTTCAGATACTAGCAGATTGCCATCGTAATCATTATGTCAAAGCACGTGTGAGAGTTCATGAATATCCAAACGGTCAATTGGCTATATTCCATGGCCCCAAAAAAGCTTGCCTCATACAATCCAGATGGAACGGAGATTAAAGATGTTAAACAACAGGCCGCGTGAACCGCTTCGACCGCCCAATCCACGAGTGACGGATTTGAGAGCCTACAGCGCCCAAACCCGTCACTCGTGGATATCAGAAGCGGACAAATGCCATGGTACATAAAGCGGACAACTCCAAATGTTTTTGACAGTCATTATCAGATAAACTTGGCGTCCCGTTGGTTGGTACCTAACTTTTATGAATGGTAACACAAAACCCGTTTAAATCCTTCAAAGCAAAGCAACCAGCTAATCGTGCTTTGAATATCACGATTAAAGCTTTTGGTTTCAGAGTGAGGGGATCCAATCGCCTGTGATTGTTGGTATGCCAACTTCTGCGCGATAGATAATTTGCGAAGTAGGGCAGTTGTCACGGTTCTGTCGAAACTTGATCTTAAGATGAAGTCGCACATATTGCTAAGCACAGTTAATCAGCAAGTGCGTAAAATTCATGGAAGGCTGTTTTCCCAGTGGTTTCAAATTGCTTCTTGCGTATCATATGTGCATCCTTAATTCCATCCAACGTCGCATAAGTTCAGAGGAAGGGCTTAAAGCCCTTCATTTATGTCCGTCGTCAAATAGTTTGAGACAAGCTAGCATTAAATATATGCCTTATATACAAACATGAATATGTCTGATGTAAACTTTAGTATAGAAAATTCACTTCGCCCCAATGGCAATGAAGTTATTATGGGTGTAGATGAGGTTGGCCGTGGGCCGTGGGCTGGTCCAGTAACTGCCTGTGCAGTGATACTTGACCCAGACAATATACCAGTGGGATTAAATGAC
>Ga0206127_1001703_pt1 | contig 23294 bp, 15 predicted proteins | sample Helgoland_Spring_6_FD_148646 | JGI IMG/M metagenome (GOLD analysis project Ga0206127, IMG submission 148646) | Pelagic subsurface seawater microbial communities from Kabeltonne, Helgoland, North Sea - Helgoland_Spring_Bloom_20160419_1 | ecosystem: Environmental > Aquatic > Marine > Epipelagic ...
GCTGCTGAGCAAGCGAACGCAACCGCGATCACTAATGAAGCTGCAACTGCACGCGCTGCTGAACAGGCGAACGCAACCGCGATCACTAATGAAGCTGCAACTGCACGAGCTGCTGAACAAGCGAACGCAACCGCGATCACTAATGAAGCTGCAACTGCACGAGCTGCTGAACAGGCGAACGCAACCGCGATCACTAATGAAGCTGCAACTGCACGAGCTGCTGAACAGGCGAACGCAACCGCGATCACTGACGAAGCCGCAACTGCACGAGCTGCTGAACAAGCGAACGCAACCGCGATCACTGACGAAGCTGCAACTGCACGAGCTGCTGAGCAAGCGAACGCAACCGCGATCTCTAATGAAGCTGCAACTGCACGAGCTGCTGAGCAAGCGAACGCAACTGCGATCACTGACGAAGCTGCAACTGCACGTTCTGCTGAGCAGGCTAACGCAACTGCAATTAGCAACGAGGCAACAACTGCACGTGCTAATGAAACTGCAATTAGCACTGCACTGACTGCTGAGTCTAACCGCGCTATGAATGCCGAAATGGCAAACCGTAGTCTGATCAATACTAACGCGAGCGATATCGCTGCCAACCAGGGCCACTTGCGCCAGTTGGATGCTGATGTTGATATGTTGCGCTCTGGTGTTGCTATGTCGATGGCTCTGGCGGGTATGCCAACCACTGACGGCGACGGTACTGGTTTTGCAATCGGTGTAGGTAACTTTGACGGCGAGTCTGCTGTTGCAATGGGCTTTACTCATAAGTCTCGAAGAGCTGCTTACAAGCTGGGTCTAACCCATGCTGGTGGCGAAACTGGTGTTTCTGCCGGTGCTTCTTGGAAGATCAGCAAGTAAGTCTTATGTTGATGTAAAAAAGGGCTGTCTTTTGACAGCCCTTTTTTTATGCCTGTAAAAATTATTTGGCAGTTTGGTTTATACTGTCGAGAGCAAAAACAACAACAAAAATAAGCTGCTATGGCACATTATTCTTCACTCACAGTATTTCTCGGTGCGCTTGCCTTAACCTCTTGCGGTGGCGGTTCGACAGCTGTTGATCTGGCTCCGACTTTTAGCAGTGGCAGTACATTTGCGGTGGCCGAGGGTTCTACTGATGTGGCCACTATTGCCGCCTCAGATCCCGAAGGCAGAGCTGTCAGATACAGTCTGGTTAATGGCGAGGATAGTGCCTTATTTAGCCTTAGCTCTCAGGGCCAGCTGCGTTTTTTGCAGGTCCCTGATTATGAGACGCCACTTGATTTGACTGCGGATAACCGTTATTCCCTTGGGGTCACGGCATCTGATGGAGGCAATTCAACAGCCTTAACTCTGAGGGTCAATGTGACAGATGCCTTAGAGGGCCGAGTGGTTGATGGGCCTCTGGCCGGCAGCCTGGTGTTTCGCGATCTAGATGGGGATTTTGAGCTCGATACCGGTGAACCTCAGACCAGCACCGACAGTGACGGTTTTTTTCTATTAGATGACTCAGAGGTCAACTGCGACCAGTTGAACAGCTGTGGGCTTAATGTTGTTGCCTATGGCGGCACTGATACGTCCACCAATACTCTGCTCAGTGACTTTGTGCTTGCTGGGCAACTTCAGCGCAATCAAGACTTTATTATTTCACCGATTTCGACCCTGCTTACGGGAACCGATGACGCTCTGCGCCTACTCAGTCGCTTGCAGCTGTCAGTCAGTCCTGAACAGCTCGCTCTGCTTGACCCATGGCAGTTGGCAGAAAATAACCAAGGTAGTCTGTTGGCGCGCAATCAGCAGATCGGTTTGCTTGTTCAGACCCTTGTTAATCTCTTAACCTCTGATTCCACCGCTACGCCATTGCAGGTAAGTCTCGAGTTAGTGTCGGTTATCGGCGATCTAATTGAGGACCGTGATTTAGATCTGGGTGATGAGTTGCTGGTCACTGAGGTCTTAAATAATACCCTTTTGGCGTTCCCCTCTAGCATCGCTATTGACGGCGAGGCTCAGGCTGCTGTGGGCGCCAAACTGGCTATGGTGAATAGGGCGTTAGTTGATTCTCAAGATAATTTGACGGCTGATTTCGCGGTTGCTGTGGTACGCGTAGCACAGACAGACCTGCAGCGCTCGGTGCTTGATCTCAACAGCAATGATATTAGTACAGAGCAATTTCTCCAGGCCACGTCGGTTGAGCTGCTGTTTGCCGATGTGCCTGAGAATCTGGATCTAGCCAATACCGATGGCGATGATCTGGTGGATATTCTCGATGAGGACGATGATAACGATTCGGTTTTGGATCGAGTGGATTGGTCGCCTTTAGATCCTCGAGAATGGGTTGATAGCGATGGCGATGACATTGGCGATAATGCCGATCCTGATGATGACAACGACGGCGTTGCGGATGCTGCTGATGCCTTTCCAGTAGATGTCGGTGAGTCTCTGGATACTGATGCGGATGGCCTCGGCAATAATGCCGATTCGGACGATGATAATGACAGTGTTCTGGATATCGATGATGCCTTCCCATTGGACGCTACTGAGTCTCGGGATCAGGATGGTGATCTGCTTGGCGATAATGCAGACAACGATGATGATAACGATTCTGTGGCCGACAGCGATGACGCCTTTCCACTAGATGCCACTGAGTGGGTGGACACAGATGGTGATGATCTGGGTAATAACACAGATCCGGATGACGACAATGATGGGGTTGCCGATGGCGATGATGCCTTCCCATTGGATGGCGAGGAGTGGTTGGATTCCGATAATGATGACATTGGCAACAATGCTGACCCTGACGATGATAACGATACTGTTGTCGATACTGCCGATCCTTTCCCATTGGATGGCACTGAATGGCTGGATACAGATAACGATCTGCTGGGTGATAACGCCGATCCGGACGATGATAACGATGGCGTTGCGGATGGGGATGATGTGTTTCCACTGGATTCCGGGGAGTGGTTGGACAGTGACGGCGATAAGATCGGTAACAATGGGGATTCAGACGATGATAATGATGGGGTTGCGGATGTCGATGATGCTTTTCCGCTGGATCCCACTGAGACGCTAGATACTGATAGCGATACCATTGGCAATAATTCTGACCCTGATGATGACAACGACAGTGTTTTGGATGGCGCAGATGCGTTCCCTTTAGATGCTACAGAGTGGCTGGATACTGATGGCGATGAGCTGGGCAACAATGTCGATCCGGACGATGACAGTGACGGTGTTTTGGATGCTGGAGATGCCTTCCCATTAGATGCCACTGAATCGGTGGATACCGATGGCGATGGAACTGGCAACAATGCCGACCCAGACGATGACAATGACGGTATTGTGGATGGAGCAGATGCCTTCCCATTAGATGCTACAGAGTCATTGGACACCGATGGCGATGAGATTGGCAACAATGCCGATCCAGACGATGACAATGACAGTGTTTTGGATGGCGCAGATGCCTTTCCACTAGACGCCACTGAGTCGGTGGATACTGACGGTGATGATATTGGCAACAATGCCGATCCGGATGATGATAACGATGGCGTTTTAGATGACGCAGATGCCTTCCCATTAGATGCCAGTGAGTCGGTGGATACTGATGGTGATGAAATTGGCAACAATGCGGATCCAGACAATGATAATGATGGTGTTTTGGATGGTGCAGATGCCTTCCCATTAGATGCTACAGAGTCATTGGACACCGATGGCGATGAGATTGGCAACAATGCGGATCCAGACGATGACAATGACAGTGTTTTGGATGCCGCAGATGCCTTCCCGCTAGACGCCACTGAGTCGGTGGATACTGACGGTGATGAAATTGGCAACAATGCCGATCCAGACGATGATAACGATGGTGTTTTGGACAATGCAGATGCCTTTCCCTTAGATGCCACAGAGTCACTGGATACCGATGGCGATGAAATTGGCAATAATGCAGATCCGGATGACGATAATGACGGTGTGGCGGATGGCGATGATGCGCTGCCACTGGATGCCACTGAATCAGTGGATACTGACGGTGATGGGGTTGGCAATAATGCGGATCCGGATGATGACGGTGATTTCTATATGGATGGCAATGACGCCTTCCCATTAGATGTCACTGAGTGGCTTGACACTGACGGCGACGAAATTGGCAATAACGCCGACCTGGATGATGACAATGACTCTGTGATCGATGACGATGACGCCTTTCCCTTGGACGCCTCGGAGTCGCTGGATACAGACGGTGATGGGATTGGCAACAACGCCGACAACGATGACGATGGCGATGGCGTCAATGATTCGCGGGATGATGCGCCCTTGGATGCCAGCATTACCCCACCTACGGCGCTGTTCTACGCTGACCAACTTCAGGGTTCGGCGCCGCTGGTCGTGCTGTTTGATGCCAGCGACACGGTCGCCGGCTATCTCGATGATACGGTGGTGAGTTTCAGTTGGGACTTTGCCGATGGCTTGTCGGGTTCCGGTGTCAGTATTAGTCATACCTTTGAGACGGCGGGTACCTATGCTGTGGTGTTGACGGTACTGAATACTGATGGTCTGAGCGACACCTTTACTCAGTCGGTGATGGTCTCCCCCGGTTCTTACTCAGTTTCGGGGGTAATTACCGTAGCCGATTCGGCGCATATAGATTCTGATGTCAACGATCTTGCATCGGCGGTTGTGAATAACAGTAGCTTTAGCCGCGCCCAGATACTGGATGTTCCAGCCAATGTTGTTGGCTATGTGAACACGGCTAATTATGGTGCCAACGGCAAGTCTTTTTCCGCTGGCGACTGGCGGGATTATTATCAGTTTGAGGCGTTGGGCGGTGAGGTGATTAATCTTATTCTGGATTCTCCCGGCAGTACCGGTGCCGGTTATACGGATCTCGATATGTATCTCTATGACGCTGACAAAGACTTGGTAGGCTATTCTATCAGCGAGACCCAGTACGAGAGTCTGATGATTCCCCTTGAGCAGGGCATGTATTTTTTGCGCGTCAATGTGTGGAGCGAGGGTGCAGGAAAGTACTATCTTGCGATTGGCGCTGGGCTTCAGAGTCTCGGCTCTGGCTGGTCTTCTGACTCTGAATTCGCCATAGGCGATGTGATTGTCAAGGAGCGGCTCTCTAAGAGCCGCAGAGCCAGTAATATTGCTCTCTCTACAGCCTCTCCTATGGCCATCAGGTCGATGGGTAACAATGGCCCCAAACTCTATCGATATGGACAAAATATTGGCCAGCAGAGTGCTGGTCTCACCAAGGGTACTCGGTCAGCTAGCTTGACTTCCCCCTCAGATATAGATTTGCGCGTTGCCACTCTGCTGGCTGCCAAAGAGCTGTCGCTGGATCCGGCGGTGGAATATGCCGAGCCCAACTTCCTTCGCCGAGCCACCCAGATTCCCACGGATGAACGCTATGGTACTCAGTGGCACTATGAAAAAATCAGGCTTCCTGAAGCCTGGGACATCACCACTGGCAGCACAGACGTCAAGGTGGCAGTCCTTGATACGGGTATTTTTGTCGCCCATCCTGATTTAGAGGCGCGCCTCTCTGACGATGGCTTTGACTTTATTAACAATTCTTACAATGCCGGTGATGGCCTGGAGGTCAATGAAGATAGCAATGGTAATGGGCTGTTGGATCCAGGTGAAGATCTGGATGGCGATGGCTATCTGGATGATGGTCAGGAAATCGATAATGATGCCAATGACCCCGGTGACGGCGCCGATAACCCCTATTGCACTGGTGGCTCCGGCAGTTCATCGTTTCATGGCACTCATGTTGCCGGAACTGTGGGTGCTGAAACCAACAATGACGATGACTCCGAGGATATCAATGACAACGGTAGTCTCGATTTCGGTGAGGATATCGATAGTGACGACACTCTTGATGTTGCCGGTGACGGAGTAGGCAATGGTATAGCGGGGGTTACCTGGGCGGGAGAGATTATGAATTTGCGTGTTCTGGGTTGCGAGGGAGGCTATGACTTCGATATTGCCAATGCGATTCGCTATGCGGCGGGCCTTGAGAATCAGTCGGGTATTATTGTCGCTGACCCTGCGGATATTGCCAATATGAGCCTCGGTGGCGGTGGCACCAGTTCGACCATGAGCAGCGCGATTGCCGATGCCACTGAGGCAGGCATGATTATCATTGCTGCAGCGGGTAATTCTGCTACCGAGTTGCCTTCCTATCCGGCGGCCTACAGCAATGTTATTTCGGTTTCAGCGACCTTAGAAGACGATAGTCTGGCTAGCTATTCTAATTTTGGCGCCACGGTGGATGTGGCTGCGCCGGGGAGCAAGATTAAGAGCACGATGGCAGAATTTAATGCCGAAGAGCAAAAAATAAAAGCCAGTTATGCTTCCTCTAATGGCACTTCCATGGCGGCACCCCATGTGGCTGGGGTAGTGAGTCTGATGAAATCTGTCTACCCTGAAATGTCTCCAAGCGACTTCGATGCGATTCTACTCAGTGGTGAAATCATTGTTGATCTGGGAGATGTCGGACGCGATGACCTGTTTGGCGCTGGCAGAATTGATGCTACCAAGGCGGTTGAATTCAGTAAGGCGATAGCCGATGGGTTTGAGGAAATCCCGGTAACCCCGATTTTGTATCTCGATATGAGCTATCTGAATTATGGCAAAACAATCGGACAATACAGTGTTAATGCCTCTAACTTTGGCAATGGCGATTTAGTTATCAGTTCGGTGAGTGCGGCTGACGCCTTTGTGATCATCAGTGAGCCGCTGCAGAACAATGGCATCTCCACCTATATCATCGGCATCGACCGCAGCGGTTTGGCTGATGGTATCTATTCTAGTAGCGTCAGTTTCACGTCTAATGGTGGCGATGTAGATGTCGCTTTGGTGTTTCAGGTGATGTCCTCCAATCTTGGCTCTGAGGGCAATCTTGGCAATATTTCGGTGATTCTCAAGGACATTAATAGCGGTGCTGAAATACCCTTGCAGATTCAGTCTGCCGCGGCGGGCCAATACAGCTATAACATCGACGGTGTTGAGCAGGGTGTCTATGAAATTCACTCGGGCACCGATATCGACAACGATGGAATTATCTGCGGTATCGCCGAAGCCTGCGGCGCTTATCCCACCCTAATGTCGCCGGCCACTGTCATTGTTAATGGCAACGTGGAAAATCAAGATTTCAGTCTTGAGATTGATGGCTCGGCATACTCAGAGTAAGGATTAAGATTAGGGGGCTAAAGCATTGATAGTCCGGGCCGTTAGATTAACGGCCCGGGGCAAGTCAGTCAGTGTTTTTAGGCGCGCCCGTAGCGATCGTCAAAGCGCACAATATCGTCCTCTCCCAAATAAGCACCGGACTGTATCTCAATCAGCTCGATCGGGATCTTGCCAGGATTTTCAAGGCTGTGAACCGCGCCAATGGGAATATACACCGACTCATTTTCACAGATTAGCCGCTCCACATTATCAATGCTGACCTTGGCTGTGCCGCTCACCACCACCCAGTGCTCGGCGCGATGATGATGCATCTGCACCGAGAGTTTAGCTTCGGGTTTCACAGTGATACGTTTCACTTGAAACCGTGACCCCTGATCCATAGAGTCGTACTTGCCCCAGGGGCGATAGACCTCGCGGTGGTGAATATATTCGCTGCGCTGTTCGGTCTTTAATTGATCAACCAGCTGTTTAACCTTCTCCACATGATCTTTGTGGGCTACCAACAGGGCGTCCTTGGTGTCGACAATCACCAGATCACTAATACCCAGAGTGGCGATCAGTTTACTGTCGCCGCGAATATAGTTGTTGCAGCTGTCAATGCTCATGGTATCGCCGATCTCAACATTGCCCTGAGCATTTTTTGGCAGCAGGTCGAGCAGCGATGACCAGCTGCCCAGATCGTTCCACTGGGGGTCCATTGACATCACCATGGCATTGGCGGTTTTTTCCATTACCGCATAGTCAATCGACTCGGCAGGGCATGCGGAAAACAGATTGCTGTCTGGGCGGACAAAATCCATATCCGCGGCACTGGTCTGCCAGGACTGTAAACAGGTGCTGTAAATATCTGGGCGCAGTGTTTGCAGTTCCTTGAGAAAGGCATCGCCGCGAAACATAAATATGCCGCTATTCCAGAGGTAATCGCCGCTGGCGATCAACGCCTCGGCCCGTTCAAGGCTGGGCTTTTCAATAAACTCGCTGATTTTTTGGGGCTTGTCGCCAGTCAGTGGCGCAGCACTTTTAATATAGCCATAACCGGTGGCCGGGTGATTGGGTGTTATGCCAAAGGTAATCAGAGCGCCGCTTGCCGCGGCCTCCTGCGCCGTCCTAACTGCCGCGAGAAAAGCCTGTGGATCTGCCATATGATGGTCGGCTGGCAGCACCAGCAGGCTGGCGTCGGGATCTATCTCCTTGGCCAACAGAGCCGCTAGGCATATCGCCGGTGCGGTGTTGCGGCCACAGGGTTCGAGAATGATGCCATTGTGCTGGATGCCAGCGAGGCGCAACTGCTCGGCGGCGATAAACCGGTGGTCTTCGTTGCAGACAATAATCGGTGGTGCGCAGTCGAGGCCCTGGAGGCGCTCTAGCGTGGCCTGTAACATGGTTTCGTCCCCAACTACTGGTAGGAACTGTTTGGGATAGAGTTGCCGGGAGAGGGGCCATAGTCGAGTGCCAGAGCCACCGGCAATAATCACAGGTTGGAGCATGAAAAATCCTTTTCGATTGATGTAAATCCGTTTGATAAAGTCTTATTCGACGATAAGTTGTCACCTGCTTAACTGTAGCTCGAATTGTCTTGAATTTCCTTGGCAGAATTGAGGGGCTTGTGTAGAATGCGCTCCTCAGAAGAAATAGGAGCATAGCTCAGTTGGTTAGAGCACTTGCATGACATGCAAGGGGTCCGCAGTTCGAGTCTGCGTGTTCCTACCATTTTTTCAAAAGAGCGACGCGTTTTTCAAAACAGCGACGCGATTTTTAAAGCCCTTGCACGCATTAGCTGGCAAGGGTTTTTCCGTTTTAGGGGCTAGAGATTTTGCCCTTAGCATTGCCGATATCTAGCACTAAGCTAGTGCTAGATTAGTGCTAGATTAGTGCTAGATTAGTGCTAGATTAGTGCAGTGCTACCCCTGAATAGTGGATTCCTAAACTGTACAACTAAGTCTATATACTAGCGGTTCACGCATCACTCACCCGATGGGCTATCAGCCATGCAAAGCGAAGCACAAACCGTGGTTGTTGGCGCCGGCATCGTGGGCATTTGCACCGCCCTCTATCTGCAAGACAAGGGCCGCCAGGTCACTCTCGTGGATCGCTTGGCCCCCGGCGATGGCACCAGCTCAGGCAATGCCGGTATTATCTCTGTGGGCTCTGTGCACCCAGAGGCCATGCCCGGTGCCTGGAAAGAGATCCCTCATATGCTGTTGTTGCCTATCTTTGGCTGGGTATGAGTCTGTGATTTTGGCTCTCTGCTGACAGGTTAAGGTCGACTTTGTCGCAACTGTTTGACACAAATTAGTCTGGCCCTGATTAGCTGCTATCCTTTAATGATTAGTTAAAAGGCTTTTTATTAAGAGCTTATTTATTAAGAGCTTATCTACTAAAAGCTTATTCATTATTTTATGGTGATTGCACCGTCAGGAGTTTAGGGATGAACCGATTCGCTTTGCCGCGCGGATTTACGATTGTCGAATTATTGGTCACCCTGGCCATCGCCGCGATTTTATTAGCCGTTGCAGTACCCTCATTTACCCTTTTTGCACAGAAGCGTGCGATCAGCCAAAAGACCGTGCAGGTGCGCAATGCTTTGGAGTTGGCGCGGGGTCTCGCACTGTCTCAACGCCAGGTATGGACCGTCTGCACTGTGGATGCGTCAAATAGCTGTGTCAGCAGCGCCGGTCTGCGGCTACTGGTTTTTCGCGACGACAATGATGACAAAGATTTTAATACTGGCGAAATGCTCCACCAGGATATTGATATCAACTCCATTGAGCTTGAAATGTCAGCTTCCTTTGGTCGCCCTTATATACGCTTTGCCCGCAATGGCGAAGCATTGGAATCCGGCAATATTGAAGTCTGTTCGACAAATCAAGCGGTTGATTACGGACGTCAGGCGATTGTTTTTCGCAGTGGCCGTATTCGACTGTCGAATGATTCTGACGGCGACGGCTACGATGATGCTGGCGGTACAAAAATTGAATGTCACGGTAGTTAATATCCTCGGTTGAGACTCTAAGTCTAGCTCTTTAGTCGAGCCTCAGACCGACGTTAGTCTGATATTTATTAACGCTAATCTGTGAGAGCTGTTTTTTTGGCCTCAGAACACTACAGTCGTGTACAGAGAGTTAGAGTTTGCGTGATAGGTGTTATTAGGAAGTTATCAGGGAGTTAAACGGGTCATGATGAGCCAGCCAAAAACCGCAGGATTTACACTGCTTGAACTAATGATTGTCGTCGCCATCGTGGCGATTCTAGCGGCGGTCGCCTATCCCAGTTATCAGCAGCATATAGTGCGCAATAACCGCGCCGCCGCGCAACAGTACCTGCTTGAAGTCTCCAGCCTACAGCATCAATTTATTCTCGATACTCGAACCTATTCCGCCACTCTTGCAGCTCTCGGTAGCACTCCGATTGCCCGGGTCAGTGACAACTACACAGTGACCATCGGTGCCGTCGACAACAGCGCTTCACCGCCGACCTTTACTCTACAGGCTGCCCCCATTGCCGGCACGCCACAGGCGGGTAGCGACACCCTAACGGTCAATCACTTGGGACAAAAAAATGCCAGCTGGTATGACTAATAGTCCATTCAATCTGAGAACTCTAGATACAAAATCTCGGCGCTCACTATTTAGGTGCTCACTATCTAGTAGACGCAGCCGCGGTTTTAGCCTGATTGAGGTGCTGATTACACTGCTGGTATTTTCCGTGGGCCTACTCGGCTATGCCTCCCTGCAAAACCGCGCACAAAAAGCCCAGCTCGAAGTCTATCAGCGGGTCTATGCCCTCAATCTGGTGGACTATATGGTTGATCAGATTCGTTCAAATCCTTTGGCTCAAGGTTGCTATGGGTTGGCAACAACCGAAGTGGGTACCGGTTTTTCCGGCTCCTACACCTGCTCAAGTTATGGCACTACGGATACCCAGGCTCAGGTAGTGGATGCAGTGAATGACTGGAGCGATCTATTAAAGGGCACCGGCGAAGCTATAGGTGGCACCAGCGTCGGTGGGTTGCTCAATGCCCGGGGCTGCATTGTCTATGACAACGTTAATGAGACTTACAGTATTTCTGTGGTCTGGCAGGGCTTGGTAGAAACCATTGCTCCCACCAGTACCACCTGTGGCGCGACAAGCTACGGCGGCGCCACCAGCAAAATGCGCCGCGCCGTGACCTATCTGTTGCGCACCCCGACTCTGGACAGTTGAATATGAAAATAAACGCCTACAGAACCCCTCCGCGACAGTCGGGCTTTTCCATGGTCGAGCTATTGATCGCCGTGGCCCTGGGCATAGTGCTGTCCTGGGCCATTCTCGATGTCACCCTCAACTCTTCACGCACCGCCAGAGAGCTCGAACTCACCAGTGAAATGGTTGAAAATGGTCGTTACCTGACCAATCTGCTAAGCGGCGAACTGCAACTGGCGGGGTTCTATGGTCGTCTGGAAGACTATGTTGACGTCACGGTGACAGCGCAGCCCGATGCTTGCGGATTATCCTCGACCAGTCTGCGCAATGGCATGAACTACCCGCTATTAGGTTTAGACGGTGTTGCCGCTGGCACCACCACCTGCAATGGAGATGTCTTACTCACCGGCTCAGATGCCCTGTTAATTCGGCGTGCCGATACCACCTCGGTGAACAGTACGGCTGGTCTAGTTAACGCTCGACACTATCTGCAAGAGACGGTGACCGCTGCGGTGCTGGATCTAGGTACCAACAGTTCCAGCTTTAATCTGCTGGAAAAAGACGGCACCACGGTCGCCGCCATCCGCGAGTACCACCAGGATATTTACTTTGTCGACACCGACAATGTGTTTAATCGCCTAAGTCTGATTAACGGCGCCTACACTGTGGAGCCTCTAGTGGAGGGGGTAGATGATTTTCAGCTGGTCTATGGCATTGATCGCTCTGGGGATGGGGTTGCCAATGCCGATGGGGGCAACGCCGCCTTTGTTGAACTGCCAGCCTCCGCCAGCGAGTGGGAGGACGTGGTCTCAGTAAAGATCTTCCTACTGCTCAGCAGCACCAGCAATGCGCCGGGACTCAGTGACGGCAAAACCTACTCCTATGCCGACCGGGCTGGTATTACTTTTAGTGACAGTAAAAAACGCCGGTTATTTAGCGCCGTTGCACGACTCACAAACGTCAGTATTAAGAGGAGTGGCGCATGAACAAGCGGCCTTTAGTGGGCTCTATTCAATTCAGAGCAGCTCGGCAGCGGGGCGCGGTGTTGATTGTCGCTCTGATGATGCTACTGGTGATGACGACTCTCGGGGTCTCCACCATGACCACGACCAATATTAGCCTACAGCTGGTGCAGAGCCAGCAGCGCCAGCAGGAAGCCAGCCAGGCGGCGCAGAACTCGATTAACTATCTGCTCAGCGATATAGATTATTACGTTAACAACAGTACCTACCTAGATGGCAACGGCGATTTCACCCTGTCATTCCCGACTAATGTCTCCAACGGTATGACGGTCACCGTCAACGGTCTGCAATGCCTGTTGCAGGCCACGTCGGCGGGCTGCTCTCTGCTTGAAGGTAGTTCCGCTCCCTGTCATCCAGAGTATTACTGGGAGGCGGATGTCAGTGTTACCGACCCGGTATCAGGGGCATCATCGAATATTATTGAAGGATTCAAATTCAGGTATCTCGAGGGCTATTGCCCCGCTTGATCAGCCAGGAGGCTAGACCATGAAGCAAACACCTATATTGCATCGCAAGCTGTTAGTGCGGGCGCCCATAGCGGCGCTAATACTACTGTTGTCTCTGTGGTCATCCGCTGCCGATATCGATATTTTCCGCACTAACTCGACCAATATTGCCGCGCCCAATGTGCTCTTTGTGCTGGATAATTCCGCCAACTGGAACAGCAATTCCAACGGTGTTACCAAGCAGCAAATCATGCACGAAGCACTGTTTAAATTCCTCGACAGCCTCAAACCACGCTTTGCTGATAATCCTGACTTTCCGGGTATCAATCTGGGTATATTGGTGTATTCCAGCGGCAACTCGCCAAAAGGCGGCAAACCCATTCAGGCCTTTCTGAAAATTGAATCAGCAAGTGATACGGATATAGATGCCATCAAAGCAAGACTCTACTGCAATGAGGATGGCTTTAGAGGCAATGGTGCCGCAGCTAATGAAGCTGCCTGTATCGATCAGCTAAGTATGGAATGGGGCGCAACAGGCTTTGATGTGAACTTGTTTTACGGTTCGGAAAATTTACCAAAAACCAACAATGCGCCCATGGCCCTCGCCTTTAACGAAGCCTACCTGTGGTTTGCGGGTAAGCCTTACCAGGCGGGACAGCAGGATGGCCCGCAACCGTCGAATATCGATGGCTTCGACCCCAGCGCCTTTAGTGGCAGCAACTATATTAGTCCAATCGACGACCTGGCCTGCGCCAACAACTATATGCTGTTTATCTCCAATGGTGGCCCGGATAGTGGTGAGAACAATGTCGCGGAATCCAAGCTCGATGCCCTGGGAGGCGTCTTTGCCGACGACCCACTGTCCACCGGTTTTCACAGCGGTGAAGAGTCCAACTGGCTGGATGAATATGCACGATTTTTAAATACCAGCGACATCAATGATGACGTGGATGGCAAACAGAATGTCTCAGTCTATGCGGTAGATGTTTTCGAAGCACTCAACTCCAGCGGCAAACAATACGACCCCAGCGACGATGCTGGAGACTACAGAGATTTCGGTCTGACAAAGCCGGATGCTTCAAAGCATGCACTGATGTACAACGCATCCGAGGGTGTAGGCGGTGGTGACTATCTGGTAGCCTCAAACGCCGACGCACTGGCTGCGGCGCTCAACGATGTGGTGGACGATATTCTTGAAAAGAACAGTGTCTTTGCCGCGGTCAGTTTACCGGTGTCAGTGAATATCAAAGGCACCAATGAAAATCAGATCTATATGGGCATCTTTCGTCCCTCTCAGCAGCCGCGCTGGGCAGGCAATCTGAAACTCTATCAAATCGGTATCGATTCGATTACCGGCAAACCGATACTGGTGGATGCGGAAGGGGATGCGGCGGAAGATACAGGCACCGGATTTATTGAGACACTGGCGCGCAGTTTTTGGACCGCCTCCAGTACCTATTGGACCAATATACCCACACTCTCAGTAAGTCGTGGCTCTGAGACCACCAGCCCCAGTGACGATCCCGACGGTAAAGAAGTTGAGCGCGGCGGCGTGGCCCAGGGATTGCGCGAATATGTTGGCACCAATCGCACGGTCTACACCTGCACCGGAACCTGTAGCAGTTTAGAAGACTTTAATACCTCCAATAACAATCTCGCTTTCGCCGACTTTAACGCGGCTGATGCCACTGAGATGAACAGTATTATCAATTGGTCAAAAGGCATAGATTTAGAAGATGCGGATAATGACGATGATGATGACACCACCGATATTCGGCCCAATGTCCACGGCGATGTAATCCATTCCCAGCCAGTGGTCATAAACTATGGCGGCAGCAAAGGGCCCTATGTGTTCTATGGCTCCAACGATGGCATGTTCCACGCAGTAAAGGGCGGCATTGTCGAAAAGACCGTCGACAGCAGCTCCAAAGATGGCGAAGAGATTTGGGCGTTTACCGCGCCGGAGCATTTCCCGCAGCTTAAAGTGCTCTATGACAACCTCACCCTGACCGGTGGCTTTGATAACAAACCCTATTTCTTTGATGGCTCCGTGGGCAGCTATGTGGTCTATGACGGCAACAATGAAGTCAGCAGCGCTATTATCTATCTCACCGCCCGCCGTGGTGGCGAGCTACTCTATGCCCTGGATGTGACCGATCCCGAGGCGCCGCTGATAAAGTGGCACAAGAGCAGTGCAGACAATGGCTACAGTGAACTGGGGCAGACCTGGTCAAAGCCAGTGGTGACCAAATTAAAAGTCGGGACCGATGACAAAATCGTACTGATGATGGGCCTTGGCTACGACCCGGATGTAGATGACGGACCTTCAGTAACCCGCACGCAGGGTCGCGGTGTGATTATTATTGATGCCCTAACTGGCGAGGACATTTGGCAGGTTACCTCAGGCTCAGTGTCCAGCCCCTCCGGCACAGTCCTCAGTGAAGCCAATATGACCTTTAGTGTGCCCTCGGATCTGGCAGTGGTTGATCGGGATGGCAATGGCTACTCGGATCGGGCCTATTTTGGTGATACCGGCGGTCAGCTCTGGCGGCTCGATATTGGCAGCGCCACCCTGGGGGATTGGAAAGCCACGCGACTGTTTAAATTCGCCACTTCAAGCCAGCGTTTTTTAAATACCCCTGATGTTGTTGAAAGCCCAGAGGGTAATTACGACATGATCATTATTGGTTCTGGTAACCGCGAAAAGCCGGTGGATACCTCAGTGCAGAACCACATGGTTTTTTATCGCGACTACGACCAAAGCACCACCTCAACCTCGACAACAACATTGACTCTAGGGGATTTGGCGGCCGCCACAACCGTTGTCTCTGGCAGCACAGAGGCTTTTGACCCGGATGCTGATATCAGCAGTAATAGCAAGTTCTTAAAAGGCTGGTATCTGACCCTTGAAAGCGGCGAGAAGGTGGTGACCTCGGCATTGACGACAAATCAGGTGGCCACTTTTGCCACTAATCTTCCAGGGCAAAATGATGCCTGCACCGATCTCGGTGAAGCGCGTATCTACAAAATAAACCCCTTCTCTGTCTTGGGTAAGGCGCCGGGAGAGAAAAACTACGTCACCGTCGAAGGGGGTGGTTTCCTACCGCCACCCGTGGGCTTTACGGTGATTGTCGAACAGACCAGCTGCGATGCCGATGGCAACAACTGCACAACCGAAGAAAAGGCGGTGAGTGGCGTGATGTTTGGGTTTCATGCGGAAGACACCGAGGGCGATCCCCTGGGTGTTCGACGTCGAGTCTGGTGGTACAGCAAGCAGGATAAGTAGCCTGGCTTTTGATTCTTGATTCTTGATTCTTGACGCTGGTTAGCTAATCATCCAACCCAAGCTTTTGCAGGCGATAGCGTATGGAACGAAAACTGATGCCGAGCTTTTTCGCGGCGGCAGTTTTGTTCCAGCGGGAGCGCTCCAAGGTATCCAGCAAAATCTCTTTTTCAATCTCCTCAAGATGCTCTTCCAGTGAGTCAATCTGCTCCGGCTGCCGCTCTGGGCGGTTCAGATTGCTCTGCTCTTGGCTGCCACCGCTGTCGCCGTGAAGCTTAAGGTCAGTGACCTCAATGCGATTGTTTTCACAGAGGGTAGCCGCCCGCTCAAGAATATTTTCCAGCTCACGAACATTGCCGGGAAAGTTGTAATAACGCAGCGCATCCAGAGCTGAATTCGACAGCTCAATCGCTTTACCGTTGCTGCTTAGCTGATTGAGAAATCGCTGGGTAAGGGGCTCTATATCCTCAGGTCGCTGGCGCAGACTGGGCATATGAATATCGATAACATTGAGGCGGTAGAACAGATCGCTGCGAAAAGTCCCCTCCATCACCGCATCTTGTAAATTCTTGTGCGTGGCACTGATCAGTCGCACATCCACATCCACTTCAGTCTCTGCACCCACCGGCCGCACGCGTTTTTCCTGGATCGCACGGAGCAATTTAACCTGCATATCCAGCGGTAGATCAGCCACCTCATCGAGAAATAATGTGCCACCAGAGGCCGCTTGAAAAAGCCCCATCTTGTCCTCAATGGCACCGGTAAAGCTGCCCTTGAGATGGCCAAAGAAAACCGACTCCATCAGATTACTGGGAATAGCACCGCAGTTAACCGGCGCGAAAAGGTTTTTCGCTCTGGGACTCTGTTGATGTATCGACCGCGCCGCCAGCTCCTTGCCGGTGCCGGACTCACCGCTGATATACATGGGCGCCTGACTGCGTGCCACCTTGGTGATTTGCCGACGGATATTTTGCATATGCTGTGAGTCGCCGAGCAACAGAGTCTCTGTGGTCAGGTTGTCGCCATCAAGGGTGTCAGGCAGTGAAAGGGCATTGCTAATCAGGCTGCGCAGGCGGGTCAAATTGACCGGTTTGGAGAGAAAGTCAAAGGCACCCAATTTAAGCGCCTCAACCGCCAGCTCGACATTGCCATAGGCGGTTACCACCGCAATAGGTAGCTGGGGATGGTTCTTTTGCACATAAGCCACGAGATCCAAGCCATTGCCATCGGGCAGGCGCATATCGGTTAAGCAGAGATCGAAGTGCTGTTGCTGGAGCTCGGCTTTGGCTTCGCCAACGGTTTCCACCGCTATCGTAGCAATGCGCATCTTTGCCAATGTCAGCTTGAGCAGTTCGCGTAGATCCAGTTCGTCATCAATGATCAGAACGGTTTTGTTCATTTTCTGCATTCCTTGGCAGTAGCTTTGCCGGATCAGAAAATACTATCTTGAAATAGGCTTCCGTCGGGCTTTTATACACATAGCTTAGTGTAGCGAAGTTGATTTCACAAAGTTCCCGAGCTATATAGAGGCCCAGCCCAACACCCTGTTTTTCCGTGGTAAAAAACGGTTCAAAAATTTTGTCTTTGTTAGCCGCCGATATGCCATCGCCGCGGTCGTAGATTTTTAGCATCGCCAGATTCATATCGGTCTGATAATCGAACTTAACCGCAACCCAGGGAAGGCCGGTTTTCTTCTCTGAGTGGCGCAGCCCGTTGCTGATCAAATTAACCAATACCTGCTGCAGTTGGCCGCCATCAAATGGCGCATTAACCGCCTGAGCAGAGCTGTCGACCTCAATCTGTGGATTATTGAACTGATTACTCTCTTGCACCTGAGTTTTAGTCAGCATGCAATTGTCATAGATATTGGTGACGCTGATTTGCGGCGCCTGCTGTCGTGAGAGTTGCAGAATATCCCGCACCAGATTATCCATTCGGCTGCTGTGGCGCAGCACCACGTCTACCAACTGCTGATCTGACTGGGCCAGGTTCGACTCCTGTAACAGCTGTGCGGCGTGGCTAATGGCCCCCAAGGGATTGCGGATCTCATGGGCGATACTCGAGGTCAGATGTCCGAGAGAGCTGTTCTTGAGCTGCTGGGCATGCTGCGAAAGAGTGCGTGCATCTTCAATAAATAAAATCGTATCGACAATCTCAGCACTGCGAATTTCACTAAAACTGATTTGCAGTGGAATAGCTGAGTTCTTGCACTCATAGGTCGGTAGCTGCCGCTGTGGATTGGCTTTCCAATCATGGTAATAGGGCAGCAGCTCGGCAACCTGATAAAGAGAGTCGCGGCGGGCGAGCAGCTTTTGGCTGTCGCTTGAACCCAGTAAAAGAGAAGCCCGCTCATTGAGCTGTTCGATACGAAAATCGCTGTCGAAGACAATAATGCCGGTGAGCATCTTATTGAACACTAAGTCATTGATTTGTTGCAGGCGGGTTGCCGCTCGGGATTCATTCTCGGCAAGTTCCTCAACCAGCGTCAAACGCTTGGCAAGGTAGATAAAGATCAGTGCCGTGCCAAACAGTAAAATACCAAATATGCCACTGGCCAAGACCTGGGCTTGGTCGCCGTTGCTGAGAAGAAATTCCGACATCGCAATCGATACCGGGATAAAACTGGCAATCGCAGCAATTGACAGGGCCAGTCGGGTACTGAGGAAGGTGCCGGATGCCGCCACCGTGACCATTAGCAGATAGCCCATGGACCCGGCCATGCCCCCGGAGCTGTAAAGCATCAGATTAATCGCCACAACATCCACCAGTAATATGCCGAAGAGCAGCGTTTCGTTGGGACGCCAGCGCAATAGGTGGAGCAGGGGCAGGTTGATCAGACTGGCGAGCAAATAGACTGCCGCGGTTACCGAGAACAGACCACTGTTACTGTCGGCAAAATAGATCGGAGAGGAATCTAATTGACCCAACCACAGCAGCAGTGCCGCTAGACATAGCCTGTAGCCGGAGTAGAACTTGAGTAACCTAGAGGGGGCGAGGCTGCCTTGCTGTGCTTCCTGCATAGTCAATTCTCCATCCAAATTGGAGTTAACTCAGGTACAGGTTTGTCGCTTGCGTCGACTCTGGACTGTTATAGCAAATTAATCAGGGTGGGCTTGATTAGATCAGTCGTAAATCGTCGCTATGGGCAAACGCTTGTGTTGAGTCTTATTATAAATAGCAATCAGCCGATCCTCGGCTTCTTGAGAGACGGCTTTGTTTTCAAGAAAATTATCAATTTCGTCATAACTCAGCCCGAGAACCTGCTCGTCGGCCTTCTGTGGCTTCAGGCATTCCAGATCCGCGGTAGGGGTCTTTATGACCAATGAGTCTGGAGCGCCCAGTGTTTTTGCCAACAGCCGAACCTGACGCTTGCTCAGGCCAAACAGCGGTGCCAGGTCACAGGCGCCATCACCAAACTTAGTATAGAAGCCAGTGATGTTCTCTGCCGAGTGATCTGTACCCAGCACCAAACCGCCGAGAATACCGGCGATCTCATACTGTGATGCCATGCGCGCACGGGCCTTGAGATTGCCCTTGGCAAAATCGGTGACCCCATCGCTCTGCGGGTGCAGGCCATTCTCAGTAAGCGTGTCACAGACACTCTCATGGATGCCGTCGGCACCGCTTTTAATATTTACCGTCAGGCTCTTGCTCGGCTGGATAAAGCTCAGTGCCACCTGGGCATCGTCTTCGTCCATCTGCACGCCATAGGGCAGGCGCACAGCGACAAACTGATAGTCACTACAGTCTTGTTCGGCATTTAACTGATCAATGGAGAGTTGTGCGAGACGGCCACAGGTTGATGAATCAACCCCGCCGCTAATACCCAGAACCAAAGTTTTACAGCCAGCGGTAGTGAGCTGAAGTTTGATAAAGTGAATTCTTCGTTGAATCTCAGATTGCGGGTCGATCTCTGGGATAACCCGCATTTCTTGAATAATAGCTGCCTTGTTCATAAGCTCCGAAACGACCCTTTGGACAGTGGAAAGTTAGTCGACTAGACCAAAGGTGATACGGTTCCAAATCGAGCGTGGTTCTTCTTTCTTGGCTTCATTGGTGGCAATCAGTTCGGCTTCGCGCACGGAACGATTGAAGATCGCCCGTGAGTCAAAGGCCGGGGGCTGCAAACGCTCGATCAGACCAAAGGTAATCTTACCTAAAAACGAATCGCCGCTGCCGATCAGGCGTTGATCAAAATCAAACTCACCAGAGGCATTCAGTGCCGGGTGCTCGGGATGGTTGGCGGCCAATACGGTCACCGCATTGTCAGACAGTTCCTGCATGCCCAACATCTGGTAACCCTGAGCCATCACCGCAAGGCCATCGGGAACCGCAGGAGTCTGCTGGAAGTTCTCAACCACAAAGCGACCGCGATTGGCTGCGGCCAAATAGGCGCCGCGGGAGAAGTAATAGTTAGCAACATGTATCTCAGCGCGGGCTAACTGATTGCGCAGGTTAACTAAGCGTTTGCGCGCATCGGGAGCATAGGGGCTGCTGGGAAAACGATTGAGCAGTTCCGAGAAAGTACCAAAAGCATCGCGAGCGGAACCAATATCACGGCGAGTGTTATCAGTCGGCAGAAAATTGTCGAAGGCGCTGGTTGACTGAGAGATCTCAGAGAGCCCTTTAACATAGAAGGCGTAATCGACATTGGGATGCTGCGGGTGCAGACGAACAAATCGGTCCGCGGCGGCAATACTCGAATCGTGGTCGCCGGACCTAAACTGGGCATACATTAATTCAAGCTGAGCCTGCTCGGCATACTTGCCAAAGGGAAACTGAGACTCCAGCAGCTCCAGGTTGCTAATCGCCACCGACCAGTTGCTCGAGTTTAAACTGCTCTGAATTTTTTCGTAAAAATCGACTTCGGTGTAGCCCGAGGTTTCGTCTTCAGCAGACTCGTCGTCGCCCCCTCCCAGCCAAGAGCATCCGGTGATAACAGACAAACTCAATATGAGTAAAATAATTGACCTGATTTTCATGTAATATTCCCAGCCTGAGAAAGTGTCGACGCGCTAGCGATGTAGTCGTGCATTTAACCACACAGCCTGCGGTAAACCAATCTGTGTGGATGATATTGCCACTGTTAAGGCGCTGGCAAACCAAATCAGCGCAGCGGCCCCCCGAAATTCAACGCTAGGACGACCTCGATTGACTGACTTAATAGACCGTTTAGACCGCTTAGACCGCTTAGACCGGATAGACCGGATAGACCGGATAGACCGGATAGACCGGATAGACCACATTGAACAAAAGGCAACCGTGTCTGCCAGCGATTGCGGCCGCCGCCTGGACCAAATTGCCGCCGAGCTATTTAGCGATTACTCGCGCTCGCGCCTGCAACTGTGGATTAAATCCGGCGAGCTCACCGTAGACGGAAAACAGCAATCACCAAAATTCAAACTGCTGGGCGGCGAAGAGATCGTGGTCTCGGCCCAGTTAAAAGCCGAGGGCGATTGGCAGGCCGAAGATATCCCTCTGAATATTGTTTTCGAAGATGACAGCATTATCGTTATCAACAAGCCGACTAATTTTGTTGTGCATCCCGCCGCCGGTAATCGCGAAGGCACATTGCTCAACGCGTTATTATTCCACTGCCCACAGTTAGAGTCAGTGCCCCGTGCTGGAATTGTCCACCGTCTCGACAAAGACACCACCGGCCTAATGGTGGTCGCGAAAAACCTCGCCGCCCACACCGATCTTGTTGCTCAGTTGCAGGCGCGCACCGTCAGTCGCGAGTATGAAGCAGTAGTCAGTGGCGTAATGACCGGAGGAGGGGTGGTCGATCAGCCCATTGGCCGACATCCGAAACAGCGAGTCAAAATGGCAGTGGTCAGAGATGGCAAAGAGGCCCGCACCCACTATAAAGTGGTCAAGCGCTTTGACGGCCACACCCATATTCGCCTAAAACTTGAAACCGGACGCACCCACCAAATTCGTGTACATATGGCCAGCATCAAATACCCGATTGTCGGCGACGACACCTACGGTGGCCGTTTCCGCATTCATAAAGGTGTATCCGATCAACTTAGAGATACCCTACAACATCTGGATCGCCAGGCTCTCCATGCCCGAGCACTGGGCCTGGTACACCCCGACAGCGGCGAGTACGTGAGCTGGGAGACTGAACTTCCCGAGGATATGCAGAACCTCTTGGCCGCCCTCAAGGAAGGCTAGAGTCTAAGTAGAGGTAGTACCTGTAGATAAAAGAGTCGCGACAAGCTGGGAGCAAACCGATGTCGATAGATGTAATAACCCCGCAGTGGCCAGCGCCCGCCAATGTCGGCGCAGCCATTTCCCTGCGCAGCGGCGGTTGCAGCAGCGCACCCTTTGATCAGAGCAATCTTGCACTGCATGTGCAGGATCAGCCTGAAACCGTTTTAGCCAATCGTCACAGCCTAGCCGAATCCCTCAAATTACCGGCACAGCCCCTGTGGCTCGATCAGGTTCATGGCACTGACATTATTTATGCCCCAGGGGTTTATGCACCAGAGTCTGCCGACACACCGCGAGCCGATGGCAGCTACAGCGACCAAGCTGGTGCAGCCTGTGTTGTATTAACTGCAGATTGTCTACCGGTATTGTTTTGTGATCGTGCTGGCACTCAGGTTGCTGCCGCCCATGCCGGTTGGCGCGGACTCTGCGGCGGCATACTGCGTAAAACCGTCGCCACTTTTAAGCAATCACCAGACCAGCTGCTAGCCTATCTGGGACCGGCGATTGGCCCTCAGGTATTTGAAGTGGGTGGCGAAGTATTGCAGGCATTTCTCGATCAGGCGCAAAACCCCCAGCAGCAACAGGCCATAAACGCAGCCTTTAGCGCCCAGAGATCTGCAGAGGGTAAATATCTGGCCGATCTCTACGCCCTGGCACGGGCTGAATTGAGCGCCTCTGGGGTCAGCCAAATCTACGGCGGCGACTACTGTAGCTACAGCGATTCAGAGCGCTTTTACTCCTATCGACGGGAGCCAAAAACCGGTCGCAACGGGTCACTTATTTGGCTCCGCGGATAGCCTCTGTCCACAGCGTAAAATTCCTCTATTTTTCCCTCGGATAAGACTTGATAACAGGGGGGTGTTCCATTAGAATTGCCGCCCTCTCGCAGAGGCTATTGGCTTCAAGAAAAAAAGCGACGGAATCTGGCTGCTAACTAACTGATGCGGCCACTATAAATTGGAGCAGAAC
>Ga0206127_1001704_pt1 | contig 23293 bp, 20 predicted proteins | sample Helgoland_Spring_6_FD_148646 | JGI IMG/M metagenome (GOLD analysis project Ga0206127, IMG submission 148646) | Pelagic subsurface seawater microbial communities from Kabeltonne, Helgoland, North Sea - Helgoland_Spring_Bloom_20160419_1 | ecosystem: Environmental > Aquatic > Marine > Epipelagic ...
TCAGCCTTCTGGGATATTGCCCAAGTATGTGCCTGTAAGTATTTTCTTTGGTTTTGCATTTATTCCGCTCATTGGTCTGTGCGGTTCGTGGTCTCTAACGCTAGGTTTTATTTCTTACTTGGGATTTTCTGGGACTCTGTCCGGGATATCGCTCCAAAGTGCTATCCAAATGGAACTGGAAGACAGTTTGCGTGGGCGTGTAATGAGCCTTTGGACCATGGCCGCAATTGGTGGTACCGCATTAGGCGCAGTTGTTTTAGGATGGTTCACTGATTACCTGGGGGTAGTGCCGGCGCTTGGATTGACTGGTTCGCTTGGTTGTTTGTTATTGATTATCTTACTGCGTATTGCCGATAATTAAGCCAACTCGGGCATTTTTAATCAAAAATTCCACAAATTCCCTCTTAAATTTTTGAACAAAACATCTTTATTGTTGGTAATCTACAAATGAAACGGTTTAGTGATAACAATGCAACAAGCTCACGATTACCTGGCCGAGGTTGACGAATTGTCAAATTTGTTGCGCGATCAACTCGAAAGTATCTTTTTTAAAAAAACTCTTTTTAAATCGTGGACTGTGAATGACGTGATTGGACATTTATACATGTTTGATTTGGCAGCTTTAAAGTCACTGCAAAACGAAGATGAGTTTTTACAGATCTATTCAAACGTTTCATCTCATCTAAATCAGGGGATGTCACTTTTAGAGAGCCAATATCCTTTTTTGAATGACCTTAGTGGGAAGAATTTGTTTGAGCGGTGGTATGGTAACAGCAGGAAATTGGGGGTGGCTTTTGCTCATGCGGACCCCAGTGTGCGTCTTAAGTGGTTTGGACCAGAAATGAGCGCCAAATCGAGTATAACTGCGCGTCAAATGGAAACATGGGCGCATGGTCAAGAAATATTTGATGCTTTGGGAGTAAAGCGTACCGCGCATGATAGAATAAAAAATATTTGCCACCTTGGAGTCGCTACGTTTGTTTGGAGTTTCACTAATAGAGGCCTTAAAGTTCCAGACCACATTCCGTATGTTAGGTTAATCAGTCCCTCCGGGAAGATATGGGAATGGGGTGAAAGCGTATCACCGTCATCGATAAAGGGAAAAGCATCGGAGTTTGCCGAAATAGTGACGCAAGTTCGTAATGTTAAGGACACGGGGCTAACATCCGAGGGTGCAACTGCGAAAAAATGGATGAAAATAGCCCAATGCTTTGCCGGACAGCCTGAAAATCCTCCGGCCAAAGGCAGTAGATTTAAGGTGACGCAAGAAAATTTTGGGGTTTAGCTAACCTTCGAATACAAAGCTTTAGATGCAATTCAGACGCTATGGATTTTGCCAGATTATTAATATTAAAAAGGTTGCACTCGGCCTTTGGGTCACTATTCCTTTGCTTATTCACGCGCTTACATTTTTCAATAACTAACAATTTCGGCTTGACCTTCAATCCGTTTTGCTGCGCATGATATTTTCATGCGTTTGCAAGAAGATAATGATAGTCCTGCGGGCCTCGCATTTGCGGTCTCAGCGTATGTCCTTTGGGGATTTCTACCGCTGTATATGAAGCTGTTGGATCATATTCCAGCATTGGAAATTGTAGCTCATAGAGTTATTTGGTCTGTCCCTATTGCTGGTTTGGCTTTGCTAGTTATGGGACGTACGTCTGATTTGCGAGCAGCATTGTCCAGTCCTCAAGCAATTTCAATGGGCGCTGTTACAGCGGCTCTCATAGCAGTGAACTGGGGCATTTACGTGTGGGCGATCAGCTCTGGTCATGCCTTAGACGCCGCTTTAGGATACTATATTAATCCACTATTTAGTATTGCTCTTGGAACTTTGTTTATGGGTGAGCGACCGAATAAATGGCAAATAGTTGCCATTGCTTTGGCGACTTCCGCGGTTGTTGTTTTAACATGGGCTGCAGGCAAGCTGCCATGGGTTGCCATCGGACTATTTATGAGCTGGGGATTTTATGCTCTTTGTAAGAAAAAATTGCCAATCGGACCAAACCAAGGGTTTTTACTGGAAACACTGATATTATTACCATTTGCGCTCTTGATAGCGACTTGGTATGCCGTTCGCAACGAGAGCCATTTTTTCACTTTAAGCTTCGGTGATGGCTTTCTCTTGCTAGGCTGCGGCTTAGTAACAGCAGTTCCTCTTATGCTATATGCAAATGGTGCTAAACGATTGCGCCTAACTACCATCGCGATATTACAGTACATCGCACCAACTATGATCTTTTTATGTGCAGTATTTGTTTTTGAAGAACCGTTTGGACGGGAGCGTATGATTGCTTTCCCAATGATTTGGCTAGCTTTAGTCGTCTATTCAGTCTCTCTAATTAATCAAATGAAAAAAGAGGTAGCTTAGAAGATTTTAAATCTGTTTTAATTGATTTTATCCAGTGCGGCTGGCGTTCATTGACAGATAGGAAAAGAAAAAAGCACTAGAATAAACCAGTCCAGTTTGCAGCAACGCGCGGGCGTGTGACGGAGGTGTCATCTATGTTGACGTAAAAGCGAATGTTGCGATGTCACATCTGCAAAAATTGTTTAGCTTCAAAATTATTCTTAACGGCGCTACTATTATAACCATATCTTTATTTGACTTAAGCTTGGGCAAAGCGTTGGAGATCACAAATGATCAAAAACACTGAAATAATACATAACTTTAATCAACAATGCTTTGTAGTGACGGGTGGTGCGCAAGGCCTCGGCTGAGCAATCACTCGAAGACTGGCCGCATCAAATGCAACAATTGCCATCTGGGACATAGTTACAGACGCAATTGCGCAAATGAAAGAGCAACTAGGTAGCAGTGTCGAAATCTTCGAAGTAGATATTTCAAACAAAACCTCAGTCGCAACGGCCATGGCAAATACGATTGATTGGTCCGGTGTTGTACATGGTTTAGTAAATTCTGCAGGAATAGCGGGGCCGAATGCACCGTTATCCGACTATCCTATTGATGCATGGCGTCAGATTATGCAAATTAACGTAGATGGAACCTTTCTAATCAACCGTGCGGTAGTTCCTCTGTTACAAGCTCAGGGCTATGGTCGTATAGTAAACATAGCTTCTGTAGCCGGCAAAGAAGGCAATCCAAATGCTTCAGTATATTCGGCATCAAAGGCTGCGGTAATAGCAATTACAAAATCTTCGGGTAAAGAACTGGCCGAGTTCGATATCGCAGTCAACTGCGTCACGCCAGCAGCTGCGCGCACCCGAATTTTTGATCAAATGAGCCAAAACCATATCGATTATATGTTGTCAAAAATTCCCCGCGGTCGGTTCGTCGAACTTGAAGCAACATCGGCAATGGTATCCTGGCTATTATCCTCCGAAAACAGTTTCACTACCGGTAGTGGTTTTGATCTCAGCGGTGGTCGTGCAATGTATTAACGTAATTGACCAATGTAATCTCTGGTGGGGTATTTTCAGAGAAATGGGAAGCCTACAGATTGCTACCGCAGGCTCAACCCAAGCACTCAATAAATGTCTCGCTAAGCTAGAGTAGCGGCACGGTTGAGGTGAATTGTTAGTATTTTTTCATCCCTAAACGCTGTAGACCAACGTTATTCACTTCAACAGATTTTATCTGACATTAGCTCTTAACCGTTAACTGCTACCAACAAAAAGTGTTGCCTGCCTAACGCGCAAATGAATATATTGCAAAATTGAATAGCGCCACTATCTATCGCTTCGAACACTGGAGGTAAATATGACGGTACAGACCCATAATTTTGAAGCAGATACAGGTAAAATTCTGAACATCGTGATTAATTCACTATATTCAGACAGAGACATATTTTTACGTGAATTGTTGTCTAATGCCTCAGATGCAATACACAAAAAAAAGTTTCTCGCCCAGACACAACCACAACTCCTTAATGATTCAGCAGACGAGATTTGCGTTCATATAGACGAAAAGAAAAAAACGGTCGAAATCATAGATACTGGCATTGGATTGAGTGCGGATGATCTTGTAGAAACACTGGGAACAATAGCACGCTCTGGGACTTCTTCGTTTTTAGACAGTATTAGTGAAGCAGCTGATAATAAAGATGCTGCAAAAACACTTATTGGTAAATTCGGTGTGGGATTTTATTCTGCTTTTATGGTCGCCGAAAAAGTTGTGGTCACCACTAAAAAGGCTGGGGAAGAAGATACAAACACTTGGGAGAGTGATGGTCAGACGGGATATAAAATTACTGCCTTCAATAATGACCATGTCACAGGTACTTCTATCAAACTGTTCTTGCGCAAAGATGCCAAAGAGTATGCTGACGTTCAAAGGCTCAAGTCACTCATAAAAAAGTACTCAGATCATATTCTTATACCTATTTTTGTTTCTACAGAGGATGCGGAAAAGGAACAATCTAATAGCGCACAAGCACTCTGGACAAAATCACCTTCTGAAATATCGACGGAAGAGTATTCAGAATTTTACAAAAGCAGTTTGGGCGCTTTCGATGAACCCTTTATCACTCTACATAACAAGACTGAGGGGTCCATCGACTTCACTAATTTGCTGTTCGTCCCAAAGACAGCGCCTTTTGATCTGTTCGAGCCAGAACGCAAAACAAAGGTTAGTCTATACATCAATCGTGTATTCATAAGCCAAGATGTAGACAGTGTAATTCCAACATGGTTACGTTTTGTAAAAGGCATCCTGGACACAACGAGTCTCGATTTGAATGTCAGCCGAGAAATGGTGCAAAACAGCCCAGTCATCAAAAAAATCGCAAAGTCTGTAACCAAAAAGATCCTGTCTGAACTTAAAAAGAAGTTGAAGAAGGACAAAACTGAATACGATGCATTTTGGGATCAATTTGGCAAAGTTCTAAAAGAGGGTCTTTATGAGGACTTTGAAAATCGTGAAAAAATTGCTGAACTTACCCGGGTCTATTCTCTGAAACATGAAAAATTCATTAGCCTTGATGATTACATTGACGAAATGGGCGAAAAACAGGACAAGATTTACTATTTGGCAGCCGATACCCTGAAGCAGGCCAAATCTAGTCCGCACCTAGAAGCTTTCAAAGCCAAAGGAGTTGATGTCCTCCTAATGACTGATCCAATTGATGCATTTTGGATGTCTCAAATGGTATTCTATAAAGAGAAGGCGTTCTTATCCATATCACGTGATAAATATGACCTCTCAGAATTAGATAACGAATATGCACCAGAAAAATCTGATAGCGAAGAAATCAATACACTCACAGCATTGATCAAGGATTGCATAAGTGATTTGGTAGAAGACGTTAAACCTACAACAGCATTGGTGGAAAGCCCGGTCAGGTTAGTTGCAGGTGAAGGTGGGTTAGACTTCAACCTTGAACGAATTCTCAAAGCACAAAACCCTGACTTTGAGGGTGGAAAGAAAGTACTGGAAGTAAATTGCAATCATGACCTCGTGCAAAAAATTCCATCACTTTCTACTGAATTGCAAAAAGCTGTAAGCAGAATTTTATTTGAACAAGCGCGGGTACTGGACGGTGAAATGCCATCAGACCCTCAGCAATTCTCAAAAGATCTCATTGCGTTGGGAACTGCCCTGTAAGCAAACTAGTAGTCGCTATTCCATTTTTTAGCGGCTACGTACCTATGTTGACTATGGGAGGGCAAAGGTGCTCCACCCATAGTCACGCATCAATTTCAAGCTGAACCGCGCCGCTGCTCTCGCTGCGTGACGTCAATTATTGAGCGCATAGATTCAGGCTGCGCTAGTAATCCGATACGGGTTCTCATTCGTCTGACAGCACCAGTTCAATCTGACACTACCCTCTGTCATTCTCGCCAGGCCCAGCTTGCGGCTCCCGCCACCCTAAAGAAAGTACCACCCCGACCAGCGTTGCAACAGCAGCACCTACGATCAAGCTTTGGCCAAAAGAAAAGTCAAAAACGACATAAGAAACCCCCACAGAAACAATGCTAAACAGTGCGGCTACAGCAATTATTCCAGAGGACTTAGGTGCAGTATCTTTCATTTTAAACTCCAACAATCTTACTTCATGGAAACAGAAAACATCATTTAGAGTCATAAAACAAGAATTTTGGACAAATGCATATCAAAGTGTCTTGAGATTCAATGGGCAAATTTGTCGCTCACCTAGATGCACAAAAGCCCCACATCGTTATCCCTCTATGCTGCAATTTCCAGTTTTGATCACATAGCCTTAAACGTAGTCTGTAGTCCCATTAGAGCCAAACCTTCATTAGAGCCTTTACGAGCTAAACCCCACCACAGACCGTTTTAGAATGGCTTTCCAGTTACACTGGGTGCAACAATCACGTAGACTTTAGCCAACAAAGCAGCAGCTATGATGATTGGGCAGATTTGTGTGGTTCGGTTCTGCATGGGTAGAGTTTATTACAGATGAAAGCTGTGTAGGAAGCGCAAACTTTCTAGACCAGCGCCTAATCACACTATCATATTCAACGTGATAACTCTGATGCCGCCACTTGGGTGAGCGCCACTACTGAAAGATATACTTTTTATCGTCACTCTAAGGCTGGTGGCGGCCATGTTTCGCACCCCGTCAAATGTTTCTACAACCACTTTGAGATTGGTCTGAAAGTAAGATCCAATGTCCAGACATCAATTTCATTGTTTTAAATTTTGTAACCTACCATGCCATAACTGATACCAGATCGTTCACGAAAGCTCAAAAATGCGAAGCACAAAAACAATCCATGTCGTGTCTTGTCACGCCGAAGGCGAAGTCGGAGACGTCATCGTTGGAGGGGTAGCGCCACCGCCCAGTGAAACGCTTTGGTAACAACGCAACTGGATTGCAAAAGATCGAACTCTACGCAACTTTCTTTTGAATGAGCCACGAGGCGGTGTATTCCGTCATGTGAATTTATTAGTGCCAGCCAAACATCCTGAAGCTCAGACGGGCTGGATCATAATGGAACCGGAAGACACGCCACCGATGTCCGGCTCAAATTCGATTTGTGTTGCCACGGTGCTGTTGGACGGTGGAATTGTTCCTATGGTCGAACCCGTAACAGAAATGGTCCTTGAGGCACCTGATGGCCTCATCCGCGTCCGGGCAAACTACCGTCACGAGAAGGCTCGGAGCATCACGGTTCAGAACGTACCTTCCTTCGTGGGTGAACTTGCGCTTAAATTGACTGCGCCTGGATTTGGGAATACTATGGTAGATAATGCCTATGGTGGTGATAGCTTCGTTGTCGTAGACGCGGCGCGGCTTGGCCTCAACCTAGACGCTTCATGCGCAGATCGTTTGGCCAAACTTGGTGTGCAAATCACCAATGCCGTTAATGAGTAACTGAACTTTCACCACCCCGAAAATAGTCAATGGGATCATTTTTCGTTTTGTCTTTTTGCTGGACCGTTGGAGCGTGAAGGCAATCAACTGCGTACAAAAGCTGCCGTGTCGATTCAGCCAGGAAAAATCGATCGATCGCCAACTGGAACTGCCTTGTCTGCTCGAATGGCATTGCTGCATCATTCCGGACTAATCGGGATTGGAGACTCTCTTACGGTCCAATCCATAATTGGCTCTGAGTTTCAGGGAAAAATATCAGATACAACAACGGTTGGTGACAAATTTGCGATTATCCCGGAGATTACTGGTGCTTGGGTAACCGGCACCCAGCAACATCTGCTTGATCCAGATGATCCTTGGCCTGAAGGTTACCGCTTGGCTGATACATGGCCATCTTTCGGATCAACGTTATAGGGCGTCATTCGAACCTGTCAGACGAATAAAACTTCATATCGGGTCGCTTCTGAAGCTTAAACCTATGTGGTCAATAGTTGACATCATGCAGCTAGCGCGGCGCCCTGTGCGTCTCACCCAGTTTCAGTCCAGCCAAACATTCAAATTAAATACTTTTAATTCAATTATTTGAATAAATGGAAATGTATTTCTTGACTTCTCTGCCAAAAATAGCACGCTAATGATTTTATAACTGTGGAGTATCGCAATGATGACAACGCTTAATTTATTAAAGCTGAGCGTTATTCTTTCCTTTCTTGCAACCGCGCCTTTTGCTCAGACTGGAGGTGAGCGGATCAGCTTAGCTGGAACCGTTGTTGCAGACAACATGACTGGGCTGTCTTATCGCGTTCGTGGTTGTATAACGTCCATTTCAAAAGAGGCTACAAACACAGGCATCGCTGCTATTAACCAGGAACTTATTAAGTTGGACGATCGTGTGGCTAAGATGGCAGTAGCAACGGCCTTAGCTCGAGTTAAAGATTTAGAGGCTGAAGTCGGCGATAGCGAATTCAGTATTACCACAGTCCACGCAGAAATCATTCGTGTCCAAGAAGAGCAAAACTTTGTGGTGCAAGAATTTGAGAGGACTCGTCTCTTGTTTCAAAGAGGACTCGTGAATGAGACTACTTTGGAAGCGGCAGCGCGGCGCAAAATGGAGGCAAGCTTCGCCTTGGAGAGGGTACAAGAGGACTTGCAACGCGCTCTGTCTGGAAAATCGCGCGCAGAAATCGCTTTGGATATTGGGCTTTTAGAGCTGGATGCTCGTCAGTCTGACCTCGAAGAATTAACAATCCAAGCGCCCTTCAGAGGAGTTTTATTGAATTTTAATCCAAAAGTTGGTGACTGCGTATCACAAGGCGCCTTAGCGGCACAGATTTATAAGCCAAACGACAAGAGCGTAGAGACCTTTGCATTCATGAACAACCTTGTTGATGCAAACCAATTTGGCCTTACTATAGGGAACCCCGTGCAGGTGATCCGTGTGAATGGTGAGAGCTGTCCAGGAAAAATTTCGCTCGTAGGAACGGAGGCGAATTTGGAAACCCAGAGTGTCAAAGTCAGAATAAAATTGGATCCCAATTGTGCAGTTGAAATGTTCTTGAATGAGGGCGTCAAAATAGACCTCACACCTAACGCAAGATGAATTGTCATAACAACATTTGGACCTGTCAAAATAAATGGAGCAATTTTGCTCAAAAATCATTCTCGTGAGCACGCTTGGCATAAATTATCAGCGAAGTGTGTCAGGAGTTTTGCTAACCAAATAAGAACTCGCATCGGAATACTGGCGCAGCCTGAATCTATGCGTTGACAGATAGGTCCATTCGGATGATGCGCTCAACGACTTTCGCGCCAAATTCCTGTTTGAGGCTCGCGATTGCAGCCTCGGATTTTTCAGCCGAGGGGTTTAGCATCACCACCTTCGCGTTCTTCTTGAGCAGCGCGCGCGACCTGAAAGCCTGCACTAATGTTGGCTCCGGTGATGGCGTAGGTCTTATCTCACTGGTCGCATAGGCGCTCAGGTATCCAGCCTTTGGGTCCGAATGTCGTATCTACCATTTTCTTTCTCCTGACAGTCCAAGCTGGCGGTTTGGTATGTTATTGATCGAAGACATAGATAGAGCTTAGCAGTGAGTATCAATAGGCTAAAATTCTCTCAATTATTTTCTGCATTATGGTTGCAATTTTCGCACCGGTCCTGTCATCTCGAGCTTGAGGACAAGTTGAACAATACGATACTTTTACTCCTTGCGCGGAACTCATAATAACTCGACCTAAGATCGAAACATGACTCTCGATATGGTCTAACCAAGCATCCGAGGGGGAATACAATTGTCTGGACAAACATCCGAGGTCATTTTTCACGCTTACTTGCAATCCCCTGTCGCTGAAAAAATTCGAGTTATTTTCGGCATGAAAGAAATTGCGTGGCGTAATGTCGAAATTCCGCGCCTACCGCCGAAACCAATGTTGATTGCGCTAACCGGCGGTTATCGGCGCACACCTGTCATGCAAATTGGTGCCGACATCTACTGTGACAGTCAATGTATTATTCGCGAAATTGAACGACGGTTTCCGTCTCCCACCGTAATGCCGACATCAGATCAAGGCTTAATGTGGTGCCTCAGCCGATGGACTGATGGAGCATTATTCGACCAAACCGTACGCCACATTCTTGGCGCAGCTGGCGAGCAATTAGACTCAGAATTTGCTGAGGATCGTGGGCGGCTTTACCTCGGAGAAGATTGGGCTTTAGCTCTCAAGCAAGCCAACGCCGACCTGCCTCATTTAGTGTCACAAGTGCGTGCACCACTGTCATGGCTAAACGCACAAATGTCGGATGGGCGAGCGTTCTTTCTCGGCCCACAACCAGCAGCGATTGACGCACAGTTCTACCACCTAGTCTGGTTCTTGAGGGGCCGTTGGGCGGGCGGGCCATCATTTCTATCAGAATTCAAAGACCTTGTTCGCTGGGAGGCTAATGTCAAGGATATTGGCCATGGCACTTGCACCGATATGAATCCGCAGGAGGCGATTTCGCGCGCTAAAACTATGGAGCCGACCGCTGATACAGGTTTAGCACCTAACGAGCCGTTGGGCCTCTCTGTGGGGCAGAAAGTGACCGTACAGCCAGATGTGAATGGAGGCGAGCAACCCGTAGGAGGAACCTTACACTATGCTGATGCCGAAACCGTCATCATCAAACGTTCAGCTGCAGACGTTGGGCATGTATGCGTCCATTTTCCACGCTCTGGCTATCGAATAAACATACTGTGATGAGCTTCACTCGTAAAAAACGAGCCATAGTCTAAAATACAGAAGGTATCTTTGAAGACAGTTGAACAAATATCAACTCGGTTTAACCTCTGATCAACGGTTACGAAGGCGCTTGAACATGGACATAAGTAAAATAGCTAAGCAACAATTAGCGGATTACAGGCGTATCAACCCTGGCACTTGTTTTAATAAAGACGACTTTATAGCCTAAGCATCAATGAAGCCTACGCCGTACAACAGGCTGTGGTTGGCTTGAGGTTAAAGGAGGGTGAAAAAGTAATCGGTTATAAATTGGATGTACTGGCCCTGGAACAACAAAAATTTTTGGTATGCGGGGGCCCATTCGAGGCACTTTGTTCGAAAGTGAGGTTCATGAAAGCGGTGTAGAGTTGAGCGCCAACCAGTTTTGCCATCTTGCTATCGAAGCAGAAATGGCAATCAATGTTGGAGAAAACGGAATAATCAAATCAATCTTTCCAGTAATTGAATTGCATAATTTTGTGTTCCGAGCACCACAGAAATCATTGCCAGAGGTGCTCGCAAACAACAGCCTTGAAAAGGGTATAGTTTTATCAAAGAACAATTGGCAAACCTCGGTAAAGGTATACTCAGAAACATCTGTCCTATCGTTAGAAATAAATAGGTCAGAAACTGATTCTGGCGCCATGTGGCCGATGGGAAATGGGCCTCAATCTTCGCTTGATTGGCTTGAAAATCATTTAGGAGACCATGATTTAAAGTTGAAGACAGGGGGTATTATTTTAGGAGGTAGGGCCCGTAGGTTGCATAAAGTACAATCTGGAGATCGCATCAAAGTAAAAATTAATGGCAAAATTGCTGTCCAATGCACTATTGCTCCACGCACAAACTAAAACACCTTAACGCTCTGTCATGCCGGTCAAATGATACATGGTGTTGTACATTAGGCTCTAGAAGCAAGTAAAACAGCAGTCCGCTAATCTCGAAAGATGCACCCAAAGCAACTTTGTTTCATAAATAGGGCGACGAGCATGATTGCTTATTCTAATCGTTCTATCCATTTTTGAATAACAACTACTAGAAAACCACTAACCGGCTTCTTGGGTAGCTAGAAAATTCTTAATATCAAAAATAATAAGTATAATTAAAAAATAAAGTAGCGTTCGGTTTAACGAAATAGCCACTATTGTTCAGCGCATGGAATCAGGCTGCCCCAACAATCTGATGCGAGTTATCATTTGTCTGACAGCACCAGCTGGCGTCCTGTGACACTATGATGGACAAATTTGAAAACAGTCTGCGGGCCTGATTTATGGGGCGAGTTCAGGGCCATATAGTAGTGGCAGTGGACACTCAATACAACGTTGCGAGAGATGTGGTGACCAAGTGTTTAGCCACTTTGCAGCTATAGGCACTGATCAGATACTGGTGTTTAAGACAACAACTTTGGATAATGCCAAAAGTTTCCCACCATTAGCGCACATCTTTATGAGGAGTAAGCTTTCTTGGGTTGAGCTTGGGACAGATATTCCCTCATTTGATGAGTTTTACGATAGGGATGAGATGTACTCAAAGACGAATTTGGAGCGCCGCTCCAAGTTCAACCAAGTCTCCCTCTAAGCGACAGCATCTGTGTGAGAGTATATGTGTATATTTCCACCGTACCCCCAGTGGCCCACGCATGAGGGTGTTGAATGAGTTACACCTGATGTTTTGCGTTTACTAGCAGTAAGCGTTGATGCAGCACGTCCTTTGTTAACGCATGAAGCTTTGCGTTCAGCCTGTCGTTTTGTTTTAGTCCATCTAGCTCAGATTGCGTCAGGCTATAGGGATCATCCTCCAGCTTAAGCCGTAGGGTCATATCGTTCCACACGGTGGTGATGATAAGGCGTTCGTTATCTGTCATACCCACTAGAACGACAGCTAAGGGATTTATGTTAGGTGTTGCTCAAAGCGAATGCCAGTACCAATAGACCCTGCTCTAGTGGTTTAAGGTAGAATGGTTCCAATAGGGTTAACTATAGGTGTTTATGGTGCAATTTACTACATAGTCTATTACTCTATTGGGAGAATTATAATGATCATTGGTCTAGCGAGGACATCAACACTTTAGCAGATTGCTGGCCTTGAAGCTCAAGTGCGTGACTTAGAAGTTTACGGTTGTGAACGTGTCTTTAAAGAGCAGGTCTCATCTGTAGCTTAGCGTGAACAGCTGGAGGCGGCACTCAATACGTTGCGTGAAGGTGACAAACTCGTTTGTACGAAGCTGGATAGGTTGGCTCGTTCCGTCCAGCACCTTGGTCAAATCATAGAGCGTATCAACTCAGCAGGTGCATCACTGGTGATATTGGACATGGGTAGGACTGCTGTTGATACCTCCAACCCAACAGGGAAGCTGATCTTGAATGTTATGTCCTCCGTGGCACAGTTCGAGAGGGAGATGATGCTGGAGCGCCAACGTGAAGGTATCGCCAAAGCGAAGGCTGAGGGTAAATACAAAGGGCGCAAGCCAACTGCTCGTGCCAAAACTGATATGGTTAAGCTGACGTTGGATGAGGGTGTCAGTAAAGCTCAGATCTGCAGGGACTTGCAGATAAGCAAGACAAGCTTATATCGCATCATTAGTGCGATAAGGGCTTAAGAAAAACATGAAGTACATTGATGAGGTTTGCTCTGTTTTGAGTGATGAAGTAGAGCGCCGTTACCTGCGCAGTCGTGATATTTGGCAGACGCTAACTGACGAGGTGTCTGCGGCTGATGAGGCAACTACAGCGCAAATCCAAAACGCTGAGCAAGCCCATAAGGAATACATCAGAGCGTCTAAGGAATACTTAGCTATAGCGTTCAAGAAGAAGTTCTTAGAGCGTTAGGCGAGAGAATAAAAAAGCCCCGTCTCCGGGAGTGGTGACGGGGCTTGGCTGAAAAGGACTAGGTATATTTTTGAGACTACATGATTTCCGCCAAATGTGCAATAAAAATCTGTTTCTCACTGTAGTATTTTGTGATAATGTCATCGCTGTAGCCAATGAGAGTGATGACAAATTATGAACTCCAGACTAAAAGTGTTGACCGAATTGCAGTTTATGGTGAGCGGCCTTGAGGCGGATCTTGGAATATCTGACATGAGTGAGATAGAGCGAAAAGTACTTTTATGTCTCTCTGATGTCTATGCACAGACGGGTGTGGCCGCAACAGGTGCAATTCTTTCTCACTCCTTGCTCAGCACATTTTCTAGGCCTTCATTGTTTCGTGCGCTAAAGGCTCTAGAAGCCGCTGGTAAAGTCACCAAGGTGACAGAAAAACGTGGTTATTACGCCCCGACTGCTTAGCTGACGCTGCGGTGCTGACGAGAGGGGGCGACCTATGAAAGACGCATTTTTAGCACTTTTAATCGTTAGCGTTGCTTACATTGTGACTTTCTCTCTCACATTCGGGTTTGTATTCCCTCTACAACAACTCTTGCTCAGCGGCATATCCACCCAAGTCGGTTTGCTGTTTTTGCCGCATGGAGTGCGAGTGCTAACGCTTTACTTCTACGGTTGGCGAGGTATGTTCTATCTTTTACCGTCGAGCTACCTGATGATTTTATTATCTGTCGAGCAAACGGGACAAGATTTGTTGGCGCCAATAGTTAGTTTGATGTGCTGTTACTTCGGTATCCAAGCCATTCGATTGGTATTTTCAGATACCATAAGCGCATCTCTCAAGCGCCAAGACTGGAAACTCATGGTTTTAGGCGGGGTAGCAGCGTCAATCTTTAATGGGTTGGGGCTCTCATTACTTAATCACAGACAGGACAATGTTGTTTCTAACTCTACTAAATTTTTTGAGGTTTTAGGATACGTAACCGGCGATGTTTTAGGGCTCGTTGTTTGCCTGGCTTTCGTGGTTTATTCTTTTCGTATGGTAAGGCATCTCAAACTTATGTCTGATTATTAGGGGTAACTCGCAACGGTGTAAGCGCATGAGGGTTGACAGTTAGGACGAAAGCTTTATGAGTATCATTTAGATACCTAGATGGTGCTTGTGATGCGATTATTTTTGATACTTGGTATATTCGCACTCATTGGATGTTCTGACCTCTCTCAAATAGCACCGTACCAAGGGGGCGAAGAAAACAGCCGCTATCGTTTTACTTACACCGTAATGCCCGAACAAAACTGCAATACGACATACTTGACCGCAAAGCTTGTTGGCAGTCGTATCTTACATCCAAGTGCCAAACTGTGCTTGTATCTTTGACCTGCTAAACATCAGCATTGAAACGTAAATGACCAAGCTCTCAGCCATCCCACAGCACCAATTCAACATCACCTGCGGCCTTTGTAAGCACCATACTCTTCTAGAGGTAGCAAACCTGTTAGCTGTCGCGGGAGGCGATACCACAGCCCATGAGGTACGTCAGAGAGCCAGATGCAATAACTGTGGCGTGAAGGGTAACAACACCTATCAGATCGTTTATACGGGTAACTCAAGTGGTTGGAGACTACGCCCCTTGATATTGTGATAAATGGTGTTGGGGTTAGGTGAGCCACGGATGATTTATACCGTTTGATACTGCCAGTCGTTTTTCCATAGACGGCATGGAGCAATATTCTGCGCCAATATCACGTTGCTAGCGTCCTGTTATAAAGTCGTTCATTTCTTTTGAGCCAAACCCATTCTTTGAAGAATATTAAGAGTTGAAGTTGGCAGAATTTTGGGCAGCTTTGTATTAGCACTCGTTCTATTATCTATCCGGGAACTACCAAAGCTATATTGAAAATCTTCGTCATAAACTTCTCGCTCTGCCCGAGACATCTGCGAAACTTTTTTACCAGCAAATGATTTTCTTAAAGTCTGCTTTTCATCTTCAGTCATTAAAGATTTTACCCTCTTATTTCTTTACAAGGCTACCAGCAGGTTTGTTTAAAGCAATATCTACCACTCACCTAAGCCTGACCATGTCGTTTTGAGACTACAAAAGCAATCTCATCAGCACTTATATTAGCTTTATACAAGGGTGATGGCTTTGTCAGACTAAACCACCTTGCCTGACGCTGATGCGGGACTAAACTACTCAATTATGCTTTATGTGAGATTTCCACTTTCACTTGGGAATGTGGAAGACCTTCTTCATGAACGTGGCGCAGATGTTAGCTATGAATACGTTAGACCTTGGTGGCATAGATTTGGCTCTCAATTTGCACGTCAGATCAAAAAGCGCAGGGCAGAAGGAATGAGATCCAGTAATTGGAAGTGGCACCTGGATGAAGTCTTTGTGAAGATAAATGGGGAAAGGCATTAGCTATGGCATGCAGTGGATCATGAGGGTGATGTGTTAGCAAGCTACGTCACCAAAAAGAGAGACAAGAAAGCCGCTTTGAAGTTCATGAAGAAATCTATGCGGCGCTATGGATCACCCAACGAGATCGTTACAGATAAGCTTCGCTCCTACAGTGCAGCAACAAAAGAATTAGGCTGTTTAGAAAAGTAAGTTGTCAAGCGGTGGGCTAATAACAGAGTTGAGAATTCACATCTGCCGTTTCGACGACGAGAAACGGCAATGATTCGGTTTAGGCGCATGCAAAGTCTACAGAAGTTCGCCTGAATCCACGCCTCGTTTCACAATCTGTTCAACTCACAAAGGTCACTCTAAAAACGTAGTACTTTCAAGCATAACCATGACGCTACTCTCACCGAGCGGCGTTCCTCACCGATCTCATAGAATTGGCTATTAATTGAATACTGATGCTTGGACTACTTAGTCTGTCAACACCCAAAATGACTGCTGCTGAGTAGCGCGCGAAGGTCGGCTTTTAGGAACGCCGTTCATTTATTGGCCCGTCAAACGACCTCAGGCCTCCGAAACGACCTTGCTCAGATCGATAGATCAGATAACCTTAGTATCGGTATTTTTTATCAAGGTGACGAAAGTGATCAAAAGTCAAATCACATTCAAGCAGCTAGAGGCTTTTGCTTTCATCGTTGATGCTGGTACGTTTCGTGCTGCAGCCTCTGCACTTGGAACGACCCAGCCAAATATTTCTGCCCGCATCAATGCGCTTGAAATTGCGCTTAATGTCACCTTACTAATCCGCGATGCCGGTTCTGTGCGTTTGACGGCAGATGGTGAGAAAGTACTTGTGAAAACACGCGAGGTTTTGTGGGCTGGGGAAGCTCTCATAGAAGAAGCTGGTCGTCAGGAATTGATAGAAGAAACCTTGCGGCTTGGCGTGACAGAGCTTGTGGCCTGTACGTGGTTGCAGGGTTTCCTTCGTTTGACGCGAGAGGTGTACCCCAAGTTGCGAATCCAGCTAGAAGTCGATCTTTCAACAGCAATTGAGGCAAGGTTGATGGAGGGACAGCTTGATCTGGCGCTTCAAACTGGACCGTTCAAATCAAAGACGTTCACAAGCGATGCCTTGGGTCAAGAAAACTATTGTTGGGTCGTGAATTCGGATCTGATCAATCAGATTAGCGCAAAGCCCACCTTAGCCGAGCTATTTGATTTAACGATCTTGACCCACGCAAAACACACACAGGCATGCGCAGCTTTGCACAGCCTTGCAACAGAGCGTGGATTGCGAAACGAAAGAATTGTTCATTCTAGCGCTTTGTCAGCATGTGTGCCAATGGCACTTGAAGGGCTGGGCGTCGCATTATTGCCTGAACGGCTTGTGGCCTCTGAGTTGGCATCAGGTGAGCTACACTGGGTGGGGTCTGATTGGCTGCCTGCCCCTTTGTTTTTTTATGCGCGCTACGCACCAGCTAGAGCAGCGCTTTATGTAGAAAAAGCCGCGCAGATCGCAAAAGCTGCGATGCGAGGCTGATAGATCACTAAAAATGATCAGGGTGAGAAATTTAATCGATTTGATTTTTTGGTGCATTTTAGGCCACCTGCTTGGATAATCTACTGCAGGAGACCAAGATGGCAGCACCTTCCGTTCGCCTTGGCGTCGATATTGGCGGCACATTTACTGACGTTGTATTGGAAAAGGATGGCGTGCCGTTTTCAACAAAGGTTCTGACAACGTATACCGCTCCTGAAAATGCAATTATCGATGGGATGCATCAGGTGTGTGCCAAGGCGGATGTGACACCTGTGCAGATTGGCCAGATTATCCATGGGACCACGCTTGCCACGAATGCGCTGATTGAACGCCACGGCGCAAAGACCGCCCTCATCACAACAAAAGGTTTCCGGGATGTGATCGAAATGCGAACGGAGTCGCGGTTTGAGCAATACGATTTAAACCTGAACCTACCCGACCCTTTATTGCCGCGTCAGATGCGCTTCACCGTTGCGGGCCGGGTCGATGCAAACGGGCAAATTCTTGTTGATATGGATCGCGCCGAAGTTGAGGCGATTGTCGATCAGATTGCCGAAGGTGGATTTGAGAGTGTCGCTGTCGGTCTGATCCACTCCTACCTAAATCCGACCCACGAACAGCTTGTACGTGATGTGTTGGCTGAAAAACTACCCGATGTCGCGGTGTCAATCTCGTCCGAGGTATCGCCCCAGATGCGAGAATACGAACGGTTCAACACTGTCGTCGCGAATGCCTACATCAAACCGTTGATGGCCTCTTATCTGGGTCGTCTTGAAGACCGTTTGAACGATGAAGGCGTTTTCTGCCGTATCTTCTTGATGCACTCTGGTGGTGGGATTATTTCGGTCCAGAACGCGGCCGATTTTCCTGTGCGATTGGTTGAATCTGGTCCGGCAGGCGGCGCGGTTTTTGCGGCACACATTGCCGCGCGCTATGGTCTGGATAAAGTGCTGTCCTTCGATATGGGCGGTACGACCGCCAAGATTTGCCTGATCAAGAACCAGACCCCCAAAACAAGCCGCGTGTTTGAAGTGGCGCGCTCGTATCGCTTCAAGAAGGGCTCTGGCATGCCAATCTCGATTCCTGTGATCGACATGGTAGAAATCGGTGCAGGTGGTGGTTCGCTGGCGCATGTCGATGCGCTGCAACAGATCCGCGTTGGTCCCAAAAGCGCGGGCTCCGAACCGGGCCCCGCCTGCTATGGACGTCATGGCACGCGCCCTGCTGTAACGGACGCGGATCTTGTTTTAGGCAAGCTTGACCCTGAGAATTTTGCTGGTGGTTCGATCAAACTGTTCCCCGATGCCTCACGCACCGCGATAGCGAAATATGTCGGTACGAAGCTTGATATGGACGCAGTCGAAGCGGCGTTTGGCATTTCGGAAGTCGTTGACGAAAACATGGCCAATGCTGCGCGCGTCCACGCCGTTGAGAACGGTGAGGATCTGTCCGCATACACCATGATCGCATTTGGCGGTGCGGCTCCGCTACATGCGGGTCGTTTGGCCGAAAAACTGGGCGTTGAGCGTCTGCTGATTCCACCGGGTGCAGGTGTTGGCTCCGCGATCGGGTTCTTGCGCGCGCCATTTAGTTTCGAGGCCAATCGATCTGTCTACATGAAACTGTCGGACTTTGACGGTGATCGGATCAAGTCTTTGCTCGCGGATCTGAAGGCAGAAGCCACAGGGTTCGTGCGTACCTGCGATGAAGTCAGTCCTATCCTGGCGGAGTTCAAAGTATACATGCGATACACAGGTCAAGGCTGGGAAATCCCGATTGAGTTGACCGAAGATCAAGCGATCAACCCCGATGCGGCGACGTTCGAAGCGAGGTTTATTGAGGATTACTCCAAGCTTTTTGGCCGCCCTGTTGCGGGTATGGATATCGAAATCACCGTCTGGTCGGTCAATGCCACGACTCCGCCAGAAAAGGTTGAACGCGTGGCTGAAACCAGCGGCAAAGCGAGCGCAACATCTGTGGGTGGACGTCGATTGTTTGATGCGGCCGCGAGCAAGTTTCTTAATGCGGATGTTGTGAACCGCTCCGACATGTTGACAGGCGAAAGAGCGCTTGGGCCAGTGACCGTCGTTGAGGATGAAACCACTATCATTGTGCCGGCTAGCCGAGACGCAATTCGCCAACCCGACGGCTGCATCGACATTATCATAAAAGGAGCCGACCAATGAGCAAACAGTATTCAAAAGTGGCCTATCAGGTGATGTGGAATCGTCTAATCTCGGTCGTGGAAGAGCAGGCGCAGGCCCTTGTGCGCACTGCATTTTCGACTTCTGTACGCGAAGCAGGCGATCTCTCAGCGGGGGTCTATGATGTAGCTGGCAACATGCTGGCACAGGCGGTGACTGGAACACCCGGCCACGTCAACGCGATGGCTGATGCGGTCCCACATTTTATCCGCAGGATTGGGCGCCACAATATCCATGACGGCGATGTTTATATCACCAATGATCCATGGGAAGGTACAGGTCATCTGCACGATATAACAATGGTCACGCCGTCCTTCCATGACGGCGCACTGGCCGGTTTTTTCGCGTGCACCGCGCATATTGTGGACATTGGTGGACGCGGGTTCGGCGCGGACGCGCATAGTGTCTATGAAGAGGGTCTTTACATTCCGATTATGAAATTTGCTGACAAAGGCAAGGTGGATGAAACCCTAACCCGCATAATCCGTGGCAACGTACGCGAACCTGACCAGTTGATTGGCGACATCTACGCTCTTGCCACTTGTAACGAGATCGGCCATCGCCGCCTTGTCGATATGATGGAAGAGTTTTCCCTTGTTGATCTGAACGGTATTGCCGAGTTCATCCTCGTCAATTCCCGCCGCGCAACCATTGAGAGGATCGCGGCACTGCCGCAGAAATCAGCAACTGGCGAGATGACAATGGACGGTTTTGATCGCCCCATCATGCTGAAAGTAAAGGTGAGTGTTAAGGGCGACAGAATTATATCGGACTTCACCGGCTCGTCCGGCCTCGACCAGAAGGGTATCAATTGCCCACTGGTTTACGCAAAGGCCTATGCCTGCTATGCGCTTAAGGTCGCCATTGCGCCCGAGATTCCAAACAACGCAGCCTCGCTTGCGCCGTTTGAGATTGAAGCGCCTGAAAACTCAATCGTGAACGCAATGCATCCTGCTCCGGTTGCATTGCGCCACATCGTCGGGCATTTTGTACCTGACGCCGTTTACGATGCCTTCGACAAGATCCTACCAGGTTTAGTGCCTGCTGAGGGAGCAGGGTGCCTTTGCAATTTCCAGGTTTCCCTGCGCCCCCGCACGGATGAGCCAGCCCCAAAAAATGCGCGTCGCTCAGAGGTTTTAACCTTCAATTCCGGTGGATCAGGGGCGCGGCCCGACCACGACGGCTTGAATGCCACGGCGTTTCCTTCCGGTGTCATGACCATGCCGATCGAGGCCACCGAACACGCAGGCCCCATCATCATCTGGCGCAAGGAACTTCGACCTGACTCAGGCGGTGCTGGCAAGACACGTGGTGGCCTCGGCCAATACATGGAAGTTGGCGCTCAAGAGGGTCACGAATTCGACATCCAAGCCATGTTCGACCGTGTTGAATATCCCGCACGCGGGCGTCGTGGCGGAAAGGCAGGCGCACCCACAACAATTGTACTAGATGATGGCACAGCTATGAACGGCAAAGGCAAACAGTTCGTGGCCCATGGGCACCGCGTCATCATGGCTTTCCCTGGCGGTGCGGGCTACGGCAACCCGTCCGAACGATCTGTTGATCTGGTGAAGCGTGATCTCGCACGTGGATACATATCAGCCGAGACGGCCTCTAAAAATTACAACTTATCAACAGCAGACATCGCAGAGGTTCAAGCCGCCGTAGTACGAGGAGATACAATATGAAACTCAGACTCCTGCAAATACATCCTATGACGTAGTGATCATCGGCGGGGCCATGATGGGTGCTGCGGCTGCTTGGTTTTTGTCCGATGACAAGGATTTTGACGGCATGGTCTTTGTCGTGGATCGCCATCTTACATACGGAAATACTTCTACGATGCATACCAACTCCTGCATGCGACAACAGTTTTCAGGCGAATTGAATTTGCGGATCAGTCAGTTCGCGGCTGACTTCATAAAGGACCTGCCCCGTTATATGGGCAACGACGACCGTGTGCCTGACCTGTCGATCCGGTCATTTGGCTAAATGTATTTGGCGGATAACGAAGGCTTCGCTGATGTATTGAGCGAAAGCCAGAAGGTGCAGCTGGCTGCGGGTGCCGCGACCCAACTAATGATCCCTGATCAGATCAAAACGGCCCATTCATTCTACAATATCGACGACATTGTTTTGGAGTCCATCAACCTGATCGATGAAGGGTTTTGGGACGCAACAGCTGTCTTTGACTGGTGGCGCAAATCAGCCTGCGACCGCGGAGTAGAATATATCGAAAACGAAGCCGTTGCGTTGAACAAAAACGCAAGTGGCACCCGCGTCGAAAGCGTTACGTTAAAATCTGGCGAGGTCATCGCCTGTGGCTAAGTCCTGAACGCATCAGGGCCTCGTGCAGCCATTACTGCGCGCATGGCCGGCATCGATGTGCCGGTTGAGCCGCGCAAACGCTTTTCGTGGGTTTTCTCCGCCGAGCAACCGTTAGACTGAGATTTGCCACTTACGATCGACCCCTCAGGTGTCCACGTCCGTGAAAACGGTGGCGGTACATATCAATGTGGTGGTCATTCAAACATCGACCCCGCCGTCGGTCCTGATGATTTCATAATGGATCACAGCATCTGGGAAAATCACGTCTAGCCAATCCTTGCCACACGCATTCCTTAGTTCGAAGTGATCAAGGTTCAATCCGAATGGGCGAGGCACTACGCCTATAATATTTTCAATAATAATGCGATTTTGGGGCCATATATGGAGGTTGAAATCTTTTTCCTCAATGGTTTCTCCGGTCATGGGCTGCAACAATCCCATGCCATGGGGCGCGGAACCGCCGAGATTATGGTGCATGGCAAATACCGAACGCTCGACATGACACAGTTCCATTTTGATCGAATTTCTGCAGGTCGCAAGATCATCGAAAAGGCGATTATCGGATGCAACTGACAACGAATCCTTTCATCTGAGCTTTGGCCGTTGGCAAAAAACAGATTGGTCTTTGGATCAGCCTATGCAGCAATTTTGTGGCTGAGGTCACCGCGCCCGCAGGATATGATTGACCACTGACTGACAAGGAGCAGGGTGCAAATTTACATTTGGGCGGTCTTGGGAGTGATGTCTTGATCATAGGCTGATCTGGGAATGACCAAACTCTCAGCCATCCCAGATCACCAACTCAGCATCATCTGTGGCCTCTGTAAGCACCACACGCTTCTGGAGGTAACAAACCTGAAATTTGTCCTTGGAGGCGATACTACAGCCCATGAGGTACGTCAAAGAGCCAGATGCCATAACTGCAGCGTGTGAGGGGTAATAACACGTATTAGATCGTCTATACGGATAACTCTGACATTGTGATGGATGGTGCTGTTTGTGGGGCTATGTTTGCTGTGTAGGGGTACAGGAACACCACTTTTGCACCCGCATTAATTTCAAACTGAACCGTGCTGCTGATCTCGTCCAGTGGCGTCAATTATTGAGTGCGTAGATTCAGCCTGTGCTACCAATCCGATGCAAGGAGTCATTCGTCTGACATCACCAGTACGATCCATAAGGACACTATTAGAAAAGTTAAACAGGCTGAACGCCTGCCTAGCATATCTAATTGGCTTATGATCGCATTACATTTGACCGATCTGGGATGATAACCGAGGGCATAACCTCAGATAATCTTGTCAAAGCGCACTTTGGCAATCATGGTAAGCGCATCGTTGCGTAAAGTAGGGGGTGTGCATGTCAAAATACCGCGAGGTGCAAAACCGGCTCAATCAGATTTTAGAGCGGGCAGATGTGGGCGACAGGGTCAGCCGAA